>VMHT01084416.1_pt1 | contig 12661 bp, 11 predicted proteins | sample 4693611 | NCBI WGS metagenome assembly VMHT01 (sample SAMN12280063, study PRJNA550983) | marine metagenome | isolation source: seawater sampled from same location over 5 years 0.02-0.2 micron viral filtrate | place: USA: collected off the coast of southern California halfway between the port... ... | reverse complement strand
ATCTCATTAATGAATGTGAATTAGAAGGCTATTTAAAACCAGATGTTTATTTTTATGACAGAGAAAGCGAATTATTTTCTATTTTAAAAAAATCGATAGAGAGACAAAAAACCGATCTAAATAAATCATGGAGAGCGCGTGATAGTAAACTAAAAAACTTTTCCAAAAAAGAAATCTTAATCATAGCCTCTATTTTAGAAAAAGAATCTTGTGCAAACGAAAGAAAAAAAATATCAGGAGTAATTTATAACAGGCTTCAAAACAATATGCTTTTGCAAATGGATTCAACAACAATATATGGTTTAAAAGATTTTAATGGGGACTTAAAGAAGAAAGATTTGAGAGATTCTTCCTTATATAATACCTATATGCATAAAGGATTACCTCCAGGCCCAATTTCCAACCCATCAAAAAACTCAATATTTGCTGCTGCTCAGCCAGAAGAACATGAGTATTTGTATTTTGTAGCAAAAGATAAATGCAGTCATGTATTTTCAACTAATTACGATGATCATCTGAAAGCAGTAAAAAAGTATCAGTTACGCAAATAATGTTTATTACTTTAGAGGGTAGTGAAGGAGCAGGTAAATCTACTCTGATAAAGCATTTAAAAAAATATTTTTTAGATAGAAATATAGAATTTATTTTCACAAAAGAGCCTGGCGCATCGGAAGTGGGTGCAAAATTGAGAAAGCTTCTTCTAGACAAGTCTGTAGAGTTAGATCCACTTTCTGAAACCTTTCTTCTCCTTGCAGATAGAATTGAACACGTCAGAAAAATTATTAATCCAGCTTTAGAAGTAAATAAAAACGTTTTATCTGATAGATATCTAGATTCCACTTATGCTTACCAAGGAGCAGGAAGAAAAATTAATAAAGACGAATTAGATAAACTTATAAAACCACTAAAATTCCCAGTACCAGATTTAACAATTTATCTAGATTTACCAGTAAAAGAGGGTCTTAAAAGAGCAAAGGGAAGAGATAGGCTTGATAGATTTGAAGAAGAAGAATTAGACTTCTTTGAAAGAATTAGAAATTCCTATCTAAAGCTTGCTCAAGAAGATTCAAATCGAATAGTCACAATAGATTCAACTAATAGCGAAAAAGAAATTTTTGAAACAGCAAAAGAATATATAGAAAAAAAATTAAATGAATGCTGATTTTTTCAATAAGGAATTCAATTTACATAATATTTCACATGCTTATCTTTTTGAGTGTAAAGACTCCAATGAATCTCATAAATTAACAGATAATTTTATAAAGAAAATTTTATGCACTTCTAATAAAGAAGAATCCTCTTTTTGCGATGAATGTAGATCCTGTAAATCTTTTAATGGAAATTCAAATCCAGATTATCTGCAGATTTTTCCGGACGATAAAGACAAGATAGGAATTAGATCTCTTAGAGGCGATTCTGATAAAAATCGAGGAATTATCAATGTTTTAAATGAGACCTCACTAATTTCTAATGCAAAAGTAATCAAAATTAATTGTGCAGAAAAACTCAATGATGAGGCTCAAAATTACTTATTGAAGATATTAGAAGAGCCGCCAAAAAATTCTCATATCATCATGCTCTCTTCAAGGCCTTTTAAATTAAAAAAAACTATTTTAAGTAGATTAATAAGAATAAATCTTCAAAAGATAGGACTGCAAAATGAATTCAAGGGAATAGAAATTGATCCACTTTTTTCTGAAATTCTATATAGAGAATACGATTTAGATGAAATGTCAGATAAGGAATTTAATTTTTTATCAGATCTTTTTAAAAACACCATTGAATCATTAGATAACTTTAACTTTTCCAAAGAAAGGATATTAGATACTTGGAACGACGATTATTTAAACTTTAGATTGAATGTCTTAAAGCAAAATATTTTTCAAGTAATTTTAGAGAATTTTAAAAAAACAAATAATAAAAATTTAGTCATAACTTCTTCACTTAATGAAGAAAGACTTTTTTTATTTTTAGAAGAAATCATTTCTTTTCAGGCTTTATTGGCAAATAAGGTACCTATTAATAAAAAACTTCAATTAGATGTTATCTTTGATTGCATTAACTGATTGGTTTTTGTAAAAAACCAAAATAGGAAAAGAAACTAAACATACTTGTATGTATATTGCCAAGCTACTTGAAATAATTGTATAAGTTTGTGAAATTTGATTAAGCTCTTCATAACTTCCAGAAATTGCAGACAAAATAGTAATGGTTAAAATTGTGATGAACCAAAAAAAACCTGCCATAAGAATGCATTGAAAAAAGTTTATTTTTGATGTCTCCCAAGAAAGATTCAGAGAGTCAATTACAGTTTTATTCTCTAAGATTGCAAAATAATTAACAAAGATAAGTAATCCAGCAATTAATATTCCTGGAATAACAAATAAAAGTAGTCCAATTCCAATACATAGAGTAGAAATTAAAGAAAGTATCAAAACTTTTAAAAGAAACTGCCATGAAATAGCGTAATAGACTAAAACATCTCTATTATTATTTTCAATCAAGTCATTGGCTATAAAAATAGTAACAATAGTTAATAGAGGAGATATTAAAAAATTATTTATTAATAATAAAGAAATATCAAAACTAGATATTCCTTGGGACAAGCTTGATGAAGAGCCGATACTTGCTAAAAAACCAAAAAGAAAAATTAATGGCAGAATCTTAATAGTAAAATTCAATCCAAACTTTTTGTAATGCTCAAATCCTTTTGATATTGCTTGAAGTGTCATAAAATTAAATAGAGGTTAATTATGATAGAAATTTGGTCTAAACCGCAATGTCCTTTTTGCGACAAAGCAGAAAATTTATGTAAACAAAAAAACTTTGAATATAAGAAATATATGCTGGATGTAGATTTCACTAGGGAGCAGATGTTTGAAAAATTTCCTTCAGCAAGAACATTCCCGCAAATTACTGTTAACGGTGAACTAGTTGGCGGCTATACCGAATTTGAAGCAAAAGTAAGATCTGAAGAATAATTGGAAACTCTTAACAACTATATTCTTTTAGTTGATGGCTATTTCGGAAGTGCTGCTTGGTTTCCTCTTCTTTTACTCTCGGTAGGTATTTTTTTCACAGTATATTTAGGAGTTCCACAATTTAAATATTTTCTACGAGGATGGAGAATTCTATTTTCATCTGGAAAAGGTAACGAAGGACAAACATCTCCTTTTCAAGCTTTAAGTACAGCCTTGTCAGGTACCGTTGGAACAGGAAACATTGGCGGAGTAGCAATGGCTATTTTTATTGGCGGGCCAGCTGCTATATTTTGGATGTGGATTACTGCTTTTCTTGGGATGACCACTAAGTTTGTTGAAGTATCTATGTCTCATGCATATAGAGAAAAAAATAATTCTGGAGAAATATCAGGTGGTCCGATGGTCTATATGGAAAAAGGTTTGAATATGAAGTGGCTTGGCGCGATCTTTGCCTTTTCTCTCCTAATAAGTACTTTTGGATCAGGAAACATGCCTCAAATAGATAATATCTCAAGTACTATTGAATCAAGCTTTGGAATAGATCCTTTAATTACTTCTATTGTAATGAGCTTACTAGTAGCTCTTGTGATTATAGGAGGGATAAAAAGAATATCCTCAATAGCAGCCTCAATAGTTCCGTTAATGGCTTTTATATATCTTATAGGAGGATTGAGTGTATTGATATTCAACTATGAAAATATCATTCCCTCTTTTCAAATAATCATTCTTGATGTTTTTGAAGGTACTTCAGTTGTTGGGGGTTTTCTAGGAGCATCTTTTTCGTTAGCTTTTACTTATGGAGTAGCAAGGGGTTTGTATTCTAATGAAGCAGGTCAGGGATCTGCTCCTATTGCACATGCAACCTCAAGGACTAAACATTCTGTTGAAGAGGGATTTGTATCAATTTTAGAGCCATTTATAGATACAATTATAATCTGCACTTTAACTGGTTTAGTAATCCTTTCATCTGGTGTCTGGACAGAAAAATTCAATAACAGCTTTGAAAGGACTTCAATGTATGTCGTAAGTGGCACTTTAGAAGAAGAAAGAGATGGAAAAGATATCCTAAGTTTTTTATCTGGAGAAAATTCATCTTTGAAAAGCTTTTCGGGTGACCTAAACATCGTTTCAGGTGAAATTCAAAACAAGATAACAATCATCAATAATCGATCTATTGCTGAAGAAGTCACTATCAATAAAAATGGCATTCCTTTCACAGGAAAAATTAGAATCAATAATTCAGAGATCGATGCGGATTATGAATTTGTCGGTAAATCGCTTGTAAAATCTGCAGTCTTAACAAGTAAAGCCTTTAATAAAGGATTTTTTGGAAGTTACGGTGAGTACATAGTATCTATTGGATTATTATTATTTGCCTTTTCTACTGTTATCACATGGGCTTATTATGGAGATCGTTGTTCTGCCTATTTATTTGGAGAATCTTCAATAATCTATTACAGAGTTCTTTATATTTTAGCTTTCTTTATTGCTGGAAGCGGATACATAGACACTGAAATAATATGGAACTTTGCATTGATTACAGTTGCCGCAAGTACATTACCGAATTTAATTTCAATTTTTCTTCTTAGAAAAGAAATGAAGAGTCTAGTCAATTCTTATAACAATAAAACAGATGACTGATGTAATAGTTATCGGTGGGGGTGTAATTGGATTAAGTATTGCTCGAGAATTATCTAGCTCAGGTAAAGAAATAATTGTCCTAGAAAAAAATGAAAGAGCAGGAGATGTAACATCATCGCGTAATTCTGGAGTAATTCATGCAGGTATTTATTACCCTGAAAATTTCTTAAAAACAAAGCTTTGTGTTGAGGGTAATAAGCTCATTTATGAATATGCTAAAGAAAAAAAAATTAATCATAAAAAATATGGAAAATTTATAATTGCTTCGAATAAAACGGAACTTTCAAATTTAGAAGAAATATATATTCAAGGAAAAAAAAATAATGTTGAAGTTAGAAAAGTAGATAACGATGAAGTTTTAGAAAAAAATCCTGGCTTACTTTTTCATGAAGCAATTTATTCTCCTAACTCAGGTGTTATTGATGTGCCAGAGTATGTAACTTCTTTAGAAGGTGATATACAACACTTCGGCGGTATAATTTCATTGCGAACTTCTTTTATGAGCGCATATCAAAAGAAAGGGAAATTTATCGTTTCTTGTTTATCAGATGATAAATTTACAATTGAAAGCAAATACTTAATTAATTGTAGTGGCTTAAGCAGTGAATTTACCTTGAAGAATATTGAAAATTTTCCGGCAAACAAGATTCACAATATTTATTATGCTAAGGGCCACTATTTTAAATATTCAGGAAAATCACCTTTTTCTAATTTAATTTACCCAGTTTCAGGTCAACATAGTTTAGGCATTCATGTTGGTTTTGATTTAGCGGGAGGAATGAGATTCGGACCGGATGTAGAGTTCGTAAATGAAATTGATTACAGCTTTAATGAATCTTTAAAAAATGATTTTCTTGATTCAATCTCCCAGTATTGGCCGGATATAAATCCAGATAAATTACATCCTGATTACACAGGTATCAGGCCAAAGATTACCAAGCCTCATGAAAAAATGAGAGATTTTAGCATTCAGACAGTTACTGATCATGGAATTAAAAATTTTATAAATTTACAAGGTATAGAGAGTCCAGGTCTCACATCTTCTCTTGCCATAGGAAAATTTGTTAAGAATTTTTTATAGAAAGACCTTTCAAAAACCCTAATTCTTCTGCAGTTTCTTTGAAAGACTCAAGTCTCCCACTTTTGCCTGAATGCCCACCAATCAAATTCATTTTTAAGAGAATAGGATTTTCTGAAGTAGAGTGTTCTCTTAACTTAGGAACATATTTTGCAGGCTCAAAATACTGAACTTGAGAGTCATAGAGGCTCGATGTTACTAGTACCGCGGGGTAGGGTTTATAGTCAATATTGTCATAAGGAGAATATTTCTTAATGTAAAAATATTCTTTTTTCTTATTAGGATTACCCCATTCTTTGTATTCAAAAGTTGTTAGAGGAATACTCTCATCGGACATTGTAGTTAAAACATCCACAAATGGTACAGCGGATACTATACCTTTATAGAGTTGGGGCTCTAAGTTAATAATAGCACCCATTAAAAGTCCTCCAGCACTTCCTCCCATGGCAAAGGTTTTGTTTTTATTGCCAATATTTTTATTCAAAAGTTTCTTTGTACAATCAATGAAATCGTAGAATGTGTTCATTTTCTTCATCATTCTTCCTTGATCATACCAATCTCTCCCTAAATCTTGACCTCCGCGAATGTGTGCTATTGCAAAAATAAAGCCCTCATCTATTAGGGGCATAAAAGTTAATTTATAAGAAGGTTCAATTACAAGGCCATAAGAACCATAGCCATATTGCAATAGTGGGGCTTCCTTCAAATTTATTCCTTTTTTGAAAATCAAAGAAATTGGGATTTTTGTACCATCTCTTGAAGTTACAGAAATTCTTTTTATCTCATAATTATTTTCATTATGTTTGAGAATTTTTTGACTCCAAAGTTTCTTTCTTTTTTTTGAATATAAATTTTGTGAAAAGATAGAAGAAGGAGTTTTCAGACTAGAATAAATAAAAGATAAGTTTTTTGAATCATAGCTATTATTATGAGAAAGCTTTACTGTATGAGCTTCTTCTTTAAACTTAATGTAAATCTTTTTTTTACTATTTTTACTTACCTGAACTAATTGAGATAAACCATTTTTTCTTATTTCTAAAATTATAAAATCTTTAAAACATAAAAAATCTTCTATCAATTCATTTTTATTATGAGGAATAATTTCTATCCAATTTTTTAAAGTTATTTTATTTAAACTAGTTTTATAAAGAGCAAAATTTTTTTTATTATTTCTATTGGATAAAATAAAAAAATTTTCAGGAGTATCGTCAATATAATAAAGATGATTATTTTTTCTTTTAAAAAAACATCTTATATGAATATTTTCTTCATCAAGATCAAGAAACCATATCTCATTAGATTCAGTCTTAGATATTTCTAAGAAAAGATATTTCTTAGTTCTGCTTAGAGAGAGACTTAAGTTAAATTGAATATCCTTCTCCTTATAAACGAGTCTATCTTTTTTAGGGTCTGTTCCTAATTTATGAAAAAACAACGTATTTGCAATAAGAGTTTTAGGATTTTTTTTTAAATAGAAATATCCATCAGAATTTTTATTCCAAATCACTCTTCCTGTGGAAGAACATGAATTTTTTTCTATATTAATATTTTTACTTATATCTTTTACTACAATGGAGAATTCTCTTCTTCCATTTATATCTTCACCGTATGCAAGATATTTATGATTTCTTGATGGACTAATCGACGAAATTTCATAGAATTTCTTATTTTTTGCTAACTTATTTACATCAAGAATTAATTTTTTTTTATTTTTAAAAATTCGATAATATTTTGGATATTCCAGAGATAAAGATTCAGTTGAAAAATATTTATATCCATCAAGATTTGTTTTAAAACTTTCTTCATATTTTGGTAACGAATCTTTGTAATATTTAAATATCTTATCAGAGTTGATTCCGTTAGCTTTATACCAAGCGTTCGTGTATTTATTTTCTCTAGATAAATATTTAAGAATTTCTGTATTTTTTCTTTTATCGTCTCTTAACCAGTAATAATAATCAGTTCGGCTGTCACCATGTAAAACTAATTCTTTGGCTTTTTTCTTTGGTACTGGAGGGTTTTTCAATTAAAATTCTCCTCATTTATTTTAAAGGATTTGTACAGAATGTCAGTTTTAGAGCAAAATAAGTTTAAACTCAATGACGAAATAGACCCGGTTAGTTTATTAAACGTTTTATTCAAAAATTCCAATCTTCTTATTTCAGTATTACTCACAAGTTTTTTTATAACTTTGATTTATTATCTAGCTGTTACGCCTATGTATCAATCTTCAAGTTTATTAGAAATTAGAAAAGATAATCAAGGCATAGGAGCTTCTTTAGGACTTTCTAATCAATTTTCCAATAGTTTAGCCAACTCAAATTCTCTAAGGGCTGAAATTGAAATATATAAGTCTAGCAACACTAGAGAAGATGTTTATGAAAAACTCATCAGTGAAGGAAAGGTAAATAAAGACATATCTTTTGCTGAAATAAATAGAAATTTGAATGTTACATCTGACGATAAAACTTTATTAACAATTAAATATTCTTACTCAGATCCAGACCTAACTTCTTTAATTCTTAATTATTTCAATCAAGAATATATCAAAGATAGAAAGGAATTTAGACAGCAATCCAGTGCAGCAGGTAGAAAGTACATTACTCAGGAAATACCAAGAATTCAAAAATTACTTAAGGAAGCTGAAGACAAGCTAAATAATTTTAAACTATCGACTAACTCTGCGGGGCTTATTTTTGATTCCGATAATAGAAGCTCAAGACTTTCATCTCTAACAGAAAGGATCAAAGAAATTGAATTTAAAGAGCTAGAGTTACAGGAATTTTATAAAAAAGAACATCCTATATATGTAACCTTGATACAACAAAAAAAACTAATATCTGATCAAATATCCGAAATTGAAAAGGACCTACCAAATGTGCCTAATACTCAAAGAAAGTTAGAAAATTTAAAAAGAGAAGTAGTTTTATATGCTGATGTTCTAAAGAACCTTACTTCTGAAGAATTGAAACTAGCTATGTCTGAAGCATCAAGTTTAAGTAATATTAGAATAATTAATTCAGCTGGAACAAGCCAAAAAATTTCACCTACTTTTAAAGTTTTTTTTGCACCAATATTTATACTTTTTATTACGTATTTAGCTTTATTCATTACTCATTTAGTTAGAGACAGAATTACTGATCTGGATGCTTTGATTGATTTTGTAGAAAAAGAAAATGTTTTGGGCGAACTACCCGATCTAAATTCAAATAAAAAAAATGAGGATACTGTTTCCAATTTATCAAAAGAAATGATGAATAAATTTGCTTATGAAGTTTTACATCTTCATGAAGGAAAACTATCAATTTCTATAGTGAGTTCAAAAAAAAATGTTGGAAAAACATACATTTCAAAGGAATTATTTTTTAAGTTAAATTCCATAGGAAAAAAAACATGTCTGCTAGATCTTGATTTTAGAAAGGGCGATTTATCAAAAAAAATTATGAAAGAAAATAATGATAAATTTTCTAATTTTGAAGATTTTTTTAAAAATATTGAAAATTTCAAATTTGATGAAAGTGTTTTTGTACCTTCGTTTGACATCGAAGATCCTGTAAATTTCTTTTTATCAGACGATTTTAAAAATGGTTTTGAAAGATTAGAAAAAGAATACGATGTTATTATTTGTGATACACCTCCTTGGAGTCTTTTTATTGATGCAAAGATTTTAAGTAAATATTTTTCTGATATCTTATATATCGTTGGTAATAACATTACTACTTTTAAGGATATAGATTTAATAAGAAAAGATCTTACAGGTGAAAAAAATATAAAATTTTTCTTTAATAAATTTGATTTATTTTTTGATATATTTTGGTTTAAGTACGTATATCCATATTACGGGGGAAATTACTACTACGATTACAATGGATATTCAACTCTTGATGCTAAAATTACTTCTATTTCTACTTGGAAAAAGCTTTATAAATGGTTATCATCCATCGCAAAAAATTGGTTTAAGTAATGATTAATCCTATTAAGAAGACCTTATCTTTAGCTTTTATGCTGGTTTTTATGATTTCCTGCTCTATTGGCACATCATTTAAATCAACGCAGATTAAATCGTTAAAAGGGGTTTTGATTCCAGAGCTCTCCGTTAGCCCTATCTTAATTGAATCTATATCCAGTGAACTAATAGAAACTGAAGCTTTAAAAAAGCCTCTAAACTTGCCTTTGAACCTTCTAAAATATGAACCTCAATCATATAAGGTTGGTTCAGGAGATAAACTTTTTATCTATGTTTATGGTGAAACTGAAAGATTATCGGCTGCCCTAGCTAGAGGGGCTGCAATTAATCCGATATTTGAAAAAATTGTTAGAGATGACGGAACAATTTTTTATCCTAATGCAGGCATATTAGATGTCGCTGATAAAACAATTGAGGAGATAAGATTGCTTTTAACAAAAAAACTTTCAAGCGTCCTTAATAACCCGCAAGTTGATGTTTCGGTTTCTGAGTTTAAATCGAAGAAAATTGTTGTATCTGGAAATTTTGCTAATGTAGGAGCTTTTCCAATTACTACAGTCCCACAAACTTTGAGCGAAACTGTTGCAACTGCCAATCCCTATGGAATGAATGGGCAAGAGCCACTTGGCGACCTGACATCAATTAATTTTACTAGGGAAGGACTTACTTATGAAATAGATTATGAATATTTGACCAGAAATTCACAAATACAAAATTTTATTTATATGAAAAATGGAGACGTTATTCATCTCCCTGATAACTCTTTAAATCAAGTTCATGTTTTAGGTGAGGCATCTAATCCAACTTCTATTAATATCAAAAGAAAATCTATTCCCTTATCAACAGCATTAGCTCAAGCCAAGGGACTAAATCAATCAACTTCTAAAGGAAAAGAAGTTTTTATTCTTAGGTCGGTTGACTATGAAGGAAAACCACGAATTTTTAAAGCTGATATTTCTTCTCCAACGGGATACCTTCTTGCTGGAAAATTTAATGTTCAGGCTCAAGATATTGTGTTCATTGGAACAGCTGGCGTAACTTCCTGGAGCAGATTTATAAATCAAGTATTACCATTCACAGACTTTATAAATTCGGCAGAAGATACGAATCTTATTACTAATTAAATAAGATAAAATCTTTGAGTGAAAACTCTAATAATTCTCCTTCTATTTTGCTCTAACTTATTTAGCGATTTATCTCTTGATGAAATCGATTTTCTTAGAAGCTTATCTGATCCAAATTCAAGATCTATAATTTTCAGTGGTGAGAATTATTGCAATAATTATTTTTCATCTTTTCGGAAAACTTCAAAAATAATGGAAAAGTATCAAAATTTTTTTATGTGCAAATTTTCAAAAAAAAGAAATAGATTTTATATCTATATGTTGGCTGTCGACAAAAACAACTCAATACCTTTGAAAGAATTTTGTACAAATTTACTGCAAAGTTGGCCACAAGTATACGATCATATGAATCTCAGGTTTATTCTTGAAAGAAAAGATTATTTAGATGGGTTTTATATAGAAAATATATTTAATGAGAGAATTTTATCTTTTAAGGATAATTATTATTTAGATCAACAAGAAATAAAAAATCAAATTAATGCTTTTATTCTAGAAAATAGATCCAACTTTAATGAAAATAATGAAATGAATAATAAAATTTTAAAAAATGCCTTATCAAAAATAAATAAAATCTATAAAAAAATTATCTCCGGAGAGGTTTCTAACTTAGATAAAGTTATAAAAAATAATTTAAATGATATTGTTAGATATAAAATCTTTATAAACGATACGAAAAGATTTAAATCTTATAGTTGTAATTGGCAACCTGGAAAGGATATTTATCCTTATGTAAAAAGAGAAAAATTTAGTGAATTTGAAAAAATATAAAAGTAAATTGATATGGGAAAAATAGTAAAAGTTAATAACATTCAAATTTGGTATGAAGAATTTGGCAATAAAAATAAAGAAACAATTCTTCTGATTATGGGAGCAAATGCTAATTGCATGCATTGGGATCAAGAATTTATTAACAAATTAGTTAGTAATGATTTTCATGTAGTGAGATTTGATAATAGAGATGTTGGTAAATCTACTTGGTTTGGAAAAGAACCTATGTTTAATAAATTTTTAAAAATTCTTCCAAATTTTCTTTTAAAAACGATTGTCAATAGTATTTTTGGGTTAGCTGTTGATGAAAAAGGTAGATTTAAGTTTAGCGAATCTTCCTCTACACAATACGATTTGTCAGATATGGCAAAAGATGCAGTATCATTAATGGAAGCCCTAGAAATAGATAAAGCCCATGTTATAGGAGCTTCAATGGGTGGAATGATTACACAGATCATCGCCTTAGATTATCCGGAAAGAGTTCTAAGTATTACTCCCATTATGACTTCTCCAGGAGTTCAAAATGAATCTTTATCTGGACCTTCTAAAGGATTGCTTGAAGCTATTAAAAAGTCTTTTGTATTTAACCTCAAAGGCAGAATAGAAGATGGAGTTGTTGAAATTTATCGCCAACTTACTGGCTCACGCTTTCCTTTTAATGAAAAGGACTTTAGAGAGAAATTAAAACCAATTATTGCTCATGGAAACAATCCTTTTGCTCTTCATGGAGCTGCTATTGGAGCAAGTCCAGACAGAACTAGTCGGCTACAAGAAATAAAAGTTCCTACTCTTGTTATTCATGGAACCGAAGATGCAATCTTACCTCTGGATCATGGAATAGCAGTTGCGGAGGCTATCACAGATTCAAAAAGAATGATTATGGAAGGAGTAGGGCATGAAATACCTGAAGAGCTTTTAACCGAAATCATCAGTGAAATTGTTGCGAATATTAGAAGAGCTTCTTGAGATTAACTTAAATACTTTTTAGCGTTCAAAATAAAAATCTCTTTTATTTGTTCTTGATTTAAGCCTTGAACAACATTGAGTCTTAAAAAGAACAAAAAAGACATACACTCAAATATAATTTCTCTTTCGGATTTCT
>VMHT01058747.1_pt1 | contig 12661 bp, 8 predicted proteins | sample 4693611 | NCBI WGS metagenome assembly VMHT01 (sample SAMN12280063, study PRJNA550983) | marine metagenome | isolation source: seawater sampled from same location over 5 years 0.02-0.2 micron viral filtrate | place: USA: collected off the coast of southern California halfway between the port... ... | reverse complement strand
GACATCAAATACCAGCGAGGTAAATGGTGGGATAGCACCACCAGCACCCTGCTCACCATAGGCAAGTTCGCTTGGTACATAGACCTTCCACTTGGAACCAGCAGGCATCATTTGCAGTGCTTCAGTCCAGCCTTTGATAACGCCGTTTACCGGAAATTCAGCCGGCTGGCCGCGCTCGTAAGAACTGTCAAAGACTTTACCGTCGATGAAAGTACCGTGGTAATGTACACGAACGGTGCTATCAGCATTCGGTACTTCGCCATCACCGGTTTCCAGTACTTCGTATTGTAAACCCGATTCAGTGACCTGTACCTCTTCACGCTCAGCATTTTCTTTAAGGAATTTTTCGCCTTCCTCAATTTGTGCTTTGCTCTGCTCGGCTTTAGCAGCCTGCATCCGCTCGTGGATCTCACCAAATGCACTACGCAAAGTATTGTTGTCTACCTTGGCGGCTTCTCCGGTGAAGGCATCGCTCAGTCCTGCCAGCACAGCATCAATATCCAGGCCGTCAAACGGATTGGACTTAAGCTGTTCACCCATCTGAAAACCAACCCCGTAGCTGGCCTGAGTTTCGACTGTAGAATAGTTATCGGACACAGTATCTCCTGAAATTAAATTACAAAATTTGTTCAAAAATCCATCTCAGCACGTATTGGTTCTGGATGAATTTTTTCTCGCACCACGCAGTGTAACATACCCTGTATTTACTTGCTCTAGACAGCATATTCGGGTCATTAAAACAGCAATAAGAGCGCGAAATATTCCCTAAAGAGGTTAGACAACAGAATCACCAGACAGTATGGTGAAAGGCATGTAAGCAGGAGGATGCCATGCAATCACACTATGATGCAGAACTAAAAGATACCGTCAGATACCTGGGAACGGTCCTGGGTGAAACCATCAAAGCTCAGCTGGGCGATGAATGGCTTGAACGGATAGAACAAATACGTTTAGACGGCCGGGGTTCATACCAAGGCGATACAGATTGCAGTGAAAATCTGAAACAAACTTTCAAAACATTGTCCGATTCTGACCTTCTTACTGTGGGTCGGGCATTTGCGCAATTCCTGAACCTAGGCAACATTGCTGAACAGGAATACAACAGCGCGATGAATGTTGATGCTTCCATCGACACCCTGTTCAATCATTTAGATAAAGCCAACCTGAGCGCTGAAAACGTCGAAAAAGCGGTGGCCAAGCTCAATATTGATTTGGTGCTGACCGCCCACCCTACCGAAGTAACGCGCCGCACCTTAATTCATAAGCACAAAGAGCTGGCCGATTGTCTGCAATCTATTCATCAGGAAACCCTGAATGATGCAGAGCGCAGCCGTATCGAAACCCGTATCGCCGACCTGATCAGTCAGGCCTGGCACACCGAAGAAATTCGCTCTGAACGTCCGACACCGGTAGATGAGGCCCGTTGGGGGTTTTCTGTTATCGAAAATTCACTGTGGGAAGCCGTGCCGCAGTTTTTACGTGAGCTTGATGAACGTCTGCAACAGGATTATCAGGTAAGTCTGCCGCTGGACAGTGCGCCGGTACAATTCAGTTCCTGGATGGGCGGGGATCGCGATGGTAACCCGTTTGTTACCGCAGAGCTGACCGAGCAGGTATTGTATCTGGCCCGTAAACGCGCCGCTAAATTGTTTGCCGGTGACTTCGACCGTTTACAGGTGGAACTGTCGATGTTCGATTGTAGCGATGAGCTGCGTCAGCGCGTAGGCGATGCCAACGAACCCTACCGGGCCTTATTACGCCCGTTAGTGCGCCGGTTACAGGCGACCCGCGATGGCCTCAGTGATTTGCTCGTGGGCAAAAGCGTGGATCAAAGCCGCTGGATTGCACATAGTGATGAACTATTAGAGCCACTGTTGTTATGCTACGAGTCGCTGTGCAATTGCGGTATGAAAGTGACAGCCGATGGCCTGTTACTTGACACTATTCGCCGGGTGCGCTGTTTTGGCGTGCATTTGTTACGCCTGGATATCCGTCAGGATGCAGACCGGCATGCCGATGTACTGGGTGAAGTGACCCGTTATCTGGGACTGGGAGATTACTCACAATGGAATGAGGCAGATAAACAGGCCTTTTTGTTACGTGAACTGTCTTCCAAGCGCCCGCTGTTTCCTGCCCACTGGGATGCCTCTGATGAGGTCAAAGAGGTGCTCAATACCTGTAAGGTTATTGCGAAACACGACCAGACTGGGTTTGGGATCTACATTATTTCGATGGCAAGCCAGCCCTCCGATGTGATGGCGGTACAGCTGTTACTGCAAGAGTCTGGTGTTGACTGGCCAATGCCGGTAGCGCCGTTGTTCGAAACCCTGGATGATTTGAATAACTCGCCTGATGTTATGCGTAATCTGTTATCCATTGACTGGTACCGCGGTTATGTAAAAGGCCGCCAGTTTGTCATGATCGGCTATTCCGACTCGGCCAAAGACGCCGGGGCCCTGGCTGCCGGCTGGGCTCAGTACGAATCCCAGGAAGCATTGGTTAAAGTAGCAGAAGAACACGATGTGACGCTGACCCTGTTTCATGGGCGCGGCGGTACTATCGGTCGGGGTGGCCTGCCTGCTCACGCAGCAATTTACTCGCAACCTCCAGGCTCGCTGGAAGGCGGCTTCAGAGTCACCGAACAAGGCGAAACCATTCGCTACAAATTTGGTATGCCAAAACTGGCAAAACGCAGTTTGGGGATCTATGCCAGTGCGATTATGGAAGCGGTGTTGTTCCCGCCGCCGGAGCCTAAACCTGAATGGCGTGAGCTTATCTCTAAAATGGCGGCCAAAGGGCGTGATAATTACCGCCACACCGTACGGCACGATAAAGATTTTGTACCGTATTTCAGAGTGGCGACGCCCGAACAGGAACTGGGTAAGCTGCCTTTAGGCAGCCGTCCGTCCAAGCGTAAACCTCAGGGTGGTATTGAAAGCCTGCGTGCTATTCCCTGGATTTTTGCCTGGGCGCAGACCCGCCTGGTGCTGCCTTCATGGCTTGGGGTAATGCGCGCCATTGATGAGGTCAAAGCGGAGTCGGATGAAAAAGTAGTGGCAGAAATGTTTGCCGACTGGCCATTCTACCGCTCCCGCTTATCCATGCTAGACATGGTATTTCACAAAGCCGACCCGCGTATCAGTGAAGCGTATGATGAGCGTCTGGTGCCTCAGGAGCTTAAGCATTTTGGTAAGACGCTACGCACCGAATTGCAGGGCAGCGTTGAATCACTGCTTAAACTGACCGGTCAGCCCGAAATCATGCATAAAGATCCGCAGGGTAAGGAGTCGATGAACATTCGTGCCGCGTATCTGCAACCGTTACATTACTTACAGATTGAGTTGCTTGATCGGGTGCGTAAAGCGGGTGATGAAGCCAAAAACAGTGAGCTGGAACTGGCCATGATGGTAACGATTGCCGGCATCGCCATAGGTATGCGTAACACCGGATAACCGGACGCGTATATTGGATGAATAAACCGGCCAGAGTCATCTGGCCGGTTTTTTTGTAGGTAAATTAAAGCCCAAAAATGCTAAGCTCCCCCCGCCGCTGATTTTAGTATGGGTATTGTTCAGTAAAATTGAACGATTCGGGTTAAATTTCGTTTAATACTATTATTGGGCGGCTCATGCTACTTTGCCCGGCTTGCCCTGCCGTAAATTTTTTTCTGGAAGCCTATGCGATACGATCCCCAAAATATGCCATTCGATAAATGTGAAGATGAGCCTATTCATATTCCTGAAAGCATTCAGGGCTATGGCTTTTTGATTGCGTTTGATTACGAAGATTTAAAAATTACCGTGGTGAGTGAAAACACGCAGGAAATCTTTAATGAGCAGTTGATTGGCAAACATTTTCTGGATCTTTTGTCACCCGAAGCGGATGAACGCAATTTTCTTAACGAAACCTTCGAGCGGGTCACCAAAAACAAGATTCGGCTTCCTATCAAGCTGCATCTGAAAGCTGATGTTTTAAAGCCTGACACCGAAAGCGATTACCTGGCCGTGGTATACGACTCAGGCGAACGCTACGTGGTTGAACTGGAACCGGCCACGGAATTTCGTGATACCTACAGCGCCGAGCAGTTTATTAAATTGTATGCAATGACGGTGGCACCGCGGTTCAAGGAAATGACCACGCTGGAAGAAATGGCAAACGAAATGGTGTCTACCATCAAGTATCTCACCAACATGGATCGGGTGGTGCTGTACAAGTTTCAGGAAGACTTTTCCGGCAAGGTCATCGCCGAGGCGAAAAGCGATGACCTGGAATCTTACAACGAGCTACATTTTCCAGCTAAAGATATTCCTTCACAGGCCCGGGAGCTGTATAAAGTTAACTGGGTAAGATTGACCCCCGATACCGAACTGCCGCCTTCAAAGCTTATTCCCACTACTGAAGAAAGCGATCGAAAGCCACTGGATTTAACCCGCTCTTTATTACGTACGTTTTCGCCCATCCACTTACAATACATCAGAAATCAGGGACAGCGGGCAACATTTTCTATCTCGTTGGTCACTGATGGCGAGCTGTATGGACTTATCACCTGTCATAATCGTGAACCCAGCTACATACCTCAGAATGTTCGCCTACAATGCGAAAATCTAAGTCAGTTATTCAGCTGGCACTTAAAGGCAAAAGAAGAAGAACTGTCGCGTTTGCGGTTTGAAAAAACCGAGCGGGCAGTCGATGCCATGCTTGATAAAATTGGCCCCTCCAATCCGATCGGAAAAGTTGTTAAAAATGCTGAGGGTGATTTTCTGGAAGCTCTGGATACCCATGGTTTTCTGTACTATTCAGAGTATGAAACTATCACATTGGGTCAGCAACTTCCGGTCGACCTAACCAAAACAATTTTTAGTTATGCTAAGAACCACGGTGGTTTCCCTTATACCTGTGACAATTTATTCGATGACTGGCCTGAAGCAAAACAGCATGGGATAGCGGGTATAATGATTATCCCGTTGTTTGAAAAGAAAAAGTATTTTACGGCATGGTTTCGTAAAGAACGAAAAATGAAGCAAAGATGGGTCGGAGCAGAAAACGAAACCAATGAAGACTCACCTAAAGAAAAGCGGTTGGAACCTCGGACCTCATTCTCTGTTCATGAACGCACTATCACTGGTTATTCCAAAAAATTTGATAACGCGGACATTAACACTGCGCATCGGCTTAACCGTATGTTCCTGGTCTACGCCTTGGAAGTTCAGGAGCGTATGCACATCAGCATACAAGAATTGGAAAAACAGGATAAATACCGTAACGAATTCCTTGCCACTTTAGCCCATGAACTGCGTAACCCTCTAGGCCCTATCATGTCCGGGGCTAGTATTTTGGAAACCGTGGATGATGAAGGCACCCGCAAGCGGGTCACCTCTATCATTAATCGCCAGGCTGAGTATATGTCAAAGCTGATTAATGATTTGATGGATGTCTCGCGTATTACCCGCGGCAAGGTAAAACTCGAATTTGAGAAGCTTAATATCCATGATGTGATTTCCGAGTCGCTGGAAATTGTCGATCAACATGTGAAAGCCAAGCACCATACTCTGGATGTCCAGTACCTGAGCGAAGGTGTCACCGTGTTTGGCGATAAAGCCCGTTTAAGCCAGATATTTTCTAATATTATTCACAATGCGGCTAAATACACCAATGAACAGGGCCAGATTAATGTAGACATCAAAAAAGAAGGCTCCATGGTGGTAGTTCGTATCAGTGATAATGGCATGGGCATTCCTGAAGATCGCCTTAAAGATGTCTTCAATATGTTCACCCAGATTGAAGCACATTCTACCCATACCAAAGGCGGCTTAGGCATAGGCCTGACGTTAGTGAGCAAATTGGTGGCATTGCACCACGGCAGTGTCAGCGTAACCAGTCCCGGTGCAGGCGAAGGCAGTACCTTTACCGTCAAGCTGCCGATGTCTGAGCTGGCTTTTGACAATCAGGACAGCAGCGAAGAAATCCACGCCCGCTCCGCGGGAAAGCGCATCATGTTTGTGGATGATAATGAAGATCTGGTGGATATGTATTGTCTGTTAGCCAGCTCAATGGGCTTTAAAACCCTTGGCATTACCAGCCCCCGTGATGCCATTGAAAAGTTTAAAACCTTTCAGCCCCACTGTGTATTTTTAGATATTGGCATGCCCGATCTTGATGGTTATGAACTTTGCAAAATTCTCAAAGCTCTGCCTGAGGCCAATATGGTCAGGTTTTATTCTCAAAGCGGCTGGGGGACGGACAAGTACATCGAGAGCTCAAAGCAAGCGGGTTTTGATGATCATTTTGTTAAGCCTTTATCCAAAGAAACCATCAAAAAAGTTATGGATTGATACTGCCTTTTAGGACCCGCCTGAACCTTTTTCAGGCGGGCTCTGACCGTAAACCAGGCGTCAACCTGGTAGCAAGGTTATGTCTTTGTATGACGCTTAAGGCTCCGCGACTTCCTCTCCGTCGTCTCACTTCTTCGCCTTTGCCCTGCCTTCTTTCAGCTCTGCCTCCTTCCCGATTTGCCCCCCGCCTGTTGGCCTTTGAACCATTTGCTGTCAAACGCTGTAAAAAATCATTCCCCTTCTCTGTTAAGGTTTTCTCTATGATTAAGGCATATGCAGCAAAAGAAGCTGGCGGCAAAGTGGAAGAGTTTTTTTATGACCCGGGTCAGTTTGGACACGATGAAGTAGAAATTAATGTCGAACCCTGTGTGGTTTGTCACAGTGATTTTGAGCATGCTTGACCACTGATGGGGCTTTACTGAATACCCGTTTGTCCCAGGCCATGAAGTAGTAGGTACCATTGGCGAGGTTGGCAGCAATGTCAGTGCCTTAAAAAAAGGGCAGCGGGTCGGCCTTGGCTGGCATTCGTCATATTGCAATTCCTGCCGTACCTGTGACAGTGGTGATCATAACCTTTGCAGTCAGGCCCAAATGACCATAGGTGGGCGCCATGGAGGCTTTGCCGATAAAGTAAGAGCCCAGGCGACTGCCGTGATTCCGCTGCCTGATAATATTAATGCCGCTTCGGCCGGCACCCTTTTTTGCGGCGGAATTACGGTATTTAATCCTCTGAGTCAGTTTAATATACCCCCTACCTCAAAAGTCGGGGTTATAGGTATTGATAGTCTGGGGTATCTTGCCCTGCAGCTTTGAATGCCTGGGGCTGTAAGGTAACCGCGTTCACCTCCAGCGACGCCAAAAAACAGAAAGCCAGAGATCTGGGCCCATCATGTTTAAACAGTAAAGATGAGAATGAACTCAGCGCTGCTCAGGGCCGGTTCGACCTCATTATCTCTACGGTAAATGTCAAACTTCAGTGAGATGACTACATTGCTACGCTGGAACCGCTGGATATTAATGTGTTCGGGTTAAGATTCGGACAACAGCAGGTCTCCGGCTCACCGGTGGGCAGTCCCGCCACCATCAAGCAGATGCTTGATTTTGCAGCCCTGCATAATATTGAGCCGGTTACAGAGACCTACCCCATTAGCGATATTAATTACGCACTGGATCGGCTGCGCGAAGGCAAGGCCCATTACCGGGTGGTGTTAAAGCACAATCAGTAGACAATAAAAAACCGGGTCTGATAGGCCCGGTTTTATTCGGTTAGAAATTGTTTAGCTGTTTAGCTGTTTAGCTGTTTAGCTGTTTACAAAGTCTACGCCAAGCTGAATGTCGCCACGCAGGCCTTCCAGCATCTCTTCTTTGGCTTTCTGCTCAAAATCGCTAAGCTCACCATAAGGCAGAATTTCTTCTACGCCATTAGGACCTAAACGCACCGGATGGGCAAAGAAGGCCGCATCGTCGCTGTCGTCAGTTTGCACATAGGTGTACTCAACAACGTTTTCACCCTGCATAGCAGCCGCCAGAGACAAGCAGAAACGCGCTGCAGCCTGACCCATGGACAATGTCGCCGAACCGCCACCCGCTTTTGCTTCAACCACTTCGGTACCAGCATTCTGGATGCGGGTAGTCAGGCTTGAAATATCATCATCGCTGAAGCTTACGCCTTCAACCTGAGACAGCAGTGGCAAAATGGTGGTACCAGAGTGACCGCCGATGACCGGAACATGCACATTGGCCGGGTCCAGATCGTTCATTTCAGCCACAAAGGTTTCGGCACGAATCACATCCAGAGTCGTAACACCGAACAACTTGTTTTTGTCGTATACGCCTTTGGCTTTTAGTGTCTCAGCAGCAATTGCGACTGTGGTGTTTACCGGGTTGGTAATAATACCCAGACATGCTTCAGGGCAATGCTCAGCCACACCTTCTACCAGAGCTTTAACAATGCTGGCATTGGTATTGAACAAATCAGAGCGGTCCATGCCCGGCTTACGCGGTACACCGGCAGGAATCAATACGATATCTGCATCGGTAAGGGCAACGCCCAAATCGTCTTTACCGTGACCGGTTACTTTTACCGCTGTGGGGATGTGGCTTAAATCGACGGCCACACCCGGTACTACCGGTGCAACATCGTAAAGCGCTAATTCTGAACCCGCTGGAAGTTGTGTTTTTAACAACAACGACAGCGCCTGACCAATACCACCGGCAGCACCTAACACGGCTACTTTCATTTCATTTCTCCTATGGAAATTTCACGTTTATATAACGGTACGTCACCCTATAGTAACGCTTTGGAAAAAACAATCGTCGGGGCACCTTTGGCTCACCGACAACTTTATCCCTGTTCAAATATTCACCATCAATGCATGAATATGCATTAAAATTGCATCGGGACACCCTCTACGGCACAATAATAACTCTTTGTGAGACTAACACCAACAATGGCAGGCGCTATGGCAAACCAAAAACAAGAACAACTCATCAAAGCGTTCAAAGAAATTCTAAAAGCAGAAAGTTATGGCTCTCAGGGCGACATTGTTGAAGCATTGAAAGAACAAGGCTATGACAATATCAGCCAGTCAAAAATTTCGCGTATGCTCAGCAAATTCGGCGCTGTGCGGACCCGCAACGCCCGCGGCGATATGGTCTATTGCCTGCCGCCAGAGTTGGGTATGCCTACGGCCAAAAGCCCGCTAAAGCAACTGGTACTGGATATAGTGCATAACCATGTGATGGTAATCATTCGCACCAGTCCCGGTGCGGCCCAGCTTATCGCCCGCCTGCTAGACTCTCTTAGCTCTAAAGACGGTGTATTAGGCACCATTGCTGGCGATGACACCATCTTTATTGCGCCAGCGGATGTAAAGAAAATTGAAGAGCTACGCCAGCGCGTAGAAGATCTATTCGATAATGTGTAAGACCTGCTAAACAAGGTCCCGGTCAGCGCCGGGACACTTGTATGGCTGAATTATTTACCCAGCTGTTTGATCAGGGCTTCAGCTGCAGGCTTTGACGAGGGGGGATTCTGACCCGTAATCAACCGGCCATCCTCTACCACATAAGACTCAAAGTCGCCTTTTTTGGAAAACTCGCCTCCAGCGTTTTTAAGCTCATCTTCAACCAGATAAGGGACAACATCCGTCAGGCCTACGGCGTCTTCTTCGGTATTGGTGAACCCTGTCACTTTCAAGCCTTTAATCATTGGCTCACCAGCTTTGTTCTGCACGTTTTTAAGTACAATAGGTGCATGACAGACCGCCGCTACGGGTTTATCCGCATTCAGCATATCTTCAATCAGGGCTTTAGAGTGGGCATTGTCAGACAGATCCCATAAGGGTCCATGACCGCCAGGATAAAAGACCGCATCAAACTCATCGGCTCTGACATCTTCCAAAGGAATGGTTGAGGACAGGGCTGAGTTGGCCAGTTCATCATTGGTAAACCGCTCGGTATCTTCGGTTAATGCATCATCGCTCAAACTCATTGGATCCACCGGAACCGCGCCGCCCATCGTTGAAGCCAGCGTAATGGTGTAGCCTGCATCCACAAACGCATAATACGGCGAGGCAAATTCTTCCAGCCAGATGCCGGTTTTCTTGCCAGAGTCGCCCATAATATCGTGAGAGGTCATTACCATTAACAGACGTTTTGTCATCATGCTTCTCCATTGAGGTTTAAAGTCTTCAATACAGGGAGTAGGACGAATTAGTTTAGATTCAACCCGAGAACATAAACTAATCAGCTGAAATGACAGGTTTTATAGATTACCGCCAGTTTTAAAACGGATACCCATAAAAAAACACCGCTTACAGGCCAGCCTGGTAAGCGGTGTTTTGTAGACGTGCAGCGCTTAACCGCTACACGTAGCCGTCGTCGGACTTAGAAAGTGTATCGGATACCCATACGTACTTCCCATAGAGAAGGTGAGCGTTGAATACTTTCACTAGGTTCAGAAAAACCACTGTAAACATACTGACCCTGGTCATTCACGCTTGCATTGATAACTGTGTCACCGACAAATGAGCCCTGGCGGAAGTCGCCCCAGTCATCATTTAGCATGTTAGTAAAGTTTTCTACAACGATGAAAGCGTTAGCACTATGACCTTCAACAAAGCCAGGCAATTGTTGTGAAATGCGGATATCGGCTTTAATCCACCAGTCTGCCGTTTCACTGTTACGAGACAATGTCTGACCACGCTCGAAGCCATTGGCTTCAACCCACTCGTTAAAGCCATTCTCTGCTTCTTCAGCAGTCTGCAGAACTACACCGTCACGGTTAACATCATCACCAAAGACAACATTCGGGTCGCCAGCTTCCGGAATATACAGCAACTGACGAGAACGCGCAGTATCCCATGGGAACGCCGCATTGTTACTGTACACATATGAGTAAGGCTTACCTTCGTTGGCAGTAGCAAACAAGCTAAAGCGGGTGTCATAACCATCTACCAGCTGAGTAGTGTAGCTCAGGCTCAGGTTAAAACGGTTACCTACCGCATAATCTGAGGTGGCTGCCGCCGGGTTATTCGGATCGCTGGTAGCAAAGTTGGTGAAGTTAGAAAAGGCCACCGAACTGGTCATCGGGTTAGCATCTTCGGCATCAACATAAGCGTATGAGAAGCTTCCGTCAAAACCATTATCCCAGCTTTTGGTCAGACCCAGTGAGAAGATAGTAGAAGAACCATCACCACGCTCAACATTACCCAATACAAAGTCATTACCCACACGACGATCGCCGTCTATTTGCTCATAGATAGGGCGGCCATCAAAACGCGTCATGCCTGAATACTGAATGTTAGCATCACGATAGATCGCAGAGTCCTGACGGTCAGTGTAAATAACATCAGCGGTGACCACGTAATCATACGGGGCAATATAGGTTGCGCCTAAGGCGTATTTCCATTCTGACGGGATATCGAAATCAGGGTCGGTGGCAACCGTATTACCGTCACCGTCTACCAGACTGGTTTCCGCCACCTGGTCAAACAGCGCCTGCGGTACATCATAGATAGGGCGCCCTTCACCGGTTAAAGGTACATCCAAAATGGATGTTTCGCCGCTCACCCATCCAGGGATATCATCTTCGCGGGTGCTAATGTTAGTCACACCGTCGTTAGAATAGGCATTAGAAATCCACACATTCGGGTTACCGCCCGAGTACAGGCCTAAACCACCACGCACTTCTAAGTCGGAATTCACGGTATAGGTAAAGCCAAAGCGCGGTTGCAACAGGCTGATACCATCAACGTTAGCGGTGTTGGTATAACCATAGCGATTAGTAAAGTTCTCGTTCACGCGCGGCGTATCATCAGAACCATAGGTGTCATAAAGCAGACCCAACATGTTTTTCATGTCGTCGGTCAGATAAAACTCGTCCTGAACATAAAAGGTGGTGACATCAAAGCTGAAAGACGCACCGGCATCCGCTGGGTTATTGGTACCTGCAGAGTTGTTATAGTAGATGGCGCTCGCCAGACCGGCTTCAAAGTCGTCTAATGAGTCAAACCGATATTCGCCTGTAGTGTGTTGCATAAACAGGTTGAATACGTCGGTAGTTTCGTACTCTACACCAGCAGTGATAGTATGCTCACCCCAGTAGTAAGTACCTGCTAACTTCATAGTGGTAACATCATATTCCAGCTCGTTCGACTGACGTGAATCATCCGGACCCAGATAGATAACGCCGTCATCGGCTGAATCAATTTGTACTTCCGCAAAACCAGAAGCTTCATCCAGAGAGGTTTGACGGTTTTCTAATTTCAGGTGGCCTACACGGAATTCCGTTACAAAGTCCGGGGTCCAGTCTGAGTAAAGTGAACCTACCAGGCTTTGTAGCTCCGCGCCACGCTCGTAGAAGTGATTACTGAACGGCAGTTCGTCGCTATCAGCGTCAGACTGGCTGATGCTATTCCCATCATTCCAGTTGTACACCAGTGAGGCACGGTGATTAGAGTTGATGTTCCAGTCTAGCTTGACCAGTAACTTTTCATCTTCAATCGGTGCTGAAGCAGGGAAACCGCCGGCGTCATAGCCGTAGACACGCTGGGCAATTTCAGCGGCTGAGTCAGCCTCTTCCTGAGTAATACGGTTGTTCAGGCCGTTATAGTCAAACAACTCGCTGCCTTCCAGTTTTTCGTAAGTAGTAAACAAGAATAACTTATCTTCAATCAGTGGCAGACCCACATCGAAGCCGTAACGCTTTTCATTGTAATTACCATTATCTAGCTCAACACCATCAGCCGTGTCACCGCGTAATGAGTCATTGGTGTAATCGAAGAATACGCCACCATGAATTTCATTGGTGCCTGATTTTGTTACCG
>VMHT01217237.1_pt1 | contig 12662 bp, 7 predicted proteins | sample 4693611 | NCBI WGS metagenome assembly VMHT01 (sample SAMN12280063, study PRJNA550983) | marine metagenome | isolation source: seawater sampled from same location over 5 years 0.02-0.2 micron viral filtrate | place: USA: collected off the coast of southern California halfway between the port... ... | reverse complement strand
TTGTCTACTCTAATTTCATAGTTAGCTTGACCACCATGTTTAATATTAAGATCAGAAATATTTACTGTTTGAATAAAAGTAGTACCCATACCTTCAACACCCATTGTAGATGTAGAGTTACCCGAACCAGTAATCATAGCACACTTGGTAACATTTAATTCACCACAAGCATTTCCAGTAGGCATAGAAGCGGGGCCTTGACCCCCCCAGTCTGCTATGGCCATTGATCCATCTTTAGATTTTACAACATACCCGTTATCACTATCTAAAATATCACCAGAGTTTTCATTGGTAACTGTTGTAGTTGTTATGTCTTTAATTGTTTCTGTTGTAGTAAGAACACCATCTGGTTTATGCTCTACTGTTTCTGTTACTGTTTCAATAATAGTTTCTGTAACACCAGGAGTACATAAGCCAATAGTATCTGTTGTGCAGTCTACAGCTTTACTAGAAGAGGATAGGCATACCAATATACATAGCCATAGCCATAAATAAAAACTTCTCAAGGTCATGATTATCCTCCTTCCTTTTTACAATTTCATTTTCTTTTTCTTTCAGTAATCTAGCTTTGACTAAACTACCCTCTGGCATAAGATGTACATTGTCTAACCATGCATCTCTTGCATCATTTCCTATTTTACTTTCACCATTAATATTTACAGGGGCGTAAGTACCAGCGTTCCAAAGGGCATCGAACACCCTTGGTTCACTTGCGAGGAGGGTAACCGCACCCACTTTCATCTGAAATTGGTACATCTTGGATGCAAGTAATAATAACTCACAGGTTTCGTCGGTGACTGTAATACCAGAACTAATACCAAAGATTTGAGTTTGCACCGCACCCGCTACAGCAGTCTTACAAATATTAGAATTGTTTACAACAACGGAAGGGGAGTTAGCAGTACCAGGCGTTGAGGTTACTACCGTACTAGACACCGTGTTGGTATCCGCACCTAAAATTTTTGTAGAAAAAAATAAACTAAGAAATAAGATAAGTATAAACTTCATGCACCACAGCTTTCACATTCGTCATCACAAAAACATTTATCTTCATCACCACCACATACTGGGCATTTAGGATTTATCTCGCTGTGCATGGTACGCCTTCTGATGACACAAATGGGTGTTCTGCAAACGCCATGTAGACGTATGTGCCACCATTAGTATTAAATGCTGAAGAACTATTACGAAGTTTTACTCCATTACTTACAAAGTCTAATGTTTCTGATTGTGATTCAGCATTATTTATGTCTGCAAATAATTTTCTATCTATAACATTTATAGGGTCTCTTGCGGTATCATATATGTACCATTCTTCATTTGCATCAGTTCTTTTAAACATTACCCAACGAGGTTTAAAACCCATGTAAAGAAAAGGGCCGTCTCCTTGCCCATTACCTTTATATTTACCAAAGCTACTGTAGCCTTGTATTGGTGCAAAACAATAAGCTATTGTTGCTTTACCATCATCATTAACTCCACCAGACGCACCTACTGTAAAAACAGAAGATGTTGGCGTTGTATCATTAAATCTATTTGAATCAGAACCTGTTGCAACATTTGTGTCTAATCTCAAACCTCCACCATTTCCTGTTCCTTGATGATATACAAACCAGTTATCTCCATCAGAACTCATGTCTTTAAATATTATAAATTCTGGTACTGCACCTAATCCGTGAGCCATTGTTCCTACACCGCCAGTTCCTGTATAATCTATAATAGAAAATCCCGCTGTGGTATTTGCTTGATAACCACCGCCAGGATTATTTCCACTTTCAGTATTAGTTGTTCTTGTTCCACCATTAGCTTTCCATTGCCATGCTACATAGGTATCGCCATTCCCATTAACCTCATTGTCAGTTGCGTTCATAGAAAACCCATCACTATTAAATGAAGTTAAATAAGTATTAGTTCCTTCAGCACTGCTGTCACCAGGATATAAAAATTTATTTGTTCCTCTTGATGAATCTCTAACAGTAGAAGGTTGTGCAAGACTTCTTGATTTTAACCAAAGCCAATCTGGTTGTAAATCTGAATTACCATCATTTGTAATTGTTATAGTACTTGCATTTCCTGTATATAAAGCTATCTGAAAATGTGCTGATGGGTCATCTATTGTTGTATAAGCCATTATCCGTACTCCGCTAAGTTCTTCGTGCATAGTGAATAAAATCCAGTAGGCACTGCATATTCAAAGTTACCATATCCGTTTGCGTCTGAATTACCGCTTGATATAGAATAAGGTGCGTTGCCAAAATTTGCTTCAAGAGAAGTTGATTCTGGTCTACAAAGAAATACCAATGAATCTGTACCACTAACAGTACCTATTTCATTAGTTCCTCCAGATGGATTACCGCTTCCGTTCCATGTATTATTTACACCAAACCATACTTTTCTAGTATCTGCATCAAAAGCAATTTGAATAATATCCCCACCACTAAAAGAAACACCACCACTTGTAGAGCTAGTTGAGTTAATGTAATAAATTGTTCTATCCCAACCAATAACACCATCGCCAAATATTTGTGCTTTAGAAGCACCACCTATTCCATAAGTTTGCCACCAAGTATCAACACTACCTACACCGAATTGGGTATAGTTTGTAGCGGCTGGTTTAAATTCAGCATACCATTTACCAGAACTAACAGCTATTGTTGATGCCCAAGCATAAGAACTGGCTCCCCCACCTCCAGTAGCTTTTAAGTTGCCCTCGCTTAATGAACCACTCGGTGAACTTAAAAAAGAATCAGATAAAAAACCAGTAAGAGGATTCCAAGTAGCAAAATTATTTGTAGGTGTATCTGTTGTTTGATCTGTTGCTGTTAGATTATTAGCTGTAAAATCATTTCCATTTCCAGATGTATCAGTTCCTAATGCTCCAGAATTTTTAAACTCTAATTTAAAACCATTAGTTCCATATGAACCAGAAAATCTTTTAGGTATCCAAGCTCCGTTATCATTTGTTTCTCCAAATTCTGTTGGTGCTAATGCTTGTCCGTCTATAAAATTAAATTCTGAAATATATCCATCATAAAAAATATCACTTGCTCTGCCACCTATTCTATGTTCAAATTGTCCCGCTGTTGCTGTTGAAATATTTTGAGTAATAGCTGATCTTTGATCAGTAGAAAAAGAAGTTTCTTCAACTCCATTAATATATAATTTTAATCTATTAGATGCTGTACCTTGTGTGGTATCACAAGAAACAGTTATCATATACCATGCCGAAATATCTCTAAAAAGTCTATTTGTTTGTATAGCGTGTGCTGTTGAATTATTGTTACTTACTTGAACATAAATTGTATTAGAACTAAGTTGAATTCTTGTATAAGTCCCTACACTAAAAAGCATTCCATCAGTTAAAGTACCTCTTTTAAACCAACAATTTACTGTCCATTTTTGTCTATCGCCATCACCACTTGGAGTTTTAGTTAATTTAGCACTATCACCATTATTAAACCTTAGTGAATTACTTACTTTATAACCACTATCTAATGTTCTAGCTGGGAGAATTAATGGCATATTATTCCTTCACAGGAAATTCGCCTAGTGGTCTTGTAAATGAACCATCCTCTTGTTCGGTGTAAGTAAATAAAGTAGCAAGAGCATCAACATCACTAGCATTAGTTATTTGAGTTTGCATGGAGTTACATTTTGTTCTGACACTTGCCCTCCATGTTTTCCATCCACTATCCATTGTCGTACTTGTTTCAGTAGCCTTCACTACCATCCAATCAGAGGGTGCTAGTATTCCAGCACATTGATTGTCTATCATTTGATTTTTATAATACTTTAATCCTCTAGTAATAATTTGATTGCCATCACTATCATTCTTTGGATCATTAGCTGACGTACCATCTGGTGCAGAACCATCATCTATTTCAGCTTGTGACCATACTTCATTAACGTCTGCCAAGGCCCTAGCTGTTGCTGTGCCATAAGAAGCTGTAACTTTATCAGCACTAGCATCATAGGTTAAAGTTTGATTTGTATTAATGTACCACTCTTCATCTTTTTTATTCGTGTTGTCATACTCTACTTCGTATATGCCAATGGCTTTCTTTTCGGCAACAGTCCATAAAGAAAAAATCTTACTAGAGTATTGAATATTATTGATTGTTAATTTTTTAGGATGATTAAATTGTTTGGTAATGCTACCACTTTCTACTATTGCATACATATTCTAACTCTCACTTAAATTCATTGATCTACCAATTTCTTGCCAGATAGCACCATTGTATCTAAATACATGAATGTCAGTCTTGCCATCAGTAGCAGTTTCCGTTGGTTCTGTACTTGCTGGAAATTCAAATACTGTGTTCCATCCGATAGTATGTGAACCATTGTAATTAATTTCTAAACAAATAAATGCACCTTCAACAGCGTTGCTTGGTGCAGAGAAAGTCGTGTTCTCTGTTGTTATATGATAGGCATTTGGTTTAGCTTGAGTATCCCAGGCTACCGCATTTGATGATGATGTAATTGCTTGTTGAGGAATGTATGCCAAGTCATTAAATTGTATTTTACCTGTACCATTAGTTGTTAATGTAATATTGCCATTTGTGTCTGTAGAAGAAATATCATTTCCGTTTACGGTAATATTATCTACGGATAGAGTTGTTAGTGTACCAAGAGAAGTAATATTAGATTGAGCCGCCCCTGTAACTGTAGCCGCTGTACCAGAAGCATTACCTGTTACATTACCTGTTAGTGGTCCAGCAAAAGCATCAGCAGTTACCGTACCATCAAAGTACGCATCTTTAAATTCAACACTATTACTACCAAGGTCAAGAATATTATTTGCACCAGGAGTTAAAGCACCATCAGTTAAGATTAATTGTTTTTCATTACCCGCATAAAAGTTAATTGTATCAGCAGTTTCAAAATCTATTTTAGTTTCATTATCCTCACCAATTTTTATATCGGTAGCGAGTAGGGAAGTAATCCCTGTTTGTGCCGCATCAACAGTAAAAGTTAAATCATACGGATCAGCATCAGTACCATTAGAAGTATCAGTCCAGTTTGTTGTAATACCAGAGCCAATAAACTTAACTTCTTTTCCATCTTCAATTGAAACTTCTGTACCATCATCATCCTCTAGTACAAAGTTTGTCATAGAACCAGAACCCGCTGGTCCAGTTGGCCCAGTAGAACCCGTAGGTCCAGATGGTCCAGTTGGCCCTGTTGGACCCGCTGGTCCTGTAGAACCTTGAGATCCAGTAGACCCAGTATCACCTGTAGGCCCCGTAGGTCCTGTAGGTCCTTGACTTCCAGTAGGTCCTGTTGGTCCTGTTGGGCCTGTAGCCCCCGTAGCACCAGTAGGTAAACCAAAAGCAAATGCACCTGTTGTAGTATTGTATGTAGCAGTAGCAGAACCACCAGCGGCTACAGTAGATACAGAAACACTTGTTCCAGGTTTAGCTATAGACTCTAAGGCAGTACCATTGCTGTCATAAGAAACAATTTTATTTGCATTATTAGAAGCTGTATTATCGTAAGGCCAAATTAATTCACCAGATGTACCTGTGCCAGATGTAGTTCTTTTTGTATAAGGGGATAATTGAATAGACCTAGAAATATTCTCAGACATTTGCTGATCAAATATAACTTGGTCATCTAATTCTGTTTCTAAAGAAGAAGCTGTCATTGATCCACCAGTTGAGTACGCAGTAGTACGCTGTATTGTATCAGCCGATAAAATTGTAACTATGTCATCTTCAGAAGGAAATTGACCCGAAGCAAAAGTAATAGAACCCGATCCAGAGGACAGGGAAACAGTATAATGTGTAGTTAATGTTTTTAATGTTGAATTAACATAGACAGCTAAATCTGCGGCCGCATTGACTCTAAATGTAAAAGCATACGGACCTTCTTGACTACTAGAGCCAACGGTGTATTGCTTCTTACGATGTACGTCAGTTATTGTAAAATCTGCCATCTAATTTGTAAACCTATGTTTTGCCATTTGTAAAGCATAAACCAAATATTTTGAATAGAAACATATCATAACCTAAAACATACCTTTAGGAGCTGATTGACCGTTTTCATCCATAAAGATTTTACGATCTTCTATACGGGAAGCTAAATCTGGATGTATTCCTGTTTGTCCAGGTGTTCCTAACATTTGTTCTTTAGATAATTTAAAATAATCATTCTTAATACTATTCATATGATTTTCTTGTTCGCCTAAACTTAGATTTAAAAACGGGGTATAGTTCAATAAATCATGTTGCATCTTTTCTTGCATATTCATTTCTTTTTTAACACCATTGACATAATAAGATTTAGTTAAAGTATTAGCTAATGAAATGTAATCATTGTACTGAATAGCAGTCATTGGGATACCATCCATTGTTTTAGGTGGCATCGTAAAACCAATACCGTTTTCACGAAGATAAGTATCTAAGAAATTAAATTTACTATTTTGTAATTTAAACGGTGTCCAATAAGACCAATGAAATTCACCTACACCTGGAGTTACTACTTCACCCCAAAAGTTTAATGCTGGAGGAACGTCTTTGTTAAAATAAGGTGTTCTTGATTTCCATCGTTGAACAGCTTCAGACCAGCCAATAAACCATGCATTACCTTCTGTATTTGTAGGCATGACATTAGATGACTCTGGGTCCATAAATCTTTCATAGTTAGCAATCAATGCACCAAATGGTCCTGTAGTTGTAGATAAACCAGCAGTTGTTACTTGTTTAGCTAGTAACTGTTTTAATCTTTCAAATCGTGTTGTTGGGCTTTCATATTGTCCACCAATTAATTCTGAAAATTCTGCAACAGATTGCAAGAAAGGCATATCTGATAAATAACTAAATATTGCACCACCACCAGCTATCATCATGTTTTCTAAATCACTTTGATTATTACCTGTGGAATGATTAGACATCCAAGCCATATCAGCAGACACCGCTAATAAAGCTGATAAAGGTTCAAACCTTGCATATGATATCCATTGCATCTCACCATTTTCCATTCGTATACCAATACTATAAGGAGGAATGTTTTCTGATTTCCAAGAATTTTTAACTGCTTGGTCATATGGTAAACCACCTGTAATAACAACATCATCATCCATTGTACCAGAAGCCATAGCTGTAAATGTTGCAACTAAACCTGTACCCATTATCATTTTACCCATTGCTCTATCTGATCTAGCACCACCAGCTTTTAAATCAGCTAAAACACTTGGTTGTAATAATCCTGTTGGTAATCTTTTATTAACTTCCAACATAATGTTAGTAGGTGTTTTATAAAAAGGTATCCATATCTTGGCCACAGGATGTGACATTGTTCCTTGTATCTTTCCTAAAAATCCATCTAGGTCTTGTTGGAATGTAGCAATTTGTGCAGACTTTGTTGCTTGTTGTGTTACGTCATTAGAAGGATTAATTAATATTTGTCTGTAGGCTTCTTCTGCTAATTCTTTGTTACCTGTCTTTTCAAATGTTTGCATAGCATTAGCATACGCAATTTTATGCATTTCACCACGGTAAGCTATTGTTTTAAAAAACTCATCTTCCGCTACAAGAAATCTTCCAGGACCACGGTAGATCATTCCAATGACATCTATCATTTGCCCCATAGTAGAGTTTTTATCTAATCCAAAATTTTCTGATGTAATAGCTTTTTGAACACGCTGATCCATTTTAGACGTAAAGTCTGTTGGCATTTCTGTTTTAAAAGCAGTCCACATATTTTGTAAGGCTTCAAACATGGCAGTTTTATATCCATAATTTATAGCCATCATTTCACCTATGTAAGCACGATCACCTTCACCTTTACCCATAAATCTGTAATCACCAAAACCAATTCCTTTTTCTGGTATAACACCCATTTTAATTAACTTAGTACGAACAGAACCTACAACACCTTCCACACCAGCTTCGGGTATTTTGTACATCATAAAAGAAGTGTTACCAAAAATATTAACCATGTGTGTAACAGGGGAGGATAGTAAAGAATTAATCCATACTTCTGAAAATATGTCACCACCTTTATTCATCCAATTTTGATCTTTTAAAAACATTGTTTGTTTATGCTTATCTGTAAACAACATAAAATTATTGGCGTGTTTAACAATGTTATCAAGACTTAAATTCATGTCTTGACTCATTTCATCTAAGCCTTTGACATTTTCTGGTGAGTCTAATCCTTTTGTATTAGTATGCTTTTTAATATTACCTAATACCATTAGTGATCTTGCTACTTCAGCATTATTACCACCAACATGAGCTAATATAACATTAAAAAATCCAACTTGTTTTGCATACTCAATAGCTGTTTCATCTGCTGTCTTACCTGGTAAAGCACCACCAGAACGAACTAAATTAGCTAAATTTCTTGTTTGATGTAATTGTTGTATCATTACAAGATTTGCTCTTAATACTTCTGGTGCATTTTTAAGCATCTCTCTTGGTTTTAAATTTATAATTTTAGATAGTATTTCATCATTACCAATTGCTGATGCTTCTTTAATTAATTGATCCATGTCTACTTTACCAGCTTTGGCTTGTTCAACAAAAGGAGCAAAGGCTTTAGTTACAGCTTCCGCATACATTTTAACATCATCTGGTCCAGCAATTTGATCGAGGTTAATTAAAACTTGATTATAGTTACCAGTAATCTTTCCTTCTAAGACACCAGACTTTTGAAATGTTTCTTCTAATAAAGTAATCATTTCTGGTTCAGCGTCTTTGATATAAATTTTACCATCAACAACAGTAACTAGATCATCACTTAATACAGGTTCACCTCTTGGTTTAAGATCATCTGGATCAACTTTAGGTATTTTAAATGGACCAGCTACTTCAACAGCTTGATCATCTAAAAATATATTTTCTTGTTCGGGTATAACATTTTCTGGAACAGCACTTTCTACTTGGTCTATAGGAATATCATCTGTTGGAACTAATTCTGGATTGTTATTAATTGACTCAACAATTTGATCTGGCTCTGGTGTATTAATAGACTTTGCAATCTTTTCTACACTATCTGGTTGTACGTCTAATATATCTTCTCTCATTATATTCCTCCTTGGTTGGAAGGAATATTAGTAGTTAAACCTTCTTGTTGTTTAAGAGCTGATTCGATTTGTCCGATGATATTGTCGTAGGCTGTTCCGTCAAAGGTGTATCCGTATTTATTTGCGAATTGTTCATCGAATTGCTTTTTCTTTTTGAGAAGTGATGCGACTGTTTCGAGAATATCCAATCTTCCTTGGTCGCTAATTTTCTTGATATAATCTTGCCCATTGTTTCCTATACTTAATAAGTTACCATCGCTTTGTGCGTATTTGATAGTAATATCAGCATCTAGATTTTTTTCAACAGTATTCTCTATGTTTTGTACAAATGTTTTATTATCCATTGTAGAAAAATTAACAACAAAAATACCGTCTGGTCCATTTATTAAGCCAATGTCTGGATTATCTATTGCTTTACCTAAAGCTACTGTTTCTTCAGCAGTTAATTGTCTACCTATATCTACATACATACTATTAGCTTTAGACTTAGTTTTTATAATAGATGGTCTTGTATAACCTACAGCATCTTGTAATAAAATTAATCCTCTAGCTGATGAATAAATATCTAGTAAGTTTTTACCAGCTTCATCCATTGCACCTATGTCAGTACCTTTTGCTTTAGAGGTAGCAAATTGTGATTGCGTAGAAGGATTAGATACACCATCCCAAAATCCTGGTGCTTCAAAATCACCTGGTGATAGTAATCCTAATTCTTTAGCTAGTATGTCATGACCGTTAGCATCAACAAACAACGAAGAAACACTAGTATGATATTGTGCTTTCATTGTATTTGGTGCAGATCGTAATTCAATTAAATGATTTGTAAAATCACCTGGCATAGACTCCCAACTTACTTGGGCTAAATTATTATCTAAATTATCAGCAAAACTTAAAGCAGAGTTAGCAAGTTTATCTGCATCTAATGGTTCACCAAAAGCTAATTTATATTGAATATCAAAATATTTTTTTGGATCAACAATAGTAAATTTATTATTAACTAATTTACCAGCACCAGTTGTTAATGCTTCTGCTTTAGCTTTAGATGCAACAGCTTCAAATCGAGCTTTAGTTGCTACCCAAATAGATGCTTGTGCTTGTTCTATTTCCCATCCTTTTTTATCAGCAACTTCTTTTACATATTTTTCTATAAAGTCATATTTAACTGGACCAACATTTACATCATAAAAACCAAATGCTCTTGCCATCCATAAATCAACTGTAATTCCTTCTGTAGCATTAGGATCAATACTTTTAATTATGTTGTTATAAAAAGCATTTGTTTTACGCCCACCCCAATCTTGATTTTTAGTTAATACTAAATGTGCTTTTACATCTCTGGATTTAGCAGAAATATTATCATAGTCACCATGACGAACAACAGTTGCTGTTCCATCACCCATATCTATAATTTCTAAACCACTTGATTTTTGTCCTTTAACTTTTTGACCACCACCAAATTCACTTAATAATTCTTTAAAAAATTTAGCTTGTTGTGTTTTATTTAAACCTTCTGGTATTGTGACAGTTCTTAAAATATCACCATCCCATATAGGAATACCAGCTTGAAATTTATTCCAGGCTTTGATAGCAAATTGTGTATTGACAGCAACATTAGTTTGAGGAGAATAAATAGCAATTAACTGTGCAAATTTATCAGCTTTGTCTGCATCACCACCAACATATTTAAGAATTGATTCACCACTATCTTTGTACCAATTTTTTCCACTTTCACCTTCATCAGATAATTTCATCATGTCTGTAGAAAGTTTTGTTTCTAATTCTTTAGTAGCTAACTTTTGATTTTCTACTGTCATTTCACCTGTTGTGGTAGATTTCATTTTAGTAACATCATCTACTTGATTAATATTATCGGGAACAACAACACTAGCACCACCTTCTTTAAAAGATTGTACTTCAAATTCTTCTCCTAAACTTTGAACAAGTTTGTTAGCTAAATCTTCTCTGTCAAAGGAAGCTATAACTTCACCGTCTTTATTAGTAACTTTAAAAACACCTTCTAATCCATTATCTTTAACAGCTTCTAAACCTAGTTCTTTTGAAAATAATTCTCTACCTTGTTTGTTATGTTTTAACGCAAACATACTTTTATAAAATGGAAAGATAAATTCTACAAAACCAGCTACAGGTAAATTACCAAAAGCATCTTTATATTTAGCTTCAAAAACTGTATCATCTTCATCTCTTGCTAAACTATCTACTATTTTATTATAGACATCTTGACTTTCAGCATCAGCTAAACCAAACATTTGTAACATTGCTGGAATGTTTGTTGCTTCGGGATCAGCAGTACCACCCGCTGTAAATTCCATACCTAGTTCAGCTAATAATATTCTACCAAAATTTTTCCATGAACCAAGTGTTGCAAAACCTTTAGGTAATATTTTTTTTGCTAAAGCATATGATCCAAATCCAGTAGGGGCGTATTGTCCAGCAATTTCAAAACCCATTCCTAATGCACCTTCTTGTCTGTCTGGTAAATTTTCCATAGGCATAGAACCAGCAGATTGTCTAATGCCAGAAGAAGAATACAAACCTCCTGTTATTAAATCTACAAAGTCACCTGTATTTTTTGCACCAATAGCAAACCCACGCCATAATCCCTTAACTGATCTTTCTATTTTATCTGGCTTACTCATAAAATTTAAAATGTCCTCTGACATCTGTGCTTTAGATTTAGATTTATTCATTTGGGCTTTACCCATCATTTCTAAGAAACTATAAGATTGGTTGCCTGGTTCTTTTATGCCAAAACCATTTTCATCGTATCCATAAGTAACGGTGTCACCTTCAGTATTTTTTACAGTAAATTCATGGTCATACATTTTGTCTAAGTCATAATTATTGACATCAGACATAAACCCAAAAAGTTTATCTACTATGTTAAATCTTTTTTCTGTTTCAACTTCTATCATATTATAATTGTGCTAGTTGTGCCTTTAAGGTTTTTAAATTAGCTATAGTAATTCTTACTTTTTGTTTTTGCGTAGACCATCCAGTATAGCCATTATCTTCTGTTATAAGAACACGGGTATTATCTTTTTTCTGATTAAGATCATGTTGTAATACTGTTATCCATTGATCTATTTGTGCTGGTTGTATATCTTTTGTTATAGGCTGTAAGTTGTAAACGGTATCACCAATACTAAGATCAAATTCTTTATTAGCAAAAACAGGGAAGCTAGTAGTTATGGATGTAACAGTATTATTTATTCCTGTTTTAGATAATGTATCTAATTCAGTTGTAATCATATTATTAACAAATTCTGTAGCGTTAAATGGATTTTCTATTTCATCACCTGTTTGAATAGTATCTTCATATTTCATTTGTTCTTCTAGTAATGCTATATTAACTCTTTCATACAATTGCATTGCTATTCTATTTTCTTGTGTCCAAGTATCAGAGTTAGCAATATCTTGTGGCATATTTTTAATTTTACCTTTTACAATTTTCATTGCTTTCGTTACATTTGCTGTGTTCTGTGCTTTAGCTTCTTTTATTAATGTATTAATTGTTTCTAATCGTAATGTGCCAGAACCAAAGAAACCATAATCATCGTTTTCTATTAATTGATAAATGTCATACACATTGACACTACCAGTTAATATTTGA
>VMHT01202236.1_pt1 | contig 12663 bp, 10 predicted proteins | sample 4693611 | NCBI WGS metagenome assembly VMHT01 (sample SAMN12280063, study PRJNA550983) | marine metagenome | isolation source: seawater sampled from same location over 5 years 0.02-0.2 micron viral filtrate | place: USA: collected off the coast of southern California halfway between the port... ... | reverse complement strand
GGGCACCATCCCTTCAAAGGCTCTGCGCCATTCTGTAAGCCGGTTGATTGAATACAATAATACGCCGCTGTTTTCCGAAAACCATGTGAACCGCAATGTCAGCTTTTCTGAAATCATGCGCCATGCCAGCGGCGTTATTCAAAGTCAGTCCAAGTTGCGCTCTTCGTTTTATGATCGAAACCGGGTCACCTTGTTTTATGGGGAAGCCCGCTTCGCCGACAAACATACACTGCAGATAGCGCGTAACGATGGCTCCCACGAAACCGTGACAGCCCAACAGATTGTGCTGGCTACCGGTTCGCGTCCTTATTGTCCGGAGGACATCGACTTTACCCACCCGCGCATTTATAACTCTGACACCATTTTGAATATGACCCACGATCCAAAATCTATCATTATTTGTGGGGCTGGAGTCATCGGTTCCGAGTACGCCAGTATCTTCCGGGGTCTGGGAGTGAAGGTTGACCTGGTCAATATGCGCGAACGGCTGTTGTCGTTTCTGGATGCAGAGATTTCCGATGCCCTAAGCTATCACCTTTGGAACAATGGCGTAGTGATCCGTAATAATGAAACTTATGCCTCGGTAGAGGGACGGGATGACAGCGTAATTCTGAACCTGGAATCAGGTAAACGTATGCGGGCAGACTGTTTGCTGTTTGCTAACGGGCGCACCGGTAATACCGATATGCTCAACCTGGATGCGGTTGGCCTGAAAGCCGATGCCCGGGGGCAGGTATCAGTGAATGAACATTATCAGACCGAGGTCGACAATATTTTTGCTGTGGGCGATGTAATTGGTTATCCCAGCCTGGCTTCAGCCGCTTATAACCAGGGCCGGTTCGCGGCCGAGGCCATGCTTGAAGGCAAAGCCGACTCCGGTATGGTGGAAGATATCCCCACTGGTATTTATACCATTCCGGAAATAAGCTCAGTAGGCAAAACGGAACAGGAATTAACCGAGATGAAAGTGCCTTATGAGGTAGGCCGGGCCCAATTTAAACACCTGGCCCGGGCGCAGATCGCCTCCACTCAGGTAGGCAGCCTTAAGATTCTGTTTCACCGGGAAACCAAAGAGATTCTTGGCATTCATTGTTTTGGTGAGCGCGCCTCGGAAATTGTGCATATCGGCCAGGCCATTATGCAGCAAAAAGGTGAAGCCAACTCACTCGACTACTTTGTCAACACCACGTTTAACTACCCGACTATGGCAGAGGCTTATCGGGTGGCCGCCCTAAATGGCTTAAACCGTATTTTTTAGTCTCCTTTTTAAAACACCACCGGATCACTGTTTCTCACCTGGGCCAGGACAAAGGCAGTGATCTGTGGCGGCCCTTTTTTGCTACCCAATAACAAAGCACTGCGATAAGCCCGCCTCTCATCGGTGACGAGCAATAAAGGTTAGAGCAACATGACACTAAGGCAACAACACGACGAATTTACCCGGCTGATGACACGCGTACGACAATGTACTGTGTGCCAGAGTGAACTTCCCCAGCCACCCAGGCCGGTGCTGGCGGCTTCGCCAGATAGCCGTATTATTGTAATTGGTCAGGCACCCGGCATTGTCGCCCATGATACAGCCATGCCATGGAATGATCGCAGCGGCGATCGCCTGCGCAATTGGATGGGGGTGGATCGCGAGACCTTTTACAATACCGATCTCATTTCACTCATTCCTATGGGTTTTTGTTTCCCGGGTTACAAAAATGGCGCGGATGCCCCCCCGCGTAAAGAATGTGCCCCTACCTGGCACCATCTACTGATGGAAAATATTAAGCCCGACCTGGTTCTTTTGGTAGGCCGCTACGCCCAGCAATATTATTGTAAGGAATATCGAACATTAACTCTGGGAGTGGAAAAAGAAGCACAAAAAGACAGTAAATTTATGATATTACCTCATCCTTCGGGACGAAATAATCGCTGGCTGCGCAATAACGGCTGGTTTGAGGCTTCAGTGGTACCACAGCTCAAAGCCCGGGTTACTGACCTGTTAATCTCCTAGCCTTATCCGCCAGCTTGAGACTGTAAGTATACCGTAAGCTCATTGAATGGCATGGGTTTGGCGTACAGATAACCCTGAGCTTCCACACAGCCTAACTGTTTCATGTATTCCGCCTGTTCCACCCGCTCAACGCCTTCGGCGATGGTACACAACCCCAGCTTATTCCCCAGACTCACAATAGTTTCGGCTATAACCGCGCTTTTGCCCGGCTGTATATCATTTACAAAAGAGCGATCAACTTTAAGGCGGTCCAGCGGCAATCGCTGCAAATAACTCATAGAAGAAAACCCGGTACCAAAATCATCAATGGCGATGCCTACCCCGAACTCTTTAAGACTGGTTAGCGCGTCAATAACAATCTGGGGTTCATCCATCACCACGCTTTCAGTGATCTCCAGTTCCAGCTGGCCCGGAAGACATTCAAAACGGGTCAATGCTTGTTTGATCTTGTGTACAAAATAGCGATCTCTGAACTGCGGCATAGAGATATTCACCGCCACCCTGATCCCTGGATACCCCGCCTGATGTAAACTTTGGATACGCCGGCATGACTCTTCGACCACCCATTGACCTATATCTACAATCAGGCCTGAGTATTCGGCTAAAGGGATAAACACCGTAGGAGGAATAAATCCACCCTCTTCATCTGGCCAGCGCAACAGACTTTCAACCCCGACCACCTCTTCGGTGATCAGATCAATCTGAGGCTGAAACCATAACTGCAATTTGCGATCTGCAAAATCATTGCGCAGCCGCCGAATCATATTTAACTGCCAGGTAGTGCGCGCTTCGATTTCAGGGGCATAGTATTCAAAATTTTCATGATGATGTTTTTTAGCCCGGTTAAGCGCAATATTAGTTCGCTTTAAGATATCTAACCCGGAATCTCCCTGCTGGGCAATTTCGTAAAATCCTATATGCACACTTATCGGAATGGTGTGTTCCAACGCCTGAAACGAAGATTGAAACAAACTATTGATACGTTCTGGCGTGATAATTTCGGCAGGACCTATCAGCCCGAAGACATCACTGCTAATGCGCGCCTTGATGACCGGAGTGTCAAAAAAAGAACCCAGCCGGGTAGCTACAGATATCAACAACGCATTACCCGCATCCTGACCCAATCCGTCATTGATATCGGCAAAACGACTGATATCTATCAAAGCCACAGTTTTGGGAAGCGTGCCTCCGAGACCGGGATTTTCAAGTAAATTGATGAACTCATTTCGGTTTGGCAGCAGCGTCAGCCAGTCCCGAAAAGCGGCATTGCGCAACTGCTGAAACAAATGAACGTTTTCATAGCCAACAGAGATGCTGGATAAAAACACCTCGAGCAACTGTTTGTTGGTATCGCTCAGCTCGTGGGAAAGATTCACATAGACAGCGGCTTCGAACCCGGCCCGATTTAAATAAAGAACCGAAAACCCGTCCTCAAAAATATGGTGTTTATAGCGCAGGCAACGCTGAATATTTTCTGAGATTGCGGCATTATTAAGCTGCGATACCGGCTGATTGATTAATCTGGCAAAGTCCCCCGCGGCCCCCAGCACATACACAGTGTTGGCATCTTTATCGATAAGTGAACCGGCTTTGGCACATACCAGTCCTTCAGCCTCTAATCCCAGCAATGAACTAAGCTGGATAACCACCCCTTCACAAAAGGCTTTTATCGAATGCTCTTCAAGCAAATTTGCCGAAGCATCGATAATTTTCTGCAATCCCAGCCGGCTCTGATTAATGGTGACGATATGCTGATAGGAGCGGATAGAAGTAATGACGGTAGTTAACAGCCGGCTGCGAGTCAGTTCGGTCTTGGTTTTGTAATCGTTGATGTCATAATCAGTAATAATGGTTTGCTCAGGGGCATACCCAGGCTGGCCGGTCCGCAGCACAATACGGGGTTCTTCCAGTTGCAGGGTTTCACGCAGGTATTTTACGACAGTGAGGCCGGCATCATCGGCTTCCAGAACCACATCGAGCAGAATCAGGGCAATCTGCGAACCGTGTTGATCTACAATAGTACGAGCCTGACTGGCAGAATAGGCATGTAAAAATCGCAGCTGCCGATTGCTTATTACTACCTGAGACAAAGCCAGACGCGTGACCGTATGTATTTCTTCGTCATCATCAACCACTAACACATTCCAGAACTTTTCTGGCATAACGTGATCAGGCTGCGGGCCATCCTCGTCCAGAAAGGTAAGTTCATCATTGTCGTAGTGAGTGTTTGTCATTGTCGGAGAATCCTTACTACCGCAATAGCCAATCGTACGCTCCATACTGAAAATTGCAAAGACTATGCGTGGGTGCAATAGTATCAGCATGACTCTTACCGGCGCAGACGGTTACTTAATACAGCACCATATCATGAAGATTACCTCCAATACGTTTAAGCCTGAGGTTTCGCCCACAAAACCTCGTTCTACTTTAGTCGATGATTCCAAGACTCGCCAGCCCAATACTTCCGTGGAAGACGGTAATAAAACGTCCCGGGCAGAACTTATCCAGCGTTTATTTTTGCGAGCCGGTGTACAACCTCGTCAGCCAGGCAGCGACTTTCGGGGGCGCCAGCAGGCGGTAGATCGACGCAAGGAAGTCGCGCAGCTACATAAGCTGGAAAATCTGCAGGCGATCCTGGATATCGCCACCACTATCAATGTTCGACAGATAAACGAAGAGGAAATTGATCCCGACTGGTTCTTCGCTTTTGTGGGGTTAGCAGAAAATGTTTACTCTGCTGCCATGCAGGAGTTATGGGGGAAAATTCTGGCCGTGGAGGTCGCCAGTCCAGGCAGCTTTTCCCTGCCCAGCTTGCATATCATAACTCACCTCACCCAGCGTGAAGCGGGGGTATTTGCAAGGGCGGCCAGTATGGCGATGCGTAATCATGATCATATCCCGCGCCTGATAGTCGGGTATCATCAAAAACGCCACTGGTTCGGATTGTTTCAGCCGGCGGCAACGCCTGCAATGAATTTAGCGCAGTACCAGCTTTCTTATCCGGATCTGCTAACCCTGATAGATTTAAAACTGATTTTCGCCAGCGAAATAGAAAGTTCGGAGCTTACGGTAAACCACCCCACCAACTGGAAGATGGGTACCCAAAGGTTGTTACTTACTGCCAGGCGGCCGGGGCTGGCACTGATATATTACAAGTTCACCTATGTCGGTGCGGAGCTGGCAAAATTAATTTCAAAAACGGCGGCGCCAGAATATCTTGAAGGGTTGACCCGACACCTGGCACCGCATTTTGAGCTGACCACAGAGGGGTAGCACCACTCAGGCACCCCTCCACTGTTTACGCGTCAGTGCTTAAATACCATCACCAAATTCGTGCAATCCACATTCACGCTTAAGGCCGAAGAAACGGGTATCCTGTTCGCTCATGCCTTCCTGCAACGATTGGGTGGTATGCCAGTCGCCAATAGAAACATAGCCTTGTTCCCATAGAGGGTGGTAAGGCAAATTATGTTCTTTAAGATAATAATGCAGATCTTTATTGGTCCAGTCGATAATGGGGTACAACTTATACTGGTCCCCCACCTTTTGCAGCACCGGCAGCTTTTCGCGACTGTCAGACTGACTGCGGCGTAAACCAGCAAACCAGGTCCGGGCTTCTAAGGCTTGTAAGGCTCGCTGCATTGGCTCAACTTTATTCATCCGATTGTACTTTTCAATACCTTCGACACCCTGCTCCCACAACCGGCCATAACGGGCTTCCTGCCAGGCTGCCGACAGCGGCGCCTGGTACACATGCAGATTCAGCTGTAACTGCTCGCGAAGCTCATCAATAAAACCATAGGTCTCCGGAAACAGATAGCCGGTATCGGTCAATACCACCGGAATATCTGCTTTCGCCTGGGTACTAAGATGCAGCATGACCGCCGACTGCGCTCCAAAACTCGAAGACACAATATGCTCGCCCGGCAGATATTTTAATGCCCAGGCAATACGCTCGGCCGCACTGCGCTCATCCAGAAGCTCATTTACTCTTGCCACTTCGTCGGCAGAAGCCTGCAACGACAGCGGTTTATCGATGTCGGTGAGAATATTAGTCATAAAAATCTCTTGCTGAGTCCACCACAGGCTTGATGATTCCGGCGCGCACCACATAATCGCCAAAGGCTTCATTGGCTTCACGATCGCCAGCCCAACGCTCAATTAAGTCATCAAGCTCGGCAAAAATTTCGTCTTCGCCAATATTTTCACGGTACATTCTTGGAATACGTGTGCCTTCCCGATCGCCGCCAATATGCAGATTGTACTTGCCGGGGCCTTTACCCACTAAACCCACTTCAGACAGCATCGCCCTGCCACAGCCGTTCGGGCATCCGGTGATACGAAAGATGATACTGTCCGAGCTCAGGTCATGTTTAGCCAGCAATGACTCCATCCGTTCAATAGACTCGGGCAAATAGCGCTCGGCTTCGGCCATCGCCAACGGGCAGGTAGGCAAAGACACACAGGCCATTGAGTCCAGGCGCTGAGCAGACACATTATCTTCAATAAGTTTGTGCGATCGGGCCAACTCTTCAATACGCGCTTTGTCCTCGCCGGCCACCCCGGCCACAATCAGATTCTGATTCGCGGTCAGACGGAAGTCGCCTTTATGAATTTTAGCAATTTCCAGACAACCGGTTTTCAACGGTTTACCGGGCTTATCGATGATACGGCCGTTTTCGATGTACAAGGTAAGATGGTATTTTCCATCAATGCCTTCGACCCAACCAAACCGGTCACCGCGACTGGTAAACTCATAGTCGCGGCTGGGGCCAAAGGTAACCCCCGCCCGTTTTTCTACTTCCGCTTTAAAGTTATCTACCCCAACCCGCTCCAGGGTATATTTGGTTTTCGCATTTTTGCGATTGACCCGGTTACCCCAGTCACGCTGTGTCGAAACCACCGCTTCGGCGATGGCCAGCGTATCGTTAATGCTGATAAAACCAAAATTGTCCGCTTTACGCGGGTAGGTCGAAGTATCACCGTGGGTCATTGCCAGGCCACCACCAACCAGCACATTGAAGCCTATCAATTTGCCCTGCTCGGCAATGGCGACAAAATTCAGGTCATTGGCATGCACATCAACATCGTTTTGCGGTGGGATAACCACCGTGGTCTTAAACTTACGCGGCAGATAGTTGTCACCCAGGATCGGCTCTACCGAATCTTCGGTACTTTCGATTTTTTCACCGTCTAACCAGATTTCGGCATAGGCCCGGGTTTTAGGCAGCAAATGTTCGCTGATTTTTTTGGCCCATTCGTACGCTTCCAGGTGCAGTTTTGACTCCACCGGATTAGAGGTACACAACACATTACGGTTAACGTCCCCGGCGGTGGCGATAGAGTCGATCCCCGCTTTGTTTAGCGTTTGATGCATCAGTTTTATATCGGGTTTAAGTACGCCGTGAAACTGAAATGTCTGCCGCGTGGTCAGCCGAATGCTGCCGTAAAGTGTGTGCTCTTCAGCAAAACGGTCGATTTCCTGCCACTGGGAAGGGGTGATAATCCCCCCCGGCAACCGCGCCCGTAACATGACATTGTGCAAGGGCTCCAGCTTCTGCTTAGCCCGTTCGGCGCGAATATCCCGGTCATCCTGCTGGTACATACCATGAAACCGGATCAGCTGGAAATTGTCAGCCGTAAAGCCCCCGGTCAGATCATCTTTCAAATCCTCGGTGATGGTTCCGCGCAAATGCTTACTTTCGGCTTTCAGCCGTTCGTTGTCAGCCAGTTTGCCTTCAACGATGAATGGTGATTTTTCATTGCTCATTAATAGACATCCTTCTGATAACGTTTGGCTTTGCGTAAGGCCACAAGATAGGCCTTAGCATCTTGTTCACTCTTATTGCCGTACTGCCCGATGATACTTAACAAAGCGGCTTCTACATCTTTGGCCATGTGCATAGCATCACCACACACATAAAAATGGGCGCCATGCTCCAGCCATTCAAAGACCTGCTCACCCTGTTCCAGTAACCGGTGTTGCACATACACTTTTTCAGCCTGATCGCGGGAAAATGCCAGGGTTACTTTATCCAGCAACCCGCTTTTGACATACCCCTGCCATTCCACCTGATACAAAAAGTCCTGGGTGAAATGAGGGTTTCCAAAGAACAACCAGTTTTTACCCTGGGCGTCCTGCGCATCGCGCTCTTGCATAAATGCCCGGAACGGCGCAATCCCTGTCCCCGGACCGATCATAATAACGGGGGTATCCGGATTCTCGGGTAAGCGGAAGTTATCGTTTTGCTCAACAAAGACTTCCACCTCGCCACCCTCGCTCAGGTGCTCGCACAAAAAGCCTGAAGCGCCGCCCTGATGACGCACACCAAAGGCTTCATAATCCACATGAGCTACGGTCAGGTGCACCTCATCTTCCACCTCGCGCTGACTTGAGGCAATAGAGTACAGCCGCGGCGTCAGCGGGCGTAAAGCATCGACCAGCTCCTGCGCACTCAGGCGACCAGGATGATCCCGCACAATATCCACAATCTGACGCTCAGCCATATAGGTGCGCAAGGTCGCTTTATCTTCCAGCAAGCTCGCCAGATCGTCTGAGCCTGTGACTGTCTGATAGGCTTTGATAAAGTTAGGATAGCTTAGGGTCAGCTCCAGCTTATCGGTCAGCGCTTCTTTCAGTGACAGGGTCGAATCGGCCACGGTCACCGTATCCTCGCCGTTTAATTCTAATAAGGTCAGTAATTCGGTCACCAACGCCGGCGCATTTTTAAACCATACGCCCAACGCATCCCCAGGCTGATAAGTAATGCCCGAGTCTTCCAGACTTATTTCGATATGCCGGATGTCTTTCACCGAATCCCGCCCGGTCAGCTTTTGCGCTTCCAGTAACGCCGCGGCAAACGGCGCTTTCTTGGTGTAGGTGCTAATAGCACCCGAGGTTACTGCCGCACCGGTTTGAGCCGCGACGGCCTGCCCAGCCGGGGCTTTAGAAAAATCGTCTTTGAGACTCGCTATGAGCTTATCGGCAAAGCTTTCTGCCTGTGCTTCATAATCCACATCACAGTCTTCGCGGGGAATGATTGCTGTGGCCCCCTGGGCGGCCAGCCGACTGTCAAAATCCTTACCGGTTTGACAGAAGAATTCATAGCTACTGTCTCCCAGCCCCAGCACTGCGTACTTAAGATTATTCAGCTTGGGGGCTTTTTTACCCCCTAAGAATTCGTGCAGCTCAATCGCATCATCCGGCGCATCACCTTCTCCGTGGGTGCTGACATACGCGACCACATGAGTTTCGGCTTTTAATTGACGGGGTTTATAATCAGCCATGCTGATAAGCTTGCTGGTATAACCGGCGGCTTCAGTTTTAGCCTGAAGAGCCTGGGCCAGATGCTTAGCATTACCGGTTTGCGAACCGTATAAAATGGTCAGTGTGGAGGCATTTGCCTCTGCCACGGGTCCATTCACCGGAGCTGGCGCAGCAGCGCCTCCGGCTGAGGCTGCCATACCGGCCATGTAACCACTTACCCAGGTCAGCTGATCGCGGTTTAAACCTGCAATAGCCTGAGTAATCGCATTCCACTGTTGTTCGTTGATCACCGCGGGCGGTGTTGTATTTTGATTAGGATCTTGTGACATAACTCGTTAGCCTCAATTTGATGTGCTAAGGCTAACGAGTTTATTTACGAAGAGAAAAGAATTATTCTGCCTTTTTTATTACCTAAAGTGATTAGGCCTAAACTTTTGGGTCTAGAAGTGCAGTTCAAGACCGGCAAATGCGCCATCAAAAGACATATCAGCATAGACGCCATCTAAATCTTCAATGTCCATTTCCACGCTGCGATAACCCAATTGCAGGGTCATATCCACGGCCAAACTCTCAATAAAGGAATAGGTCAGTGCCAGTTGATAATCGCTGAATGTATGATCGTCAAACGATAGATAACTGCCTTCAGCATAGGCTCCCAAACCGGTAAACGGTAAGCCCACCTGAACCCGTGAATAGGCCATCGGGATGACACCGGAAAAGTCAGTTGCGCCACGGGTGGCAGTAGACTCTTCGCGCACGCTCAGCGCACCATCCACATATTTACCGTTAATGCCCAAATCAAAGCTGACCAGATCGTTATCAAACAGTTCGTAATACAAAATAATATCCGTACTGTTTAAATCGATGCCGGTGTAAACCTCACTCTCAGCAGTGTACAGGTCACCATCGAAGGTAAAACCGGAGTCCAGTTGCGTATTACCCTGCGTATCCAGCGAGGTATAGTTCAGTTTGATGTTAGGTACAAAGGGCACCGGGTGCTCAAACGCCACATAACCAGAAGACTGGGTTTCGTCTGACAAATTAAAATTTGCGGTGTTATTGTTATCGGCAAATCCACCATCGGTGGCACTTCGCCATCCCTGCGCTCCAACATACACACCCGCAATGGTATCTGCCATTACCGGTGTGGCGGCAAATGAACCTGCTAACGCCAGGGCCATAATGCTTTTTTTCATTGTTTATCCTTGATTCATTAATTCTGAAAGTTCAATAAGTGCAGCATTTGCACGGGAAATATAATTAGCCATAACCAGAGAATGGTTCGCCATCATGCCAAAGCCACCGCCGTTTAAAATCATCGGGCTCCAGACGGTCTGCTGAGTAGCTTCCAACTCACGAATGATTTGGCGCAGACTTACCAGCGCATTTTTGTCTTCCAGTACATCGGCAAACTCAACTTCGGCAGCTTTGAGGTATTGTAGCATGGCCCATGAAGCACCTTTAGCCTCAAAAAACACATCATCCAGTTTCCACCAGCTGGTCTGAATACGGCTTTCTGAGACCTGGGATTTGTTTTTGGCGTTGCGCTGGCCGGCCATATCTGTATTAATGCGAGCCGACCCCACGCTGGCACTCAACCGCTGAGAATAACTTCCCAGACGCTTTTCCACCATTTTTAACCATTCGCGCAGGTTATCCGCTCGGGTATAAAACTGACTGCTGCGATTGGCCGGATCTACCAGTTCAGCGCGATACTGATACAGCAAATCAACCCCTTTGCGGTAGCTGGACTCTGCGGCCGGAAACATCCAGTTTTTATGATCCATATTAAATTGCGGTACAGCCTTGGAAATGTGCTTATTCTCTACCGATTGTGACTGTGAGCGACTAAAATCTTTGCGCATCGACATCGCCAAATCCCGGGTCATTTCCAGCACCCCGAACTCCCAGGCTGGCATATCATCCAGCAAAACGCCTGGTGGCATGACATCGTTAGACAGGTACCCACCCGGTTTATCTAACAGGGTTTCGGCAACCATAATCATCGTGGTCGTCATGGTGTACCCGGGGACCTCAGTATGCGCACGACTCTGTGCTTGTGCGGCTACCCTTTTGTTAACATCAAAGGTAGAAGGGGAAAGACTCCAGTACCAACCAATTATCCAGAAAATAATCAGTAGCAAGGCTACGGCGGCCCCAATACGTTTAACATTCAAATGCTGTTTAATGCTCAACTTTGCTTTCCTTATGGTTGAAAATGAAAGCCACCAGAATATTTAATTACTGATGGCTTCCAAACTAATTTACCGGGCCGCTGGTCGCATCAAGGACTGGCGCGATGAGAGGTTGACGATCGGTTGCTGGCACGAATCATCATCACCAATGCAACCACCAACAACACGGGCCAGAACAGACCAATGCCAAAAACCAGCAATCCTGCGGCGGCCATAACCCCAAGAATAAGTGCGCCGACCATACTGATCGCCACTATAAAGCCTATTATTGCAAACACAACTGCGAGTACTAAAAAAACCACCAGGCCGTCGAATGGGGTCATCAGCTGATCACTAAAGTGAATCGACACATCAAACCAGCGCTCTATGGCGCCCCCCACTGCCCAGGCTGCCAGGGCAGCGATGACAATGGCAATGAATAAATTTTTCATTACGACCACCGTGGCAATATTATAACCGCCGCCAGATACGCCACCAATGTTAAGGCAGGCATCATACACAGGGCGACCACCGCAGCAATTCTGACCCACAGTGCATCAATACCTAAATAACGGGCCAGTCCAGCACATACGCCGCTAATGACCGACTGGCTCATTATACGGTGAATACGTTTATCAGAATGAACAGTTTTCATCATTATACTCCGTTTATTCAGTTAGGCTGAAACATCAGCGCGTTGTTGTTTTAGCTGTGTCAGCTCTTTTTCAATCGCCTCATCCCGATGCAAAGCATCAAAGGCCTCGTCTATCGTTTGGGTTGCCTGGTCAGAGCCGGTATATCGATTAAGGCGGGTATGGAGCTGCACTATATTCTGTTGCATACGCGCAAGCTCGGCCGCACTGGGTGGTAAAGGCCCCTTGATAGCAGACTCCTCAGCGGAGGCAGCGGAATGTTGTGGCTGACGTCGAGCCAAGCGTCGCTGCGCCTGAGACCGTATTTGCTGTAACCGGCTTATATCCACTTCCAGCTGCGCCAGCGCCTCTTCATGCTGTTGCAGGTTTTGCTGCAGCTGTTCAATACGGGCTTCACAGGTTTGTTTATGGGCTAACGCCTGGCGTGCATTGGCCTCATCATCGGATTCTACCGCCATCCGGGCCTTTTGCTCCCAGCGGTCGGCCGCCCGTTGGTGCTGCTGTTGTTCTCGCTGCAGCTGCTTACGTGCGCTAAGATGGCGGGCGCTAACCTGACGCGCCTCCTGC
>VMHT01026999.1_pt1 | contig 12664 bp, 17 predicted proteins | sample 4693611 | NCBI WGS metagenome assembly VMHT01 (sample SAMN12280063, study PRJNA550983) | marine metagenome | isolation source: seawater sampled from same location over 5 years 0.02-0.2 micron viral filtrate | place: USA: collected off the coast of southern California halfway between the port... ... | reverse complement strand
GCTTCTATCTCTGCTTGTATTCTTGCTTCTTCTTCTAAACGTAATCTTTCTTCTTCTTCTAACCGTAAGCGTTCTTGTTCTTCTTCATATAATCGTTGTGCTTCAAGTTCTGCTGCAATACGTGCTTCTTCTGCTTTACGTTCTTCTTCTCTTATACGTTCTTGTTCTTCTTCGTATTCTTCTTGTTCACGATTATCACGTTCTTGATCTGTTTCATATATGCCTGTTTCAGCGTGGTTGTTATTACGTTCAATAGTTTCTGGATCAAGCGTTGTTGTGGTTGTTGGTGGTATTGTCGTTGTAGTAGTCGTAGTTGTCGTTGTGGTCGTAGTAGTAGTCGTTGTCGTAGTCGTGCTTGTAGTCGTAGGTGTGGTGGTAGTTGTTGTTGTCGTACTAGATGTCGTTGTAGTAGGTGTAGTAGCATACGTCCAATATATATCATCAATAATTACATAATCGTCGTATTGTATAGCAACAGAAGTAATATATTTACCTGTTACTGTTTTACTAACAATTTCATACATAGTTGATACATCAGCGTTAGATTGTGCAGAATAGTTTATTGTTTCTGTTGTACTATCGCTAAACGTCCAAGTTACCGGGTATGCGTCATTAACACAACCAGATAAAAAACCAGCTGTTGTAATGTTCTCTTCTGGAAACGTAATAGTAATTGTTTGGTCATCATTGTTTTGCATATTGTAATGAACAGCTTGTGTAGTACTACCACAATCACCACTATGTATATCTAATCTATTCCAACTTGATCCACCGTAATCAAAACTAATATCTGTTGTGTTTTGCCCTGTATCGCTAATTCGTTCATACGTTGTTGTTTCATCAGCTAATACTGGTAATGGAACTATAAGTAGAAAGACTAATGCAAATCTACATAATGTATTAAAATTTTTAAAATATCTTGTAAGCACTAAGACATTATACTATTTACAATTACCCCTAATATCATAACTGTTACAGTAAGCCACCCAGTTAATTCCATACGTGTTGGTCTTTGATTTATTCGTGTATGTATTTCATCTATTTTACGATCTAATTCTTTTTGATTATCTAAAACCATAAGCAATAATTCTTTTTGTGTTAGACCATTTGTATTAGACATTAGCTAGGTTTTGGATTGTCGCTTTTAACTTTTGCTATATGGTCTTTCCATAAAGTAGTATCATTTACTTTATCCCAATACTGCATATCTAATTGTTCTGCAATTGGTAAATAAGCATTTTGTCTTGCCTCAATGTAGCCAAATTGTTGTTCGTTCCACTTTTGATTACCTAAATCTATCTTAGCTTGTGCGTAATCATCATCAGAAAATTCTGATACAACTCCATTTACTGATTTATTAATTGGTTTAGCGTCCTCAATTTCTTGGTCTGCTAACGCTTGTAGTTCTTCTTTTGTTGCCATATCTTTATCCTATCATATTATTTTCTTAGTTATTGTTTTAAACCATATAAAACAAAATTTCCTTTTGTAATATTTCCTGTATCCATAAAAATCTGTATTCCGTCCACAGTAGTTTGTTCTTTTAATATTGCCCCTTCAAACTGTCCTAACATTATTTGCGTGCTACCTGATGATAAATAATTATTATACATAACTAATTTAGTATTATCACTGCTGTCATTAGCAGAATATATATAAGCAACACCGTGATGACCTGAAGTGCTTGAATTGTCTGTTGAGCCTGACATACTAATAGAATTTTTACCTGCTAATCCTAAGTTATCTCCTGAACTTGAGATAAAAGACCTATCACTTCTTGCGTAAGCTAAACCTGCAACATAGTTACTATTGGTGTTTGGACTTCCACTTTGCGTAAATCTACCTGTTAAATCTGCACCGTCTGTAGCAGGAACTACATCAGAATAATATAAAACACAAGTATTATAATCACTTGTTATTCCCGTTAATGTAACCGATCCGCTATTACTAGCAGTAGCCGTACTTAATTCAACAAAACTACTCATAATACTCCATACACCACAAGTTTGCCACCACCAATTCTACTTGCACTCTCGTTCATATCAACAACAATTCCGTCATAAGAAGTTGTGTTTTGTATTCTACCAATACCCCACCGAGACCTGTGATTGTCACTATTATATTCTGTACTTTCCCAAATACAAGCGGTAGAAAATGCTTGAAATGGATTGCCTACATAAATAACACCATTACCTGCTCTACCACTATCATCTGAGCCACCAAAAGTATTAAACCACCTAGTATCATTAGTTGTTTCACTATCAGTAAAACTTGCTTCAGCTTTTAAGTTATATATTGCATACTCATAAACACTTCCACTCTCAACACTTCCGTCTGACGCTTTTACTAATCTCATATTTGTACCTGTATCAGTTGAGTTTTGTCCAACTATACCTACACCAACTATCTTATATAAAGTAAAATCATTAGAAAAGATATCATCTATTTGCATAGTTTGAACACCTGTTGTTAATGTAACTGATTTAATTTTTTCTATACTCATAAGGAAACTCCATATAAAGAAACTGTTCCTGTAAGATTACTACCACTATTTTTACCAAAAATTCTAAATCCGTCAACTGTACTCTTTTGATCCATAGTTCCACCCCCGTGTGATTTAGATACATTGTTACTATTGTTAAGTCCTAAATGATGATTACTTAAAGAAGTATATAAGTTGCTATCCCCTGCGTTGTATATATAAAAATAACCACTACCACCTTCGCCAACTGCACTTGCCGAACTCTCGCCAATTCTAATAGAAGTTCTTGAAGTACTTCTATCGTGTAACTGTGCGTTACTATCCTCACTGTTACCCTGCGTCAATATTATAAAATGTCCTTCTTTATAAACGCTACTACTCTCGACCGTTCCACCTTCTATAAATCTACACCCAAATTCTTCAAAACTTGCACCTTTAAGAGTATAAGTTACAAAATGAATTTTATACTTACTTTCACTAATGCTTGTAAAATCTATATTTGCAACTGCACTTGGAGTTTGTGTTTGAATTAATACTAAATCTTGAACTGCACCACCACTTAGTCCAAATCTAGCTGCACCTAATGGCATAATTTACTCCTAGCTGAAATCTAATAATGAATTTAAAAGTGGTGTACCTGCGTCCACAAATAAAAATGTTAATAAATCTATTTTACCTGCTGCTGTTGATAAAGTTAAACCAGATCCACCCGGTGTTTTTGCAGTAGCGTGTGAACCACCATTTACTGTTACAGCATTTATGGCCATTGTTCTACTACCAGTTCCGTCTTGTGTAACTTGTAATGTAAATGTTGAAATACCGTTTGTAGGAACATTTGTAAAATCTATATCGGTAACACTATGCCCTAATGTTACAGTCCCGGTGTTTCCGTTAGCTAAATCTATTGCCAATGTTGTTGCAGAAGTTACTGCCACATCTGTTTCTGCATAATCTTTTAACACTATTGCACTTGCTGTTTGATCTGCAAAAGCTACTGCACTATCAATAGCAAGGTTTAGTGTAACTGCACCAGAAGCACCACCACCACTAATGTTTGTACCAGCTGTAACAGCAGTAATGTCACCTGCACCTATGAAATCGTTCCACGAAGTGGTATATAGCTGAAGAACATTACTGTCGGCAAGATAACAAAATTGTCCCTCAATCGGTGATGTAATTTGTGCGTCCCTTGCAGTACTATTGGCAAAAATACCAATACTTTGTTCCATTAAATAATCGTTTACGTCTGCTGCTGTTAATACTTCACCAACAGAAAATACTTTAAAACCGTTTGCCATAGTTTTAGTTTATCCTTTCATTGTTTATGTTTTGTTTATGTGTCATTAATAACCCAACTTGTCTGTGTCTAATACACCGAATAATGCGTTATCTAAACGCATAAATGCTTGTACATCTGCATTAGATAGCTTATATGAACAACTAAATATGTCCGGTGTAATGTTGTAGCTAATACTGTCAATAATTTCATTTGATGTTAATTGTGCTGGACTACCACCACCCGGTGGTGTTAATTCTACTTTGACCACATCACCAACTTCACGATCTAATACTGTGTTTTGATTACCAATAGTTGCTTCTGTTAAATCAACAACTAAATTATCAAATCTTATTAAAGCGTCTTGAAATTTACCTAGTAAAAAGTTTGCAGCGTTCAATACTTCACTATCACTATTATTTAACAAACCAGTCCTATTTAGTGTTCTAATAAGATATTTACCTTGTGAAGCTGTATTTTGTACTGTTTGCGTAGATCCACTAATTCTTTGTAGTGAAACTATGTTAAATATTTCATTGTCATCATTTATGTAATCTACACGTAAATACGGTACATCTGAACCGTCATCACTAAATGTAGCACTTGGTGTGCTTGGAAACGTAGTATGTCTTGATTTAAACGTTAATTTACCGTCTTTAGACATAAAGAGTAAACCATTTTCGCTTCGTTCTATGTTTTGTAAAATTGATAATGTATTTTCACTAAGTCCACTTAATGATTGCATTGTAGATATACCTGTTTCAATATCCCTATCTGCACCGAACTTAACGTTAGCGTTATCTAATACGTTGCTAACCAATGTACCACTATCTGTGCTACTAAATGAAGCATTTATCAAGCTAGTGTTAGCTAACTTCATAAATCCGTCACTTGAAACAAAATCTGCAAATGAGTTGTTTTTATCCGGGTAACTTAGGTTTACATCTGTAACAAAACCAACAAATAAATCTTTATATGAACTACCACCGTCTGTTGTTGCGTCCACGTGTATAGCTATCATTGGTTCAATACCCGGTGAATATGGACTAGATGTATTTGTATTTTCATATTTACGTGCATTATTTAAAAGTCTTACAGAACAATTACCAGTTCTAAATGTATCTAAATCCCTTGATCTACCACGGCTTATACTTATACTTTGTACATCACTTGTTACATCTGTAAGTGGTGTTGCACCACCAAGTTCAGCACTATCTAAAACACCACGCACTAAATCGTCTAATGTAAATGTGTTTTGTGTAAAACCTATGCGAACACGAACTACTGGTTGTGCCATTATTCTATTGTAATAACCCTATTTAACGCACCCTCAGTACGGTTAAATTCTTTTAATCCTTGTACAACTACATCTTTAGCTTCTTGTGGATTAGTAACAGTTCCATTAAAATTAACAGTCAAACCTGTTGGTGTTGCTGTAGCTGCAATAGCTGAAGATTTTGCAGTGGCTAACAATCCTGTTGCTGTACGTTGTGCGTCTATGTCATCTGCTGAAACAATAGGTGCTAATTCTTTTTCGCCTAATCCAAAATCTACTTCACTAAACTTACGTAGTTTTGGTATGTCTATTTTTATACCAATTTTGCCTAATATTCTTTGAGCTTTTTCTGCAAAACTATTTAACTTATCTGCAAATCTATTAAACCCACCGATTATACGATTAATCATTTTTTCAAAATTCTTTGGTAAATTTACTAAAAATGGTGCAACAAACTTATTTACTATTTCTGTAAACTTCTTAAATGCTGGTGCTAACGCTTGAAGCAGCAATGTTATTATTGCAATAATTGGTGGTGCTAACAATCCAAACAATTCTGCAACAGAAGCTAAAAATGGTGCAACACCTTTTATAGCTTGAATTAAAGACGGCCCGAGTTCTTGAACCATATCTACAATTACTGGTAATAATTGTTCGGCAATAGGTAATAATTCTTCACCAAGTTGTACTTTTAATTCTTTAACTTGTGCTTGTGCTTTCCTAGATTTGTTTGCAAAACTATCTTGCGTTCTGTTTAGATCGCCTTGCTGTACTGTTGTTTTCTTTAATAATAGTTGATACGTTGCTAATGCACGTTCTTGTTTTGTAAGTTCAGCAGCAGAACTTTTACCTGTCATTTCAAATGCTTTTGTATTAACTTCAGCAGCAGAAATAGCAATACCATAAGTTTTAAGACTTTCATTTTCACCTAATAATGATTTAGTAAATGCTTCTAATACTGGTTGTGCGCCACCTTGTACGTTAGCGAAAGAAGCAACATCACCTGCAAGACTAGCCAATTTTGTACCAAGATCACCGGACGCTTCTGCTGTAAAGTCAATACCTTGTAATACTGCACCTGTGTTTGTTAATAATCCCTCTAATTCAAATGCAGCTAAACCAGCTTTGTTTGCAAATTCCTCTACGAAACCAGATACTTGTGGTAATGCGTCCCCAAATGTTGTTTCAAATGCAGAACGTGCTTCACCTGCGTCTGAAGCTAAATTAACTAAATCTTTACCAACTGTTACTGCTGCAACACCAATACCAGCAATACCAAATGCAGCTGCTTTACCAATTTTACTTGCAGCACTTCCCAAACCTTGTAATGCCTTTTGTCCTTTTGTTAATGATTTAACAAACTGGTCGGTTTTACCGATTATTGCTATTGATACTTTTTTTTCAAATGCCATTATTTAATTGCCTTAGTTAATGCGTCATACAATCTATCGTTATATGTTTCTAGTATTTCTTTTTGGTTTCTGCTTATGGTCTTACCAACTACATAACCTTGTTTACCTAATTTAGTAAATGAACTATCGCCACGATCCCTGCTATTTCCAATCCACTTTCTATACGGAAACTTTGCACCCGGTCTTGAATGTGGCAACCTGCCTATTTCTGATTGTGTGATTGCCCTAATACCACCACGTCTTGTTGGTACATATTGAAACCTACGACCAAACTCCATAGACAACGCACTTGGGTATCTATCGCTTGTTTTAATATTTATCTTGGCTTCACTTCTTGTACCAGAAGCTGTAAAACCCATAGCTGAACGATTTGCTTTAGGTACTGGTTGTTTACGTCCTAATGTACGGCTATCTGCTAATTGTTCTTTTGCTATTTCTCTGTGAAACTTAGCTAATGTTTTTAAAACATCTTTTTTACCATATTCTTTTAATTCTTTAACAATTTCTTTAACTTCGCTGTTATCTATTGCTAAATCGGTTTTTTTAAATGTTCTTGCCATATCAATTATCGTATTTCTTGTTTATAACTCTTACTAATGCGTAAAACATTTCCATATCAAGCTGTTCTATTTCACTTGGACTTATTCCTGTTTCTATTGCTATTGAAGCAATTAAATCTATAAATCCGTTTACGCTTTTAAATTATCACTTGATCCAGTAACGTCTAGTTCTTCAACTAAACCGATCCAAGTATCGTAATCTTCTGTAACACCATTTCTTTTTGCACCAAGCCACGCCAAATACAACAACCACTCATAGCGTTGTTCTTCTTGTAATTTAGAAACTGGTACATCAAACTTGCGTTCAAATTTAACAATATCTGCTGGTCTAATATTTACTTCGTACTTCGTGCCGTCTTGCATTATGACGACCATATTACCCATTACGAAGTCGCCCTAGTAATTGTTCCAGAAGTTGGAAACGATACGGACATAGTTGCAAGTTCACCAACTGCGTTAGCTACTGGTATGTGTTGATTTACAAGCACACTTCCAGAATAACTTGGATTAGTTGAACTTACTGAACCACTTGTTGGTTTTACAACAAATGCTGTTGTAGATCCAAGTAATGGAAATAGTGTTGCGTCCACTTCTGAAGCTGCGAAATCCTGTTGAAACTCTATTGATAGTGTTCCGTCTTTTAGTCCACCAGTTCTGGATTGAAATGTATCACCCATAGCTGTTGTAACGATTTCATCAGCTGTAATATCTAATGTAACACTTGAAACGTGGTCTGATAGATCAACGCTGTTCAAGGTAACACTAGCGTCTGTTAAAACAAATTTTGCCAATGTAAACTCCTTTCAAACTTAATTTTATAGTTTAGTAAAGAAGTTAAGTTGTGTGTGTTATTCTATGCCGATTGTTGCGTGGATAGAAAAACTTGGATTAGTTCCAGATATTGTGTAGTTTAGTCGCCAATACTGATCTGTAATAGCACCTGCAACACTTTGAAAGTCTGAACCTATTGCTGTAATTCCTGTAAAAGTAATTCTATCTGTTGGACTTGTAAAACTTGAATTATCATCTGATTGCAATTTAAAAGTAACTGTTGGTGTTGAAGTACCACTTACACCGTAACAATGTATGCCTACATAACATTTTTCTGTTGCACCAACTGCACCTAGTTGTACCCCGGTAGAGTTACCAGTAGCAGTTAGATCGCCGTCTATTTGTACTTTGCCCTGTACAACTACATCACTTGATTGTGATTTAGAAATACTAAATGGTGCTATTTCACCAACTGCACCAAATATGTTATAAGAAAACAACCTTGATTTCATAAAGTATGCAGTATTTCCTACACCTGCGTCTGGTACTGTGGTAACTAATAATTCATTACCTACTGAAGCACCAAGTAATGCGTCTGGTTTATTTGCACCAGCTTCATAAAAACCGTCTAGTTGTAATGTACTATCTTTAATCCCACCTAGTTTTGATTTAAAACCACCACTATTAATTGTTGTTGCGTCTAATTCTTCAGCGTTTATTTCTAGGTTTACGCTTGTAATGTGGCTTGATAGATCATAACCACCACTAAATACTTTACCGTCATTAAATACAAATTTAGCCATTTACTTCTTCCCACGCTTCATTAACATCTGGTGTGCTTTTATCATCTTTTATAAACGTGCCGTCTTTTTTTCTAGCACGTCTTTTTTTAATAGTAGTGGGTTCTATGTGTCCACCCTTTATTAATGACTTAGCTACATTTTCATCTTTTATTGTAATGGTGTTACCTTTTACTTTACCCATTACTTTTTTATTACCTATAATTTTATATTTAGCCACTATTGACCACCTTTACAGTTACCCGGACAAGATCCACAACAATCCATTAACTACTTCCTTTCGTATAAACTTCAATGGTCATATTTGCACCAACACCGTCTATGCCGTTTAAATTAACATCAGCAGCATAATTAGAAACATTAACTACCCTTGCGTCTGTGTCACTAAGCCCTAAAGTTCTATTATTAAATATAACCTGTCTTATGCTAGATGAACCACTTCCTGTAATAAAAGCGTCTAATTTATCTTGTGCAGTTCTGCTATCAGCACGTTGTACTGCTACTAATAAATCAAATGTGTATAGATCAGTTCCTCTTTGCATAGCTAAATCAAATTCAATATCAGTAGGTATAAAGATTGCTACCGGGAAGTTTATCGCATTATCTGGAACTGTATCGTAACAACGTAGCCCACTTACATTAGAAACGGTTGTTTTTAATCCGTCACGAATTTGTGATAATGTCGCCATTAAGAAACACCTAGAACTGTGCCTTTGCGAAATGGTGCAATTAATCGTGTAATTTCTCTGTTTTGTTGAATATTAACCACGCCAAAATCACCAACACCGGCAACGCCTAGTGGTGCGTTTCGCATAGCAAATAGTTCGCTTGATAACATTAAAGTAGCTTGTTTGATTTGTGCCGGGACACTTGCATAACCCCATTTTGCAGTTATTTCTGCACGTGGTCTATTACTTGAAAAATCTAGTGGCCACTCGTGATTACCGTCTGAAATTAATTCTACAATATAAAACGGGTTTCCTTGTATGCCACCCACAACACCGTTTATTGGTAATACTTGATAATCGCTAGATGATACAGTTGTTTCATAAGTGCCGTCATCATCATCATCATATTTAACTACTAGACCAGTAATTGTTGAAATATCATCTACACGAAGTCTGTATAAATCGTTTGTGAAAAATTTACGTGCTGAAGCTGCACCGTCTGCGTAAAACTGTCTGCCACAAAATGCGTCTATTTGTCGTGAAGCTGCATTTACTGCGTCATCAATTAAGCTATCATCAGCACTATCGCTTGTTGGTATGCCAACAAACGTTTTTAATTCGTCTTGTGTACAGTAGCCATTGGTAATTGCCATAAGATATTATCTACCTTTCTTTCGGCCTTTACCTTTGCCACCTTTCATTTTTTTACCGTAACCTTTACCTTTTGGCATTGTTACTTTTTCTTCTCTACTTTTTTTTCAGCTTTAGGTTTTGCAGTTTTTGTTTCAACTGATCCACCAGCTTTTTTAATTGCGTCTTTAACTGCTTTAGCACGTTCTGCCTTTCCATAGAGTTCATAACCCTTAAGTTCTTCTTTAAGTGCTGCTATTAATTCTTTGTCTTGTTTTGCCATAATTCTTTCCTAAATGGTCTGGTGTGTTAGTTGCCCAACACACCAAAACCATAATTTAATTAGAAACTAGGTGTAATTAAACCTGTTCCTTGTATTTTTGTAATTCCTGCTGGATATCTTCCAGAAGCAAAAGCAACATAACCATAAACAACCATTTTAGTTGTTAATGATCCTGCGTTTGTTTCTTCAAACTTCAACTGGAATAAGTTATCTTCAAATAAGATATGGTCATCAGCTTTTACCACATAGATTTGGTCTTGGTTTGATCCACCACCGTCATCTGTTGGTATATTAGCGTCTGTGATTACTGGAAGTCCTAATAGGTTTCCAACAACATTTCCATAAGCTGCTGCTTCGCCAACACCAATAGCATTGTCTGGATTATTTCCAGCTGGTAATACTAATGGTCTGTTTGAACTATCAACACCAGCAGTAAAAAAGCCCCAGCGTCTTGGGTGCATAATTATTGCTTGTGCTGGTGCAAATCTGTTTGCATTAACTTTTTGCACTGCGTCTGCTAATTTTGGATATGCTTCAGCAACAGTTGGACTGCCGTCTGTATATGTTACTGTGTTAATTCCAGATACGTTTCTAATTCCTAATGGTTGTCCAGAAGAACCAGATCCGTTTATCATCAACTGATCTAACTTACTAAAATAAGCTGCTACCAAGTCTTGAAAAATAATATTTTCCATTGAGAAACCCGGTTGTCCACCACGTTCAAGTGCTTGTCTTGAAACGTCTTGTTGTCCTGCAACAGTATCAACATTAACTGTTAATAAGGTGTCGTCCATATTGGTTTCTTGTACAGCTGAATTTTCAGAAGCCTGTTCGGCTGCTGCTGATCCAGTTGTTATTCTTGATATTTCTATTTTGTTACCGTATGCTGGTAAGTCCTTTTTAGGAACTGCATTATAAAATGCAGAACCTGCTCTTGCGATTGGTGCGTACTCATCAACTAAGTATTGTGGTACAACTAATCCTGTAAAAGCACCTGTTCCAACATCTCTAGCTTCGTGATCTTGGTGGTTGTTAAGTCTTTCTTGTGCTTTAAAGTCGCCTGATCTAGCTGCGTAAGCGTCTGATATAAAAGAGTGTTCGCCACCCTTTCTGTACATATCTGGCTCGTTTACTTCTACAACAGCTTCTTTATCGCCTAAGTCTTCGTCCTCAACACCAAGTGCATTTCTGCTTTCTTTAACTGCTTTCAAAGTTTCAGCTGCTTCTCTTGCTTCATCAATCTTTACGTTCATATCTTTGATTTCAGCGTGAAGTTCGTTTGATCTAGCAAATTTGCCGTCAAATTCTTCTCCAGCTTCCATTTCATCAAGTTCTGAAACAAGACCGTCAAGTTCAGCTACTTTAGCTTCTCTAGCTTCAATTAATTTTTTCATTTTAATTTCCTTGTTGTTATTTTCTTATACTTCTGCGTAGAGTGTGGTAGTCAAGTGTTATACACGGCTATAACCACGGCTATACGTCTTTAGCGAATACCGTCCCTTTCAAGTTTCATTTTTAATAAATCCACTTTAGGATTGCTTCGCTTTTTATCAACGTTATCACCATCAGCGACTTGGTTAATAAAACTTTCTAGTATTTCAGTTGCTTGTTCGCCACTTCTTGCTTCAACTAATTCTTTGTGCAAGTTCTCTATATCTATGCCACGAAGTTTTGCACCTGCCCACGGATTAGCTGGATATGTTACAACTGATACGTCAAATAATCGTGCTTCGTTTACTTCTCTATTTTCACCATTATTATCAAAATTGTCTTTAATAGCTGCAAAAGCAAATGACATTTCATTTAAGTCGCCACGTTTCATAGCACTTGATACTTCTGCAACGGTTGGGTTGCTTGGATCTAGTTCAGCACGTACAAATAAACCATAGTCATCTTCTTCTAGTTGTAATGTACCTGATGATGTTCTAGCCAACGGAATACCATCGTGATTAACTAAAAATCTTACGTCATCTTGTTCTTTTAATGTTTTCTTAAACGCACCCTGTTTTATTGTTTCGTTATATTGTCCACGGCTATCCCTTACTCCATAAGGTTTATCAAATACAGAAGCGTAACCTGTAAACAACAATGTGTCGTTATCGTTAGTATTGCGTTCTTCTACTGCACTAAATGTAAAACTTCTATTTTCAGTTTGATTATCCATTTCTTTAAGAATAGTGTTGCGTTTTTGTGTTTCTAGTGTTTGTGATATAGCAACTGGCCTATCAAACACGTCTAAGTGTTGTGTACTCATTTTTTCTTCCTTTTTACTGTATCGTGGGTGTTCTGTTGGTAGCAAATCATTGTCTGATCTGTACTTTGGGTTTTGTGGTCTATCGTTCTTTAGCAAGTAACTAAATGCACGTAATCTAGCTAGTCCCCACGCTTGACGACTAACACCCGGTCTATGGCTTGTTGAGTATGCACCAAATCCACGTCTAACAACTGCCTTTGCAGTTCCCATTTTTAACTTACGCCAATCTGCCATACCCTCAACATCTTCATT
>VMHT01202162.1_pt1 | contig 12667 bp, 21 predicted proteins | sample 4693611 | NCBI WGS metagenome assembly VMHT01 (sample SAMN12280063, study PRJNA550983) | marine metagenome | isolation source: seawater sampled from same location over 5 years 0.02-0.2 micron viral filtrate | place: USA: collected off the coast of southern California halfway between the port... ... | reverse complement strand
TGTGAAAAGAAGAACTTGGCTAAGACTGAACACAGCAGCGGATAGAAATATGGATGATGGTTTAAAGAAGGTTTATGAAGAAGAAACAAAAAGAAGAATGCAAGCAAATACAAATCACGAACTAGAAATGATTAAGCAACAGCAAAAGGCAGAAGCACCTTTGTTCAAAGATATAGATCCTCGTTCTGGGTTAGCAGGAGAGACAGACTGGGATGAAAAGAGAATGGATATCATTGGACAAAATGGCAATGATGGCGAACACTACGACGATCCGATAGATGGTCGTTGGAATTGGTACGGGGCCGAAGAAGAGGATGTTAAAGATAATCCTAGACACAGGGAAATGGATGCTACGGGCATGGATGACGATGATCCAAATCCCAAAGAAGGACCAAGAGGAAATTATGAACTTTGAAAAATTAAGAGAACAACTCATGTATGATGAAGGCGTTGTATATGAAATCTATGAGGACCATCTTGGCTATGCTACTTTTGGTATTGGACATCTCGTAAAAGAAACTGATCCAGAATCTGGACAATCTGTAGGCACAAAAGTAGCCTATCAAAGAGTTATGGACTGTTTTCGAGAAGATTGTGATGTAGCAGTACGAGAGTGTGCTATACTTTATGGAGAAGATTACTTTGAAGATTTTCCTGGTGAAGTACAAGAAATACTTGTAAACATGATGTTTAATCTAGGTAGACCAAGACTAGGCAAATTTAAGAAAATGATGGCAGCTCTCAAAAAAGAAGACTGGAAAGAAGCTGCAGTAGAGGGACGAGACTCTCGTTGGCACAAACAAGTAACTAAACGTGCCGAAAGATTAATGAGCAGACTTGAAAAAGTTTCTTGACAACTATCCCTAAATCCAGTATAATACTGGCATGAATATTTTTATACTTGACGAAGATTTAGATCGCTGTGCAGAGTACCATGTTGACAAGCACATCATAAAGATGCCGCTTGAAGCAGCACAAATGCTCTGTACAAATATGTGGGTAGATAAGTACTTTGGTTATGTACCAGAGAAACTATCCAAAGAGCAACTTGCAGTATTGCGAGAGAAAAAGAAAAATGAACCGAGGGACTTCCCCTATCTTCCAACAATGCACAACCATCCTTGCACTATCTGGGCTCGTACTAGTCTTGATAATCACGAATGGCTACATTGCTATGCAATCGCTCTCAATGATGAATATGGATACCGATACGGAAAAAGCCATAAATCAGTGTGTGAAGTCACACTTAAGCTACCTGAGCCCGTATCAATACCAAGAATTGGACTCACTCCATTTGCTCAGGCTATGCCAGATGAGCTTAAAGGAGAAGACGCAATAGAAGCCTACCGACTTTTTTATCACAAAGACAAAGCAACCTTTGCATCCTGGAAATATCGGGAAAAGCCACCGTGGTGGAATGAAGAAGAAGCAAGCTATGAAGAACGTATTACTCGTTAGTAGTATATTTATATTAATTGGATGTGCGAATAAACCTACAACCGTAGGAAGTATTCTTACAGAAACTAAAACAAAGATAGACAGAAGCGTTAATTGTCCGAGCACTAAGATAAAAGTATGTGATGGTCCCGATCCAGAGACTATCGTAAAGTATGAAAATGTATACTGCTCTTGTCAAAGTAGAAGAGATGTTGAACGCGCTCTAAGACTTAGAATGTGGGATCAAATAAACATATGAGAGGATTAATAGTTATTGCAGTAGTAGTCTGTTTTCTATTCGGATGCAGTACTTATACTGGTAAACCAAGTCAGTGGGACTACATGACTCCTGACCATGTAAAGTGTTATGATAAGCAAATAAAGATTTGTAGGCAGCATGGCGTTCATTTAATATGTGAGTGTAGGGTTGCATAATGGAAGCACTCTTTCGTATGCTTGAATCAGGGAATGACGTAAGAATCACTTATGAAACAGTCAATTCAAAAAGACTAGAAGTGATTGAAGCAACTCTCAACGGGGTTGCTTTCAAGCAAAATCCCAAAAGCGATACAATCGTAGTTCGGGATCTAAACACAAACACTTTTCAAGATATACGAGTATCCACAATTAAAGGCTGGATGCTCACAGATTTAGGGAATGCAAAATAATGGAAGATGGAAATAAAATGTGGGAGGTTCACTTTGCAGATGGTGTTCCTCGCTGGAGAGTAGTCAGTTTTAAGGATGATGCAATAATCATGGAAAGACAGTTCAATGACTACGAAGAAGCATGCGAGTACTTAAACACACTTGACGGTATAGTGATGCATGAAAATAGTTGAAGAATACCCTCCTATCATTGAAAGAATACGAGAGACATTTGAACTCAAAGGACGCGAGATATTTACGTGGGGAAACATTATTTACAATCCCAGCGGGGTTTATATATCCGATGAATTGTTCGCACACGAGAGTATTCATGAAGAACAACAAGCAAAAGAAATAGAGCAATGGTGGGAAAAATACTTGACAGACGAAGCGTTTCGGTTTATAATGGAACTTGAAGCGCATCAAGTAGAGTATGCAGTTTATTGCGACAAGCACAAAGACCGCAATGCGAGAGCAAGATATTTACAGGCAGTAGGCCAACGACTCTCTTCTCCGCTTTACGGAAGTATAGTATCGCTAAAAGTTGCAAAGGAGAGAATACAACGTGGATGGCGTTAAATATGACGGAGAGAAGCCGAAAATGCATTTACTTCCTCCAAAAGCTATAAATGAAGTAGCAAAAGTATTAACATTTGGTGCACAAAAATATGATGAAGAAAATTGGAGAAAACTTGAAGATTTACAGTCCAGGTATAGCTCTGGCGCTCTTCGGCATATTTTTGCACATCTGGATTCTGAAGACCTTGATCCAGAGTCTGGGTTATCACATTTAGCACACGCTATATGTTGTTTATTATTTAAGTTGGAGATAGAATTAGAAAATGCCAAGATTGAAGAAGAAGAGCCACGAGAATCTGACGAGCAACAACATCAAGCACGTGATCAATCTTTTGAATCCGACAGACTCTACGAAGCCGATAACAAAGAGAGAAGCGTGCAACATATTAAACATCTCGTACAATACTACTCGTCTTAGTAAAATACTCGACGACTATCAAGAGCAAAAAGAGTATCGCGCAAGAAGAGTTTCACAGAATCGGGGCAGAGCAGCAAGACCAGATGAATTACAAGATATTATAAAAGAGTATCTATCTGGAGAAAATGTAAGTAACATTTCAAAAGGACTTTATCGTTCGCCCGCTTTTGTGAAAAGCATTTTAGAAAGAATCGGAGTACCTCAGCGTCCTACAAAGGTAGAAGATCGTAAACAAGAATACTTTCTTCCAGATGAGTGTGTTGCCGAATCTTTTACAGTTGGAGAAGTTGTATGGTCTGCAAACCACCATGCTCCAGCAGTTATAGATCGACATATGTCAAAAGACTATCAAGATAGTCGATCAGGCTTGAATACAGTTGATTATATAGAAAAATATGGATGTGAGTGCTATAGTATTCATGTTCGACAAAAAGCATCTACAGATGCAGAATTATGGGATATGCCAGATACCGGCGGCTTTTACGCCTTTGCTCTGGCCTACGATTTAGGAAAGCTCTCCCACTTGGAAGAGTACGGAATTAACTTAGAAAACTTATAGGAGTAAGAATGCCAGTAAAATTTAGACCAACAACAAAAGTACGCAAGCGCGGTGGTGGAGTTCAAACTGTTCACTATTACATGCACGCTATGCCTACACAAGAGCTGCTCGATTATTTAGAGAGCGGAGCTTCAAAGCCAAAGATAAAGCAGAAGGTGAGAAATGAACTTACACGACGAGGAGTATCCTTTGAAACCACGACTGGATAGAAGTAACGATCCTTATTATCAAGCAATTTTTTGGTGCTATGAAGCGCAACAGTTCTTTCGTTGGGAAGAAATGCAAGACTGGTATGAAGAGCAAACACGAATAGCTGCTGAAGCAGAAATTGTCGGCGCACCTATCTAAAAATAATTCTTGACAGCGATGTTAAAATTCGCTATAATAATCGTTCATAATTAAGGAAACCAATGGGCGACCGATTTTATTTACAACAACTGGAATCCCGGGGTTCTTGCCCAGGGTCTCGATCAACAACAAGAAGGAAGCGCAATATGGCGTGGGATGATGACAAGAAAGCTGCTGTTATCGCAGCATATGAAGAAGCAGAACCAACTCCAGAAACCTCTATGGAGATTGTCAAAGACATCGCAGATGAGTATGAAGAGTCACCAAATGGTGTACGAATGATTCTCAGCAAAGCCGGTGTATACGTTAAGAAAACCCCTGCAGCAGGCTCTAGCGGTGGAGGATCTTCCTCTACTGGCGGCACTCGCATATCTAAAGCAGCAGCTCAGGAAGACTTAATGGCAGCTTTGACAGACGCTGGTGTTGAGATTGATAATGATATAGTTGAGAAACTAACGGGTAAAGCAGCGCAATATTTTGCAAATGCTTTCAGGAGTAACTCCGCAGCCTAACTCTCCTTTCTATAGTGGTGCAGTAAAAGATTTTGCTAACCCACTAACTAAGGAGTGACGGTGAACAAGGAGGCTTTAGCAAAGTTAGTAACAGAGTATGGCGATGCAATCATCACATACCGAAGTGAAAACTCCAAAAAACTAAAATACAATGTATGTACATTAGATTTTAGTACCCCGTATATTCAAAACAAAAAGAATAGGGCAAAAGGGTCTGAAGGGACTCTTTTGCTTTTTTGTTGGGATACAGATTCATATAGACTTTTAAAGCCTGAGAATGTTACAAGTGTAGTACCTCTCTCTTCCGTTTTGCAAAATAGGAAGTAGTAATGGAACTATATGAAGCGCCTCCTGTTTATGAAAAAGTTATTCATGAAAACGCAGAAAAACAAACTCAGATAAGACTTACTATCAATCCTTTTCGAGGAATAGAATATCTACATCTACGAGAGTACTACATGGACTTTGAAGAAGAGTGGAAGCCTACACCCAAAGGTGTTGCAATGGAACTAGACTTCAATAACTCAAGAGAAATGTTTTCTGGGTTAGTAGAGATACTCTCTCTTGCAGAATCAAAGTCCGTTCTCGAAGATCACTTCAAAGATTTTATTGACGATATCTATAAATAGTTCTTGACTTTATTCCTGAATTTCCGTATAATATAGGTTCTATTCAGTGAGAGAACTATGAAAGAATTTTTGGATCATGCAGCAGACCAGTACTACAATGGTACGCCAATTATATCTGATGCAGAATTCGACAAACTCGCACAGATACACAACTACAGCAGTGTAGGCTACAGTGTAACTGATGGTACTCCTCACTATTTTCAAATGTATTCTCTGCAGAAGTTCTTTTCTGTAGAAGATTGCCCTGCCAGCAGCAATGATGAAGGCTACCTCGGTAGCCCTAAGTTGGACGGAGCAGCCATATCTATTCTTTATGTAGACGGAAAGTTTCAACACGCACTTACCAGAGGCGATGGTAAACTTGGACGAGACATAAGCGATAAAATCCAACATATTGTACCTGATAGAATACTTACCAACCACAGAACTGTTCAAATTACTGGCGAAGTTGTTGCTCCCAAAGAGTTGCCAAACGCAAGAAACTTGGCAGCGGGGTCGCTAAACCTCAAAGATGTAGACGAGTTTCTTACTCGACCTTTGAAGTTTGTAGCGTATGACGCTCAGCCAAACTTGCACGCTCTTTGGTCAATGAGTCTAAAACAGCTTTCACAGCTAGGCTTTGACGTTGTTCTCGGTGAAGATTGGACAGAAATCTATCCTACAGATGGACAAGTATATCGTATAAATAGATATGAAAACTTTGAGAAGATGGGATACACAGCCCATCATCCTCGTGGGGCTTTTGCTCTCAAAGAGCAGAAGGAGGGAGTAGTAACTAAACTACTCGATGTAAAGTGGCAAGTTGGCAAGAGCGGTGTAGTTAGTCCAGTAGCGATTCTTGAGCCTGTGCTCATAGGAGAAGCTCTGGTATCTCGTGCTACTCTTCACAATATCGAATATATCCAAGGTCTCGGACTTGAGATTGGATGCTCGGTAGAGGTGATCCGGAGTGGTGAAATTATACCCCGAATTTTGCGACGAGTTGAGAAAAAATAATTCTTGACAAACATCCCAAATTTTAGTAAAATATACGTTCAATTTCAAAGGAGACTTTTGTGTTACAGATTCAAGCACCTACCAACTGTCCCAGTTGTGATTCAGTACTTGAATGGGTAAACCACATTCTTTATTGCCGCAATACTCTTTGCGGAGACCAATCCTCTAAGAAGATAGAGCACTTTGCTAAGACACTTAAAATTAAGGGTCTTGGTCCTGCTGCAATTGAAAAGTTGCAACTTGAAGTAGTAGATGAAATCTACACTCTTTCTGAATTAGAGATTGGCGAAAGACTTGGTTCACAAAAGCTTGCTGAGAAATTGTATGTAGAAATTAAGAACTCTGAGCTTGCACCACTGAACGCACTACTACCAGCATTTAGTATTCGTTTGATTGGCAAGACAGCAACCGACAAACTATCTACAGTATGCAGTTCCATAGATGATATAACAGAGGATAGTTGTAAAGAAGCAGGTCTCGGTCAAATAGCGACTGGCTCTCTTCTCACTTGGTTAGAGGAAGAATATCCTTTTATTGATCTTCCTCACGACTGGAAGTTTATTAAACCTGAGAAGAAAGTATCCGTAGGTGTAGTTTGTATTAGTGGTAAGTTAAAGAGTTATAAAACCAAGGCTCAAGCCGCTCAAGTATTGCAAGAGTGTGGCTATACAATCAAAGATAGTGTCACCAAAGACGTAACAATACTCGTCAATGAAAGTGGTGTTGAGTCCCAAAAAACACAAAAGGCCAGAGAAGCTGGCGTAACTATAGTTGAAAATCTAGTAGATTTTTTAGGAGAAAAACATGGCATTGCCTAAGTGGACTGAAGAGCGCACTAACGAACTTACTGAGTTCGTTGGAGACGAAGCTCCCATATCTCAAGGAACTGTTGCAGAAGCAGCAGCACAGCTTGAAACCTCAACCCGCTCAATCTCTAGCAAATTGCGAAAGATGGGTTATGAAGTAGAATTAGCGTCTACCGCTACTACTCGAACTTTTTCGGAAGACCAAGAAGCAACTCTTGCGGCTTTCGTATCAGACAACAGCGGCGAGTATACTTATACTCAAATCGCTGAGCACTTTGAAAATGGTGCATTCTCTGCCAAGTCAATCCAAGGAAAGATTCTTTCTATGGAATTGACTGATCACGTCAAGCCTGCTCCTAAAGTAGAAGCAGTACGAACCTACTCTCCAGAGGAAGAAGACACCTTTGTTGAGATGGTAAATGACGGAGCATTTGTAGAAGCAATCGCAGACGCTCTTGATCGAAGCGTAAACTCAGTACGAGGCAAGGCTCTTAGCCTCCTTCGTTCTGGTGATATTGATGCGATTCCGCGTCAAGAGTTTACAAAAGGAACTTCCAAAGAAGATCCTTTGGCAGATTTGGGCGACGTGTCAGAAATGACTGTCGACACAATAGCAGACGCTATTGGCAAAACTCCTCGTGGAGTTAAGACGATGCTAACGCGTCGTGGCCTTATCGCGGCTGACTATGACGGTGCTGCAAAGCAAGCAAAAGCAGCAGGTTAATTTAGGCGGGGAAACCCGCCTTATCTTCGGGGGAAGAGTTGAACATCGCAAGTGCGTTAATAAAGCAGGTTATAGCTCTGCAGGATTTTGATACCTGGAGTTCTGTACGCCGAGATTATTTACCGACCGAGTATCATAGTTTATTTTCTATAATAGACAAACATACTACGACGTATCACTCTCTTCCCACCTTTGAAGAGTTAAAGTTTTCTATTCGTGATTCAAAGTCTCTTGAAAAGCTCTATGCTATTGAGACAGTACAAGTTGAGGCAGATGCTTCAATGCTTCTTGAGTATCTCAAGAACGAGTACACTCAAAAGGAGATACTTGATTCACTAGAAACTTATATTGATAATTCTGTAGCTTTTGAAAACGCAGAAGAATCAGTAACCCACCTGCATCAAATTGTTCTCGATGTCGAGAAGAAAGTTGATTTGCAACCGCCTCAGGAGAGTATGCAACGTATCTCTCTATTTGAGGATGATGAAGAGATTTCCAGATATCTTGCTCTGGGCTTAAATGAGAACTATGATCGTGAGATTCGGTTCTCTCCAAAAGACCTTGTGTTGATTGGTGGTCGACGAGGTGCTGGTAAATCTCTGACTTGTGCTAATATTGCTCACAATGTGTTTGAAAGTGGTAGGTCTGCGATGTATTTTACTATCGAGATGGACTCTATCCAGACTCTGCAAAGAGTTTGTTCAATCGCAACGGGGATACCATTCTCAAGACTTAGAACCAAAAATCTAAGTGTCCAAGAATGGGAACTTGTAACTGGCTGGTTTGCTAGTCGTTTTGAAAACAGTAACGGAATTTTTGAAGAGTACAAGGAACACCGAAACTTTGAGAATTTTCATCATAAACTTACAACAACCTGTGGGCTTCTCCCGACCCAACAAGTAGATGTAATTTATGATCCAGCTTTGACGCTTGCAAAGATCAAAGCAGAAATGGACAAAAAAGTGAAAGCTCTCGATGTGGCAGTAGTTCTTGTAGACTACATAAACCAAGTGAAGCGTTCAGCTATTCCATCTCGTATGGGACAGTACGACTGGACAGAACAAATAGAAGTGAGTAAAGCACTAAAGAGTATGGCACAGGAGTATGAATGTACTGTTGTTACGCCATATCAAACTGACGCTGGCGGTGAAGCGCGTTTTGCAAAAGGTATACTTGATGCTGCTGATGCAGCGTATGCTCTTGAGACTTATGACCAAGAGGATGCATGTATGACCTTCAATTGTACTAAAATGCGATCAGCCGCTATGCGCTCTTTTACTTCTACAGTTAACTGGGAAACAATGAAGATTGGTCCAGAATCTGCAATGACTCCAAAAGAAAGAGAAGACTCGGAGCATAAGACAGGAGAAGATATAGATGATATTTAGGGATGAGATGCCACAGCTTACTGAAGAAATCTTACAGAAACGTGACATATCTTACCAGCGCATTGAAATACGAAAAACAAGTATATACCCAACACAAACAGATAGACTGCCTTTTGATGATGGCAAATATATGGAAAGATACTTTAAGATATTAAATAATGCGTACAAACCTTTAGTAATAGATAGAGAGGGTAATCTAATAGATGGACACCACCGCTATGATATTATGCGAAGAATGGATCATCTAGTTTGGGTACGAGCACTTCTGTTAGACCTTGGGTTTTACGAAGTGCTTGACCTTTTTAAAAATAATTCTTGACTTTTTGACCTCTCTTTGATATAATACGCGTATGAAAAACAGGGGCAATTCTGCCTCTGTTCTTCGTTCATCTTACTCTGTAAGACGGAAGTAGACATTCTTGTCGAAGGAACGCAGACCTTTAGGAGAAATGTTATGACTACGTACTATAGAGGCGCAAAGGTGAATCCTGCGCAAAATAAAGATTCTGCAATGGAATCTGGTGTTTATCGAGGACGTCGATGGACCAAACAGCAGCAGGACGCTTTGACGAGCCCTAAAACTACTCATGGTGTATACCGTGGAGTAAAGTGGGGCAACTAAGCCGATAGTCCCGACAGAAGGGAAGCGCGGGCTTCCCTTCACCCTTCCTTAAAAATACTTCTTGACATTTTTGCTCAAACCTTGTATAATATATGTTCTCATTTCGGAGGATTTTATGTTTATTCAAGGCAATCTAAATTACACCTATTCAGGTAGAAAGAAAAAGACTCACAAAGTCAAGAGAGTTGAAAAGACTTTCATACCTCTCAATCCCCAAAAACACCAGCAGTTCAGTCCTATCTGGTGGGAGCAGCAGAAAAATCAGCCAAAGTCTAGGGAATTTTTACCTTGGACAGATCCAAACTGTCAACTCTACAAGAAAGATATTAGTAGCAAGTATACAGTAAGTGTACCTTATAACAAAGGTGCGTATCAAGTAATCTCTAAAGAGGATGTAAAACACATTGGAAAGTAGTATAACATATCAAGCTATAAAAGCTCTACGGACTCAGCTACAAGCTGCGCACTCTCGAATAGCATTATTAAATAGCGAAGTTGCTCTATATAAGAAAAAATATCGAGACGCTATAGACAACAACGAATATAAAGAAAAGTATCGAGAGTTAGTTGACCATCAAAATGATATTCTGGATAAAGATTTCAAGAGACGGCAAAAGTCTTTAACTGAGCTAAACTATGATGGCGACGAAGACTAATATGCCAAAACAAATGGAACAACTAGAGCTTTTTAAGAAAGAAGAACTACCTTCTGCTGTTGATGATGCTGCTGCGGTAATGTCACAGCAATTGGAACTATTAAATTGGGAATATCAAATCAGAGGTAGCGAGGATCTTATATTTAGAGAGGATGAGCCTCTTACTTTGAAAGAAGTGCTAAAAGATCCTGAGTCAGTATTTACGATAGCTTGTCTAGTGTTAGTAGTATTATTGATGATATTTTGGTAATGAACGTAGAAGAATTATTACAATCAAGAGGTATATCGTACATACCAAAAGGAAAAGACTTCGTAGTACGTTGTCTAAATCCTGAGCATGACGATAAAAACCCAAGTATGAGAGTCGATCAGATTGATGGTCGATTCAATTGCTTTGCCTGTGAGTTTAAGGGCAATCTTTTCTCTTTATATGGAGAAAAGTTTGGCGGCTTACAGGTGAAGAGAGATATAGTGACTAAAAAAATAAAAGAAAAACGAGCAGAAAGTATTGGACTAACCTTTCCTACAAACTATATGCCTTATGTTGGTAACTGGAGAAATATATCTCCAAAAACATATGCAAAGTTTGAAGCCTTTGAGCACACAGGAAAAGATTACACTAGTCGAATAAACTTTCCGATAAGAGATATTTCTGGAAAGATAGTAGCTTTTCAAGGCAGACATACGGGTGGAGATACTCCAAAGTATCTATTTACTCCACCTGGCGCTAGCTTGCCTCTTTTTCCACAAGTATCTCCTCGTCAGGGAGATATTATCCTAGTAGAAGGCATATTTGATATGCTCAATCTACATGACAAAGGAATACAGAATGCTGTATGTTGTTTTGGCACAAACAATATTAATGAAGACAAACTTGCAATACTGAGTATGCAAGGAGTAAGTAGAATTACTATCTTCTTTGATGGAGATGAAGCAGGACAGAAAGCAGCAATAAACGTAAAAGTGATGAGCGAAAAAATTGGTTTTCGCGTCCGGAATATTGAGTTGAAAGACTTAGACCCTGGAGCACTTACAGAAACTCAAATCCGTAAACTGGAGAGTAAATTATATGCCTAAAGTTGCATTAGTAGAAACTAAACCAAGCCGTACAAACTTTGCAAAAGAGTTTGATGGTGCGTTTGAATTTGATCAGTACCAGTTGTGTTCTGATCCAAGTATAAAGAAAGTATTAAAGAAAGACTGTGATATTTCAATCGACACGGGGTTGTACGATTGGGTAGTTCTAGTAGGTGCAGATGCGCTGAAATACTTCACAAAAATCAATTCAGTTACAGAATACTCTGGCAAGAAAGTAGAGGATAAGTTCTTGCCTGTAATAAATCCTGCAATGCTTGCCTTCAAGCCAGAAGCTCGTAGAACGTGGGATGACTCTAAAACAAATATTATTGCTTATATTAATGGTGAGATAGAAGATGTCATTATTGATGAAAGTATTGCAATGGGTACACAGGATACTGAAGTAGCAAAAGAATGGATTCGTGGAGCTTTGGCCCACACTGGAGATTATATCGCACTTGACTCAGAAACAAGCGGATTATATCCTCGCAATGGTCATATGATCGGTATCTCTATGTCGTACAACGGCGAAAACGGTATCTATATTGACACTGATTGCTTTGATGAAGAAATAGAAAAGATGCTTCATGAGCTGTTTCTAAAGCGCAGAGTAATCTTCCATAATGCCAAGTTTGATATGGCTTTCTTTGAGTATCACTTTGGTTTTGAGTTTCCTAACTTTGAAGACACCATGTTGCTCCATTACCTCATAGACGAGAATCCCGGAGGGCATGGTCTAAAACAACTCTCACTCAAGTTTACTCCCTACGGTGATTATGAAAAACCAATGTACGATTGGATTGACCAGTACAAAAGATCCAACGGACTAAACCAAAGTAACTTTGCTTGGGATATGATTCCCTTTGATATCATGAAAACCTATGCAGCAATGGATGCTGTATGTACTTTTCTGCTTTACCAAAAATTTAAGAAAATTAAAAACAACCCAAAACTCAAGTGGGTATACGACCACATTCTCATTCCTGGCTGCCGCTTTCTTATGGAGGCACAGGACAATGGTGTACCCTTTGACCCACAGCGACTTCTCAAATCACAGTCTTTGATGCAAGAAGACATTGATGCTGCAATCAATCATCTCTATGAAGTAGAAGCTGTGCGAGAGTTGGAGAAAGTACAGCAAAAAGAATTTAATCCAAATAGCACAGTTCAGTTACGAAGTTTGCTGTTTGACTACATTGGTCTTAAACCGACAGGAAAAAAGACAGGCACAGGAGCTAATTCTACAGATGCAGAAGTACTCCAAGAACT
>VMHT01058295.1_pt1 | contig 12668 bp, 10 predicted proteins | sample 4693611 | NCBI WGS metagenome assembly VMHT01 (sample SAMN12280063, study PRJNA550983) | marine metagenome | isolation source: seawater sampled from same location over 5 years 0.02-0.2 micron viral filtrate | place: USA: collected off the coast of southern California halfway between the port... ... | reverse complement strand
TGTTTAGATCCTATGACTCCATTTTTTGACAAAAATATACATCTTATTGAAGATCAATTCGGTTTAGATTTCAACACATATACTAAACAAGGTAAGTTTATGGATTTGGGTAAGTATACTGAAATGCATAATGTTATGAAAATGGTAGAGAAAGAGGTAAAAAAATATAATCCTATGTATTTAGGTTTTTCTCTTATAGATGGTAATGTAGATGCTAGTTTATATACAACACAATATATTAAAAAAAGATTTCCAAATATTAAAATTGTTCTTGGTGGAAAGGGAGTTGATTTATTAAGAGGTGGATTAATGGCGGCTAAGAATATGGATGGTAGTAACACTTATAATTATAAAGAATTTGATTTTATAGATTTTATAGTTTATGGTGATGGTGAAATTCCATTTAGCACGATAATTAAAAATCAAAATTCTCCTGATAAATATGCTGAATACCATAACACACAAGGATTAGCATTTAGACAAGATAAAGTTTGGCATGGGTGGGATAGCGAATTGGCAAATGAAAAGTATTCACATATAGATTTTTCTAATATGCCAACACCAGATTATAGTGATTTCCGAGAGACTGTAGCGTGGAAAAGAACTATGGGGGGAGCAATTCCTATAATATTGAGTAGAGGTTGTCCATTTAAATGTTCATTTTGTTCTATTCCAACGGCAATTCCAAATTTTAATTATAGGGATATGGATGATTGTATTGATGAACTTGAAGTGTGGTACAATCGAGGTCACAGAGATTTTTTCATTCATGATTCTATAATTAATTTTAGACCAGATTGGTTGAAAGAATATTGTGAAAGTATAGTAGCAAAAAACTGGGAACCAATACATTGGGGTGGTAATATGAGATTAATGAAACCCATGAGAGATATTGAAACTTTACGATTATATAATAAAGCTGGTTTTTATAATATGATAACAGGGTTGGAATCTGCTTCACCAAAAGTTTTACGTCATATGAAAAAATATTCGAGTATACAAGGTATTAGAGAAATTTTTGAAAATATTAGAGAAATAAATAAGGATAAAGATCCAAATGCACCCAATTTCGAGAATCAACCTATTAGAATTATGTTACAATTAATAGTAGGTTATATAAATGAATCTGAAGAAGATTTTCAAATGACTTTGGATTTTGTTGAAGAATATTCTGATGTAATTTATGAAGTACTGACTTGTTCATTATTTTTATGTTGGTATCCATTAGTAGACAGATGGGAAAAGGAAGGTAATTGGATTCAATTTAAAAATGAAGTAGAGTGGGATACTGAATTTAATTCTTTAGAAGATAGGTTAGATAGAGGCAGGAGAATGGAAGATTTGTGTATAAAATTGGGGATGGAATATAATATTTATCTTAGAGAATCAATCTCACGTAGTTCTGATAGACAAAATAGAGAAAATGCAGATGGTAGTAAATTATAAAGAAAAGCAAATAAATTTAGTTTGGACTCCTTTTGGGTATTCATATTCTGTGCCATTATCTCTTGGATACTTGAAGTCTAACTTATCTTTAAATGGGTATAAAAATGTAAAAGTATTTGATTTAAATCAAGATTTTTGGTATAGAAATAAAGAAGAATTGGGAATGGGATTGGATCCATTTGAAGAACGATATAAAACTCTTTTACAAAATGTAACAAATTGGTGTGAACCAGAAAATTATTATTCTAAAATTCATGTTATAGGACAGGTAAAAGATTTAATTAATGAATACAGAGATAAATTACTTGAAAACGATCCAAGTATTGTTGGGTTTTGTATATTCAATACAAATATTTGGTTCACTTTAGAAGTTTGTGAGGCAATAAAAGATAAAAATCCTAATGTTAAAATTATTATAGGAGGGCCAGAAGCAACTGCTTCTCATTATAATGAAGGACATGAGATAAAGGGTAAAATTAGAAAAGGTACTGTAGATGCTTTGGTTTTTGGTGAAGGAGACGTTACAGTAGTTGAAGTATGTAAAACGATTCTAAATGAAGAATATGATTATAAATCAATTGATGGTTTATATTATTTCGATGGAAAAGAAGTTAAGAATACATTATGGAGACAGTTTATTTCTGATATTGATAGTGTTCCAGTTCCAGATTATTCAGATATAGATTTTTCATTATATCAACAACCCGAAATACCTATTGTGTTAAGTAGGGGATGTAATTATAGTTGTCTTTATTGTGGAGTGAAATTATATTGGAAGAAAGCTGCAGACTTTCGTAAGAGGTCTTCACAAAATATATTAGATGAAATTTTATATTTAGATGATTCAGGCTATTTACCAAGAGATAAATTTAATTTTTTATCTTGGAAAGGAGCCTATGTAAATACAGATGTGGTTCATAAACCAGAAACAGAAAGTGGAAAATCTATACTTGAAGAATTATGTGATAGAATTATTGGCCATTATAAAGATAAAGAGCATGGTGTTCCATTTCAATGGGGTGGATGGGCAAGAGTAAATAAAAATCTTACTCCTGAAGTGTGTAAAAAAATGTTTGATGCAGGATGCCATCATTTAACATTTGGATTTGAGAGTGGAAGTCCAAGAATTAATAAAGAAATGAAAAAAGGATATAAATGGAAAGAATATGATAATGAGTATGCAGCAACTGTATTTAAGAATTGTATGGATGCTGGAATACAAACAGTATTATTTTTAATCATTGGTTATCCTACAGAAACAGAAGAAGATTTTCAAGAAACAATGAAGTTTTTGAAAAAATATCGAAAACATATTGATGCAGTTTATTGTATGAGTACATTTATTTTGAGTAGAGAAATGCAAACAGATGATGATCCTAAATGGGGGAAATCAAGATTTCATATTAGGTCTGCCAGAGGTGGTGGTGGAAACTTAGCACCACATCCAATAGAGTGGGAAAGTGCTATAAACACATATGAAGAAAGACTTGATAGATTAGATAGATTTACAAAGTTTGCAAAAAAAAGTAAATTGACAACTATTTCACCAAGATTGCCTGATCAGGAAACTACTCCGAATCAAGGAACTACAATGGATTAAGTATGAATATAAATTTAGTTACAGTTTGTGGTCATAATACCACTATGTTATATCATATGTTACAACATTATATTGATATTGTCAATGATTTTTTTGTAGTAGTTTACGCTCATCATGATAGGGATCCTGTTATAGAGGAGGCAACCTATATTTTAGATAAGTTTAATTTAAAACCACATAAGGTTGTAATAGAGAAACCGTTTCATTGGGAAAGAGTCACAGAACATTATAATGAAACTAAACAATTAAAACCAGATGATTGGTGGATAGTTGCAGATGATGATGAATTACAAGTATATTCTAAACCCATATCCGATATAATTGATGAATGTGAGGAATTTGGATATGAATTCGTTACAGGTGGTTTTATAGATAGGATAGGGGAAAATGGTACATTTCCGAAAATAAATGATGATAGTGATATTTGGAAGGAAATGCCAAATGCTGGATTTTTTCGTTATCCATTAAGTGATGCAAACCCAAATAAAGTTACTTTAATGAAGGGGAAACATAATGTAGTGCCAGGTCAACATTATGTGGATTTTGGTAACAATGAAACTTCTTGGGGAACATCACATCCACTACGATATCCAATACAAAAAAATTTTACGCAAGTACACCATTTTAAATGGGAATATTCAGTATTAGAAAGATTAAAACAAGTAAGTAAATCTAAATTATCAGAGGCATTTTCAGAAGAATATGCAAAAATGTTACAGGAAATAGAAAATAGAGATTATCAATTTGATATTTCTAATAGAAGGTGGCTATTTCAGAGGGTAGAAAGTCCAAATTATCAAGAATATAGATATTGGAAAAAAGTAACAAAAAAAATAGTACAGGTTTAGAAGTTTAGATATATACTTATTAACAATATAAGAGGTTATTTATGCCAGATAAAAAAACAACAGTAGATCAGTTAGTATTAGAAGAGCGCAAAGTAAAAGCATTAGAAAAAATTGCTAATGTTTTAGATGCGTTAACACTTTGGTTTGAAGATATCGAAAAAGATGAGTGGAGTGATAGAGCTCAATGGTATCTTGCAGAGTTTTTAAATAGAGGTGAAGAAAAAGTAGAAGATAAATAATGAAACTTGGAATCATCGCTCCCTATCGAAAAAGGCCGGGACATCTTAGAAGATTTCGTGAATCTATATCAAATTATCTAAAAAATCAAGATTATGAATTAATCATAGTTGAACAGGCCGATGATTTACCATTTAATAGAGGTAAATTATTAAATATCGGTTTTAAACATGCAGTAAGAAATCAATGTGATTATGTAGCATTTCATGACCTTGATATGTTACCGATAGATGTAGATTATTCTTATACAGATGTTCCAATACATCTTGCTACAAATTTCATTAATGAAAACAGAGAAATATTTAAAACATATTTTGGTGGTGTTACGATGTTTCCAGTAGAAACATTTGAAAAAGTAAATGGATACTCAAATGAATATTGGGGATGGGGATTCGAAGATGATGATTTGTTAATGAGGTTAACAGAGAGTAAAGTATTTACAGATTTTGAAATATATGAAGTTCCTAAACATACAACTTCAGGAATATATATACATGGAGATAGAAGTTATGTAGAGTGTCCTAATATTATTAATGTTACAAAAGATTTTACGATTCAATGTACTTTTAAACCCGATGAAATAACACCTGATTATGCTAAACCATATGATGATTATTGTGTGTTTTCAATTCCTGGTTTTCCAGAATATTTTAATATTGCAATAGGTTATAATTCATATAATCGTTATAGATTTGAGTGTTGGGATAATAGAAAAACATTATTTCATATAGATTCAGAGTATGATCATTCTAAATTAACACAAATAGTTATTACTTATAATAAAACAACTGGATTATTAATGATGTATCAAGATGGAAAAGAAATTGAAGGTACATTAATTATTGATGAGTTGATAGATATGAGTCCACCAAATTTTTTTATTGGAACTGGTGTAGATGAAAGAAAAGAAGTTGATATAAAAAGTTTTCGAGGTTTTGTAAAAGATTTTTGTTATTGGGATACAACTTTAGCACAAAATGAAATAGACGAATTTGTTGAAAATCCAGGTATGGGTTATTTAACTGATATTGGACAATACAGTTCTTCAAGAAAGTTAAAAGTATATTATGATTTTAAACATATTAAATTAAATAATCAATTTCAATATGAAAAAGGTAAAGTTATGAATTTAGTTAATGTGAGAAATCATGCTACTACCTATAATTGTATTCCTAAATCTCAACTTGAATTAGACCGTAAAAGAATTGCAATACCTGCTAGAAGAAATTCCACATTCGAAACGGTTTCTCATAAACCTGAGGGATATTTTGAAGGTGGATGGAAATCTGAATCAACTCGTTTAAATCAAATCAAATTTTATAATGAGGTGTTACAAAATAAAACTAATTTAGAAGAAGATGGATTGTCTACTTTGATATATAAAACCATTTCTAAAACAGAAGATGAAAAGTATACATTTTTATCAATTGAGAATTTAGAAGGTTATAAAAAATTATGAAGTTAGGTGTATGTATTCCATATAGAGATAATGGAGATGGTGTAAGAAAGAAACACTTAGATACATTAGTTCCACATTTAGAAGAATTTTTTAAAAAGAAAAATATAGAGTTTAGATGTTATATTGGTCACCAAGTAGATGATAAAAAATTTAATCGTAGTGGAACTAAAAATGTAGCTTATTTGGCAGCAAAAGAAGATGGTTGTGATTATATGGCATTTCATGATGTGGATATGTTACCACATGATGATGTTGATTATTCACATCCCGGCGATACACCAAAACATATAGCAACTTATCTATCACAATGGGATAATACTTTACGAGATATAGAATATTTTGGTGGAGTTGTAGTGTTCACTCCAGAACAATTCGAACAAGTTAACGGATATCATACTAATTATTGGGGTTGGGGGATGGAAGATGACGACTTGTTTTGGAGATGTATAAGGAAAGGATATTATAAACCAACTTATGTTGAGGGTCCTGGAAATTCTAAAGTATTAGTGTTTGATGGAAAATCTACACATATAAAAGTACCACCAAGTAATAGTTTACTTGATATACCTAACAAATCTTTTGAAATAGAAATGATAGTTTATGGTGAAGTTGAAAGTGAAGATAAAGAATATTTGATAGGTGCGGATATGTCGTATCACAAATATCCAATTATTTCTAAAAAGGGATGGGATTTTGATATTTGTTATAATAATTCTCGAGCATATTCATATTGTCTTTGGAATTTTAGAAATGAACTTTATTATGGTTGGATTAGAAGATATCCAAATCAATGGAGTAAACTAAAAGTTACAGTAGATATGAAAAATAAAGAAAGAATTATTAGTGTTAATGATATATTTTATGATGAAAATTTTGGAGAACAACAATCTAATCTACCCATTCCAAAAAATTTAAAACGATATGGAAATATACCATTTTATATTGGAAGAAATGCACCAAATTCTGTAAGATTACATTGGTTTACTGGTAAATTTTATTCTCTTAAAATTACTAATCATAAAGGAGAAGTGGTATTACATTATGATATGAATAAATCTTACAAAAGAGATATGTTATTGGATTTAAGTGGATATGAAAATCATGGACAATTAGTACTTGGAAATGGTAGGGTAACAAAAGATAATATAGATAAAATTCCAAACACAATAGTTCCTGATAGAAGATATGGAACTATGGAATGTATGTATCATGAAGATGAAGGAATAGTTGATCAAAAGTTTGCAGGAGATCCTGAAGCTACTGCAAGAAATGAAGTGATATATAGGAAAAAAATGCAAAAAGATAAGATTGGTATTGATGAAGATGAATATGGGTTACGAGAAATGAAATACGAGATAGATAGTATTGATGATATTTATAACAGACATAAATTAATCAATGTGAGGTTTTAATGAGTGAAGAAAAACAAATAAAAGCGTCGGAAACTCCTGTTGATGAATCTGGTAATAAGATAGGTTTTTCTAATGATAATAAGTTTTATGTAGAAACAAAAGATAAATTAGACAATGTAGGTTGTGGTATGTGTTTGGCTAAGTGGACTCAAGTTACTATGCATTTACAACTTGGACATACTCATAGTTGTCACCATCCAAAAACACATAAAGTACCTCTAACTGAATTGAAAAGAAATCCGTCTGCACTTCATAATACTCGATATAAGAAACTTAGACGGCACGAAATGTTAACAGGAAAACGACCAAAGGAATGTGATTATTGTTGGAATGTAGAAGATAGTTCTGATAGATTTTCAGATAGAATATTTAAGTCGGCAGAGTCTTGGTCATTACCACACTTTGAAGATATTACCGATGCAGATTGGAGAGAAGATTTTAATCCAAGATATGTAGAGGTTGCGTTTTCAAATGCCTGTAATTTTAAATGTAGTTACTGTGCACCTGCATTTTCTTCTCAATGGTTTGAAGAAATAGAAAAACATGGTGCATATCCTACTTTAGATGATTTCAATTCATTTAAACATAATAAACATGAAGATAAAATGCCTATTCCACATAGAGATTATAATCCATATGTAGAGGCATTTTGGAAATGGTGGCCAGAATTATATAGAGATTTACATACATTTAGAATAACTGGTGGTGAACCTTTATTATCAAAAGATACATTTAAAGTATTGGATTATATTTTAGAACATCCTAATCCAAATAAGAATTTAAATTTAGCAATTAATACAAATTTAGGAGGCCCTAAAGAACTTATAGACAAATTTATAGATAAAATAAAAAGATTAGAGGATGAAGAAAGAGTAAAAGAATTTATTGTGTTTACTTCAGTTGAGTCTTGGGGTGAACAGGCGGAGTATATTAGACATGGTTTAGATTTTAATTATTTTTGGGATAATTGTCATAAAGTATTAGAAGCATCTAATCGTACAATATTAACATTTATGAGTACGTACAATGCACTGTCAGTTCCTAAGTATGATGAATTGATTTATGGAATATATGATTTGAAAAAGGAATATGGTTCTGAAGATAGATATTGGAATTCAGCAGTATTTTTAGATTCAAGTTATTTAAGATATCCTACTCATCAAACCGTACAGGTTTTAGAAGATAAATGGAATAATCATATATTATCCCAGGCACAACTTATGGATTATCTTGGTACACCTTTATTTGACCATAAATATATTGGTTATTCAGATATAGAAATACAAAAAGTGAAAAGAATATTTGATTGGAAAACAACAAATTGGCCTGAAAAAGAAAACCAAGTAAAAGAACAACGATATAATTTTGGTAAGTTTTTTAAAGAACATGATTTTAGAAGAAATACAAATTTTGTAAAAGCTTTTCCAGAACTTGAAGATTTTTATCATTCAACATTGGAGATTAGTTTATGATAAAATTCACAGGAAATGATGCTTGGTTTTTACCAAATGTACATAAAAGTAATTTGAGTAATTTTCCATTGAATAAATTATGTGAAGGTAGTTTTACATTTTGTGTAAGAGTGAAACCAGATTGGGATAATATGCCACTTACACCAGAAAATCAGTATACTTATTGGGGTGGTATTATGATGAGAAATGGTATGCATTGTGGTTTAGTTAGTTTACGAACAAATAAAGAAATTTCAGTAAGTGCTGAAATATGGGTAAATGTTAATGGAGTTCCAAAACCTATTACTACATTTCTTACTTTACAAGAAAAAGATAAAGATAAATGGTTAGATTTAACTTACATATATGATAAAACTAAAAATTCTATTAAATTATATTCTAATGAATATAATCATTTCGATGGAGCATCAGATGAACAGAAAGCACTGTATATAAAATTATTAAAACAATACTTGGAAAAAAATGGTAAGAATGTTCATACTCCAGAAGATTTATCAGAAGAAAAAAGACGAGAATTACCTAAATTTTTAAAAGATAATGGGGTAACTTTTAAAAAGGAATATTATGGAGTTAATTCCGCAGAATTACCTGGTCAAATTATAGATTATCAAGATAGTTGGTTATGGATTGGATGTGCTAATGGTTTTGGGAATTGTGAAGAAAAACACAGACAATATCTTCATGGTAATATATCACATATTGGAATATTTAATAAAAGTTTGACGGAAAACGAAATAAAAATATTTTTTGATAGTTGTGATGAAGGTTTCGATTCAACAGACATTTCAAAACTTAATCCAATTACATATACAGATTTTAAGAAAAGAACACTATATAAATCTTTTGATTTTAGTGGTAATGGTAATCATATTATAGAATATAATCCAGCCTGGGGAGCATTATAAATGGTGGATTTGTATTGTGCACAAAGTTTATTTAAATCATTAGTTATACCATCATCCTTAAATCAAAAATTATATAATTTTATTAATATAGATCATTTTGATCACTTTGAGATATTGAAACGAAGAAAGAAAGTTGTTAAATATGAAGATATAACTCATCCAATTTTTAATCCAAAAGAAAATTCTGTAATAATTTTTGACAGAAGAATGATTGAAAGAGATTTTAAAAATTTAATGAATAACTTTGGAATTTCTTTTAGAGATAAGTTATTTGATACTTGGAAAAAGAGGAATGTGAAAGTAATATTTAATTTTGCATTTTATGAAGCGTTAGAATATGAAACGGACTTATATGATTTTATAACATATGATTTTCCATTTAAACATTTAAAGTTAACTGATTATCCGTTATTTGAAAATAAAGAAAATTTTTTATTCGATAGATTATATAATTTACTTCATTATTTTCATGAAAATTTTAGTGGTAATATTGATAATTTTCCACAACAAAAGCATACACTCGATAAGAAATATTTGTTTTCAAGTTTACAGATGAAGATGAGACCTCATAGAATAGATTTTTTAAAAAAATTAATATCTAAAAATTTATATAAATATGGTTATATTTCAGGTACAAGAGAATATTTTGAGGAATATAGGGAAGATATTAGAAGAAGGAACTTTTATATAGATAATAGTTTCTTACAAAATCAATATTTTTATGAAGATTCACATAAAGATTTTTTTAAAAAGAATTGGGAAGAATATGCAGATATAATTAGTGATCCTATGCAAGGAAATATACATCAAAACCATACAGAAAATTATAATGATAAATTGGAATATGATATTAGTTATATAGATATTCAAGGTGAGACTCATATACTATATAATACTATGTATCCTATATTTACAGAGAAATCTTATCAACCTATTTTTTTTGAAAAGATGTTTTTATTGTATGGTGGAAATTGTTTTTATGAGGTTTTAGATAAGTTAGGTGGACATAATTTTAAAGATGAATTATTATTACCAGATAGTTATTTTACAATGAATAATCCTTATGAACAAATAGATATAATTGTAAATAGTTTAGAACAATTATCTAAGATTGAATTTAGTGAAGTTTTTCAAGAAAGTCAAGATAAAATTTTAGAAAATAAAGTTTTACTACTTGAACATTATAAAAAAATAATGGTACCAGTTAAACAATTTATAGAGAGTTAAATATGAAATTTCATGTATATGATAGAATGGAAAATGGAAAATTTGTTCCAAATGGGTATCCTTTAGATTATGAATATATTAAAGATCCTACTGAATATAAAACCAAATTTCAAAAAGAGAAAACTGTACATTGGATGGGCTATAATTTAATAAGTGAAGATAATTTGAGTTCCCAATTAAATGATAAACTTTCAAGTGAAGTGGAAGATAATTTTATTTATCCAGTTGAACAATTTGGAGCTTTTGAAAAATTAATTGGAGAAGAAGAAGCATATAGATATTTTTGCTTTTTAGATCATATAAAACCTGATACTCTTGAAAAGTTGAGAAACGGAAAAGGTAAAATAGTTATTTTTGCAGTAGAAGAGAGTAGAGTACATGTGGAATCTTTTATTTATTTACATAAATTATTAGTAAAATTTAAAATATCACCTTCTAATCTAATTTATTTAACTGGTAATAATTGGTCTGGATATAAACGATATAAAGAGTGGTGTCAAGATTCTAAAATACAAGATATAATGAAGGTTATAAATACTCACGCACAAATGTATCTTAAAGGTAATGATTTAATAAAAGGTGATAATTCAACGGCCCCAGATGCAGTTAATAGAAACAGTTTTGTATCAGTAGTAGAATTTAATAGTAAACATAAAAGAAAACATCGGTTTCTTTGTTATAATCGTAGAATTAGACCTCCAAGATATGTAATGTTGGCTATGTTACATCATAATAATTTAATTAAAGATAATTTGGTAAGTTTTTCAATAGAAAAGAAACATGATTTAAATTGTTTAGGATTTCGAGGAATACCAGATAGACCTACCATGACATTAATGCTTGGTAAAACGGAGCTTCGTACACAATATCTTTCTTATTATCAAGAATTAATGAAAATGTCACCACAAATCGTTGATTTTGATAATTTACTTGATGTAATGGGTCCAGGTTGTGAGAGAAAACAACCATATTTAGATACATATTTTTCTATAGTAACAGAGACATCTTTTAATGAAGATACTTGGTGTTTAACTGAAAAGGTTTGGAGACCTATGTTACATTTTCATCCTTTTATTGTACATGGTTCACCATATACTCTTAGAAATATAAAAGAATTGGGGTTTAAAACATTTCATCCTTATATAGATGAAAGTTATGATGAGGAAGAATCATGTCGTATTAGAATGGAACTACTTACTACAGAAATAAAAAGAATATGTAGTATGAGTTTAGATGAAATGCACGATTGGTATGGGTCTATGAGAGATATAATAATACATAATAGAGATTTAATTTATTCATATGGAACAGAACATAAAACTTTTCTGGAAAAAATAGTTAATAAAATATAAATTCAATATTTATATATAAGAGTCGAGTGGTGATAACTCGGGTAAACAATCCTGAAAGACCTAACCCACCACATAATGACTATAAACAATGGGAGGCATCATATGGTATGTCTCTCTAAATGGGAGGCATTTTATGTTTAAGTCTAAAATAGAATCGTCAGAAATATTACCTGATGTAAAGGTTATGACACCAGATCCTTGGTTTGATTATAGAGGAGAAATGTGGACGTTTTGGGAAAAAGAAAATGAAGTTTTACCAGATGGTCAAGAATTCAAAATATCTAAATTTACTCGTTCAAGAAAAAATGTATTGAGAGGACTTCATGGAGATAAAGTAACTTGGAAAAATATTACTTGTGTGTGGGGTGAAATATATTTGGTTGTAGTAGACAATAGACCAGATTCTTCAACTTATTTGAAGTGGGACAGTTTTATTATATCTGAAAGAAATCATTTGAGTGTTTTAGTACCACCTAAATTTTTAAATGCACATTTATGTTTATCAGAAGAATGTTTATTTCACTATACACAATCTTATCCAAAAGATTATGTGGATTGGTACGAACAAGATGCTATGAAGTGGGATGATGAGAGACTTAAAATAGAGTGGCCTATTGATAATCCGATATTGAATTGGAGAGATAAATGAGTAGTGTTGGTGTAATTGGAGATAGTTTTATGATGAGTGATCCAGATTACTTCTCTAATAG
>VMHT01197820.1_pt1 | contig 12671 bp, 13 predicted proteins | sample 4693611 | NCBI WGS metagenome assembly VMHT01 (sample SAMN12280063, study PRJNA550983) | marine metagenome | isolation source: seawater sampled from same location over 5 years 0.02-0.2 micron viral filtrate | place: USA: collected off the coast of southern California halfway between the port... ... | reverse complement strand
TCGTGATTGAATGTGGAAGTCATACTCTTTATTATATTATGTAGAGAAATCTTTAAATCAATTTTAAAATCAATTTTTTTTAATTGTTAGTTGATATTGAGTAAATCTGCTTTTACACACATAATAAAGAGAAGAAGGTTTTTAAAGTGTTCAATAGACATATCTTTATCATTTATCTTCATTACTTCCCCGAGTGCCTCGCCGAAGTATTTATCAAAGTCATTGAGGTCTTCGTGTTTCATTGCTGGTGGGGTGATAGGGAGGGTTTCCATAGTTAATACTACTATATACTATGACGAAACATTTAAATCAATTTTTAATAATTATTAATATATTACACTGATTAACCATTAAGGTATACCATTGTAATAGTAAAACTGGTTATATATATGAAAGGGGTTTGCTGAACCTACTTTGTCTTTCAAATACTCTTTCAATATTTTCATATCTTTTGTATTTTTATTACAACAATACTCTTGATACATTCGGTCTAAAGTTTTATTTATACAAAGAGTGTTTTTGAGAAACTCGTTGGTCTTTTCTACACTCAGTTCTTTGTCAAATTGTGCGGGGTTGGTCATTGTATACTCCTCATATGAGGTCAAACCTATTTGGATACTCATTCTATATTTATCAACCAAGGTAAAACCTTAAATCAATTTTTTATATTTGATATGTAATCTACTTGCTGTTCTATTGACTTATACTTAATAAATCGGCAACTAGATTACACTATCCCCTATATGGTCTTATTCTACCTTGTTTATCAATATAAATTGGACCGCTTGACCGCTCTTCTCCTTTTTTACCTCTTTTTGCCTCCGCCTTTGCTTCGTCCTTGTATCTTACTAAAGTTTTCTTTATAATATCTTTGAGTTCAGTAGTGGTTACGATTTGGTCCTTGAGGGGTTCATTCCTATCTTCCGCCTTTTTTTTCTTTAACCTACCTTGTTCGGTCAATAAATAGTTCATAACTCTATCATTATACGGCACTTTATTTGGATTTGCTACTCTATTAAATGCCTCTTTCAACATTCCGCCTTTATATAATTTAATTCTTGCTTTCCCACCTTTTGACTTTATACCTTCTTGAACTTTTGCTGGTAGTTTCTTTGGTTCTTCTTTCTTTTTTTCAACTACTTTTAATTTCTTTTTCTTTGGTGCTGGTTTTGGTTCTTCTTTCTTTTCCGCCTTTGGCACTACCTTTAGTTTCACCTTTGGTCTATTGGGTGCTTGGGTGGGTGCGGAAGGTCTATCGGGATACGCTTTCCTCACTGGTAATTTTCTCTTACCTTCAGGCACGGGATTGCCTCTAACTTGCTTTTTAGGTTTCTTGTCTTTTTCGGGAACGGCACACGCTCGGTATACTGCCCCGTTCTTAGCACGACGCATAAAGCATTTCAATTTCTTATTAGGGATATTGGGCATATACTATATCGTGATATAATTTATTTTTTGATATAACTTTTTTCTAAAAAGTTAGTTTACTGAACTTTCTGTAAACTTCTAAGGTCAATCTGTGAGAAGTTGCGTAAGAAACTCTCTTCAACCACAATTTTATTAACACGAGTTTGGGGTAAGACACCGAGACCAGCACCACCGAATGTTGCTCTTCCAGTGTTGACTGCTGATTTGACTTTGAGTTCGTAATCTTGATTGACATAGTTTTGTAACTGACCAATATTGTTAGAGTAATCAACACCTATACCTAAAAGGTCGGGGGCAACATTTGAACCAGTTTGGAGTGTAGAACTTGTCGCTGTGGAAGCGTCATAATCCGCTTTCATATTGTTATTAGTTAATTCTACTGAGGCACTACTATGAGTTGGATTTATACCACCAGTAATACTTCTATTAAGTTGTAATCTTAATTCACTATCACCTTGGAATGCTGAGGGGAACTGGGAATTATCAATCTTAAGTGGGGAATGTAAATCGCTTGAACTTTCAGCATTTGGAACTAATTTAGTTTCAAAGTCATATGGAAATCTAATATTGTTCTTAGCGTGTTGATATTGAACTAAACCGAGAGGTGGGCGGAAGTTATTAGTATTTGATAAATAGTTGTTTTGCTGGTCTTCGTCTAAGAAAGTATTGACTATACCTTTAACCATTTGTAACTGAGGTGTGTAAGTATTGCTATTCTCACTTGAGACAATATCATTCATAAGGTTGACACGACTATTCATAGTTACTACTGGATTATAACTCTTGAGGTCATTGGCGTCGGGGACTACATATTTACCCTCTAATTTAAGACCCTTGATTGTGTATTTACACCCAGTAATATCAGCGTTAGTTGTTCCAGCATTGATATTTCTAAATCTTGAGTGGAAAACTGAAGCGTCAGGATTGAGGTGAAGAGTGACCATAATACCACCAACAAACTCATTTCCTAAATGAAGCATTTGACTTTGAAGTAAGGCAACGTCCAATTTCATTGAAAAGAATTGACCTACATATTTATCGTCTAATCCAGTGACACGACTTTCGGCAGTAACTGGGGTATTCGCCATATGTCTACGACTGAAACCATCGTTTTCACCAGTTGCTAAAAATCTCATAGCGGGGACTTGTAAATAATCCTCTTTATTATATGAGTATCCCATTTTTAAAGAATTGTATGGATTGTAGTTAATAATTGTTTGAAGTTCAGTTTGAGATTTCTTTGACTGAATAACAACTTTATCAATAAGTGACTGACTACCATTCCAGTTAGACATATTTACACAATTTTGTTGCTGAATTGTTGCTGACCCATTACTTACGTCATAATTTGCTTGTGAAGCGTCATTGGTTTGATAAATAGCGTTGTTAGTTTGCTGGAGAACTAACTGACCACTCAAATGTAATTGTGTGACGTCAAGTAAAACGTCTTGAGCGGGTATAGAAAACTTAATAGTTGGAAATCCATTTTTATGAGAAAAACCATTGGCGATATTTCCACTTCCGTCTAATGATACTGGATTGTCGTTGATTGGGGCAAAGGAGAAGTTTAATTTCTTAACGGGCATTTTATATAATATGGAAATATAATATTTTTAAGAAAATAATGTAAATGTAATCAAGTTGTAATTCTATTGACTTATAGTTAATAAATCGGCAAGTTGATTACAAACTTTTTAGAAAAAAGTTAAATCAAAAAGGTAATTAAATAAATAAAAAAAAAGGGGGTCAAAGGGGAATATATCCCCCTATTTAATGTTCAATAGATAATCCAGTTTCACCATTAATTCTTAATATCTTCTTTGAGAAAACAAAAGTCAACATTCTTACATTTCCTATTTGACGTGTATGTTCGTCACTACCTCTTGCTGAACTGAAACCCAATCTAATTTGTGGTTCAGCATTCTGTAAATTGAATACACTTTGACCTCGGGCGAGTTCACGAGCGAGTAAGTATCTATTTGTATAAGCGTCTAAGTCCGCTCCTTTCGCCGAACCTAAGGATTTTACTGGGATATTGATTGCCCCAAATGCCTTAACTAATTCATTAATGTGAATAACTCTATCACCCTTTCCACTTGGATTGTAGGCGGTAAGAGGATAAAGTTTATTGTTAATAAAGTATACCAAAGAATTGAGGTTAAATCCGCTTTCATTATTTAATCCAGTTAAATCGTGATTTCTTGGGAACTGAGCAACGCCGTCTCTATTAGTATCCTCAAACATTGTGAAAAGTGCTAATGCTTTACTGGCGACTGAGGTGACGTCTTGATTAAATGAAAGTTGAGTTTGGGGGATTGTGCTTCTAAATACGTCGTATGAAGTAAAAACATAATCAATATTAGTCATTTTTTGATTTGGTGGTATTTCTTGTAAAAGTCGTAATTCCGCACCCATAACCTTATAACTAAGGTTTCCGTCAAGTAACATAGTAGCGTCGTCAAGGTATACAAAGGCACTTCCGTCGGCAGTTGCTGTAGCAAGATTTACCTTCATTGTAAGATTTACTTTATTACCAGCAATCGTGATTGTGTCTATTTCGTGTAAATCACCAGTAGTATTTCCGTTTGCCGTATCAATAGCACCTGAGCGAACCCTTACCTTATTTCCAACTAAAAATCCCGCAAGGTTGACGTCTGTTAATTCAGTCGCACTTAATACTAAAACCTTTTGACCACTAGCGAAGTTCTCACATAAAAGATTACCTTTTCCGTCTTCACTCTTAAATAAACCTCCTTGTTTTTCAGTTAATCCGTCATTCATTTTATTTCCAACATACGCCATTGAAAGTGCTTTAAAACCTTCCTCAAGTATCAATTCAATTCTTAATCCACCCATTTGTAAGATTGGAACTAAAGTTTCGTCGTCCCAGTATCTAAATATACCAGTTCTTAATGGAACACAAAATCTAACTTTGGCGAATGTAGCATTACCAGCATTATCTTGCTGAGAAAATCTATGATTGGCGACGTCCATATATGTATTATGAGGATTTGGGGTTTGAGGCACAGCACCACCCGCCACTGGTTTTTGACACCCATAAGGTTCAATGTTTGGTGGGAAACCTTCAATAGTTGAAAGGGAATTGGCGACGTCGTGTCTATAGGGTGCTTCACAAGCAACCCATTTATTATAATCAGTAAGTGTTTCTAAAAGCATTCCGTTTTGTTTTGAGTAGATATTTACTTGATTGATAATACTTGAAGCACCAGCGTGACCAAGAATTGTCTTTATTGGAAGAGTTCCGTTGTTTAATAAATCAAAAACAAAGTAACTATCTCTCGCTTTAACAAAACCGATTGAAGGGTCAATATTAAATACAATCTTTTGTCTTGGTAAAAACTCATTTCCGTTCTCGGGAATAAGTGATACATACTTTGCGTTGCTTGTTTGCTGAATGGGTGAGGCACTTGGATTGGACATTTATATTATAGTCAAATATAAAAAAATCGTTAAATAGAACTAAATAAATTATAATATAATTATATTATGAATAATAAGTTTCACCTATTGGGTAATTTCAGTGTCTCTACAAATCCACAAGTCCTCCCCTCTTTAAGTGTAAATGATACTGACTATGTTGATATAATGTTTTCAAATAGTCATATTGCTTCAGTAAATAGTGCTTTCTTTCTAACACTTGAAATATATGAAAGTGATATACCCTATCAAACTTTCTCTAATCCTTCCAGTGATAATCTCAGTTCACTTACAAAAGTAGAAACTATAAAGGTCAATACAAAAAATAGTGGAAAAGGCATATATCAATTTTCACACAAAATAACTTCAAGATTTTTAACCTTTAGAATTGTCAACGACGAAACACGAAGTGGTTTTTCATTTGAAATAGAAGCGAGAAGAAAAACACTTTCACTTCTTCCAACTGGATATAGAGACCAACTCGTCAATTTAGGAGATAAAACCTTATCAGTTCGTCCATTAAATGATTATAAAAATGACGTTCAAAGTCAAAAATTAAAAGGCAAATCTACTTGGAATATGTCAGCAAGAGGCACTTTAGTCGCTACTGAGTTTTTACTTCAAGAACCTTCTTCAATCCAAGGAAATGGTTTCTTTCGCACTGATAATGTCCACGCCCCCCCTACTGGTGGTGTCAGTGTTGTTTCTTCTTCCGCTAATGATAATCTTACAACTAATTTAGGGGCAAGACGAGTTAGAGTAAAAGGTGTTAATAACAATCTAAAAGAAGTATCATTTGACATTAATTTGAATGGGGGAACTAATGTAATAGTATCCTCTTCTATATTAACTGAAATCAATTCAATGGAAGTTTTAGAAGTAAATGGTCTTAAATCTAATAATGGAATTATCAGTGGTTTTGATACTTCGGGGTCTTCCGCAAATCCAATGTGTATTATACCTTCAGGTCATTCAATCTCTATAAATCCTCAATTTTGTGTCCCAAGTGGTTTTCACGTAAATGTTCATAAATTATCAGTAGTATCTCATATGGAAGACGAAGGCACTTTATTCATAAAGAAATATAGGTGGAATACTTCACCCTCTATAAATGTTCAACAAGTTGTATTAAAAAATTATCACCTTCACGGAAGCAACGCTTGGGAACACGAAGTTCAATTTAAGATAGAAGAAGGGGAAAGGATTGTATTAACTGGGAAAACTACAACAGCACCGACAGGAATTAATAAAGTTTCAGTTGAAATGTTTGGTTATTTAATTAAGAACGATTTAACTGAAAGGTCTTCAATCCACCATAATGACGTGTTTTTTATAAAAGATAAAGATACACTACCAATTGATTATTAAATAAACTTTTTAAAAAAAAGTTAAATCAAAAAGATTATTTTCTTAAAATATTGTATAAAATGTCCGTGAAAATTAGAGCAAAGAATGCCTCCTCCGCCCTTCAAACTCTCTCGTGTGATAATAGTGGTCATATGTTAGTTAGAAACTCTACCGCCGAAGGTAAATTAGATTTAATTGAAACTACTAATAATGCTATTCAATCTTCCCTTGCTGGAACACTCAACGTCGCCGACGCTACTGCGAGAATATCATTAGCAACTATTGCTGGTGATACAACTTCTCTTGACGCCAAAATACCCGCCGTTGGTCAAAATGCTAAAAGTGCCTCAGTTTCAGTAACTCTTGCGAGTGACCAAGGAACACTTGCCGTTGCCGACAGCACTAATGCTGGTCACCTCGCTAATATATTAACAGCGACCCAACTTATTGACGATATAGTTATAACTGATAATACCGCCTATTCAAGTGCTTCTACTAAAGGTGTTATGCTTCTCGCCAAAGATAATAGCGGAAATATGAAACCAGTTGAACTCAATGCTTCAAGCGAACTTAAAGTAACTACTGCCTCAAGCGGTGCTGAAACTTTTGAAGTTCACACCTCGTCACACTCAAGTGTATCTGCTGGAGCAAGTTTAACTTCGTCAACCGAAACTTTAACTAAAAGAAATACCCAAGTAGGATTTTTCATAAAGTCAACTGATAGTAACCCTCCTTCACAAGTTGAGATAGAAGTATCCGCCGATAATTCAAACTTTGCCCAACTCTCTTCAGGTGGTGGTTTTAATTTCGTTAGTGACGGAGCGGGAAGTCAAGTATCCGCTCTAAATGCTGAAATACCATATCCCTATGTCCGTGTCAAAATGACCACTGGTTCGGGTGGAACTCACGACGTTACAATTCAAATCACACATTAATTTCTTTCTATATACTATAATGTTCAGTTGCTATTTGTGTGAGAAAGAAACTTGCTATACAACCTTTTTTTGTGAAACTTGCCGTGAAGTTAAGAGAATTATGAATATATATGGAAACGAAGAATGTGTAAATATATTGAGAAGGGTTTGTATTCGTGACCCTCAACAAAGAGAATATAAAATTACTGACGAACTAAAGGAAGAAATAAAAAGTAGACATAAAAATGTAAAGGGTTTAGACGGCGAATATACACCGCCAATTACAAGAGGCAAGAAATAATTTTATAATTAAATGTAATCAAGTTGCTGTTCTATTGACTTATAGTTAATAAATCGGCAAGTTGATTACACTTTTCTCATATCATTTAGAGTATTCTTCAATCTCTAATCCTTCCTTGATTTGGTCTAATGCGTATTCAATATTATGCTCAATAGTATCATTATACATACCTAAATCACATTCACCAACTATTTCATATACTAAATGGATTATTCCATAGCACCTCAATAGTTTTCTTTGGAAAAACTCTTTTTTCTTTTTTTCTCTTTTTAATTCTTGGTCTTTTTCTTCTACTATTTCTTTCATAGTATTTGCTAAATCCAAATATTGACCTTCCGTCATATTTTCATTATTTTCTAATTGGATACTACTTAAAGAGATTTCAACTAAATTATCACTCATTATTATATTAAGAATAATTAATATATTATATATTTACTTAAACAAATATCTACACTAACTTATATAGATATGAATGACTTTTTGGAATGGTATGAAAAATCTAATCCTAATAAATCAAAATCTACATATGACGCTATGAAGTATAATTATGTCCGTATTAAGAAGACAATGTGTTGTAGTGAAACTGACCTTAGTGACTTAAACGAAGACGACTTCGTTGATATAAATAGTATTATAAATAAAATATATCCTGAGTTCTCTTTAAATACCACAATTCAATCTTGTTTAGGAATTAAGTTTTATTGTTTGTTTAGGGGATTTAAACAAGAAATAATTAAAGATTGCGATAGTTGTTTGAAAACACTTATTAAAGATAAAAATGAGATTGTTAATAAAAATGAACTAAGTGAAGTTGAAAGAGATAATTGGGTTGAATATCCAACACTTCAAGAAAAAATGAAACAATATCACCAATACACAATTAGAAAGGATTTTCCAGTTCCCGACGGAATGGTTGATATGGATAAGAAACTTCAACAAATGCGAAACTTTACTATGCTTGGAATGTATACATTCCTACCCCCAACACGGATTGGAAATTATCAAAAAATGGTTGTAAGATATACACAAGACGGAAGGACGGAAACATTAAAGAAACCTCATAAATCTTTCGCCAAGAAACATAATTATTTATTTATTGACGAAGGTGATAAATATAGAGATTTTACACTTGTATTTAATCAATATAAAACTTCTAAACATTTAGGTCAAATCATAGTAAAGTTAGAAAAAGGAAAATCACTTCACGGCGACGGAGGAAGGACTTATGAAATATTAGACGATTATGTAAGATTTCGCCGTCAGTATTTTAAATCTATGACAAGAACAAAACAACACCCATATCTATTTTTCAATCTAAATAGTCAAAAGGAAATGTTGACTGGAAATAATTATACTGGTATACTTCAGCAAACAAGCAACGAAATTGTTGGAAAGAAACTTTCGGTAAATCTATTAAGACATATTTATATTACTCACTTTCTCAAAAAAGAGAGTAGTATACAAGATAAAACAATCATTGCGGAGTTTATGGGGCAAGGATATACACCGACAATGTTAGAAAAGTATAATAGAGTAAATCTTGGTATGGGTGTGGCGGAGGAGGTTGACAAAATCTATGACCAAATGGTGCTACATTTTGATTGACTATATAATAAACTTTTAAAAAAAGTTTTAACAAAATTAGGGTATTAAGCAATAATTTTTATTGGTTTTCTTTTATATTGAATTATTCTTTTTTTTGGTTTCATTTTAGTTGGGTCGGGAATATTACTGGTGGTTTGTCTCGCACACCCACACTTACACCCGCCGTATTTCATACTATTTGAATTAACATTTTTATATGCTGGATTTTTACCTTTCATATAAAATTACTATATATTTTAACTTTTTAGAAAAAAGTTATATCAAAAATCTTATGTAACCTTGTTGCTGGTTTATTGACTAATAGTCAATAGATTGGTAAGTAGATTACACCCCAAGTTCAGTCGCTACTTGTTGTTGAACCACACTCAATGCTTTAGGGTCAAGGAGTGCCGTCGGTGTTGTATTAGGTCTCACTATTTTCAATACCACTGAAGAATTAGGGTCTAACTCGGGTGAGGTCAAATCGGGATTGTACACACATATCTTAATTTTATTAACAACCTTTGGATTAGATAATACTTGTATAATATCACTTTGACTTGCTATAAAATCTTCATTAGATAAAGAGGTTTTAGGCACGACCGCTAATATAGGTAATACGTCACCTTGTTTCACATTATCTTTATAATTATCACATAAATCACTGGATACTATAAAGTATGCGGATTTAGATAATTGAGGTAATCGCTTAGCGGTTAATCCACCAGTATCGGTAATAACGACTGGTATTTGAACTGAAGACGAAAGTATACTTCCACCGAATTGTGTGTTAGTCACGGCAGTATTTATGTGATATTCAGGATTAGCAGTATTCAATAAGGCATTGACTTGAAATCCACTTATCTTTGGGTCACTCGGTTGCGACCCGTCCTTTTCTAAACTACTATTCAAAGTTGATATAGTGCTTATTATACTATTATCTAAATCAACGTCGGTAGTAAATCCATAGTGCTTGTGAATGTTTTGTGCCGTTCCGTCATTTAAAGGATTTTCATAATTTAAACTTGTTCCATAGTTATTCTCGTTACATAACTGGTCAAAGTCAAATCCCAATCTATACCACAATGTTTTTTCCCACGCTTCTTTTGCTGATTTTTCAGTATCAAAGAAATCTTGAAATCTGTGAGCATTTATCAACTTTCCAGTTGTGTTAATATTTTTATTCTTTTCTGCCGTTGTTTTCGCCCAGTTCAAAATCATAACACCAGTATCACGAGTATCGGGTCTTGAAAGAACACCAGTGTATCTTCTTATTTGTTGTTTTCTTTCTGCCGTTGTTGCCGAACCACCAGCATAAGCAACCAATGAAGCACCGAACATATCGGCGTGAGTTTTTTTAAAGTATACAACTTGTTGTCCAGCACTTGATATTGGATTGGCGTATCTATCGTGTGAAGGGGATTTATAACAATTATGAAGACCATTGACCGAGAAACCATTATTCTCAGTATCATATTTGAATGTGAAATTACCAGTTCCTACCATAGCATTATTTGTTTGACTTAATACACCAAACTTAGACCCGTCAATTCCGTAAGTTAAAACTTGGTTATTATCAGCAACGTGTCCTATGTCAATATTAACTACTGGTGACCCACTTGATATATTTTCGCCGTCGTCTAAACTATTACAAAGAACAGCAATAGGTTTTATACCATAGTTTGGATTGCTTAAGTTTCCGTCTAACAATCTATTACCTCTATTATTTTGTAAATTAAATGCTTCACTTGTTCTTGGGTCACTATTAGTATCTCTTAAATATTCCATTAATTCACGATAATCACGAGTATTCAAAAATAAATCATTTGTCCCTCTATTGCCTTCGGCGTCAGTTGTGTTGAACTCTGCTGTATCAGTTTGGAAGTTCCTTTTTTGACGCTGAACCATACCGATAAAAGGATTGTTAAACATTTGCCCGTCAAATAACTCGGGATTGTCTTGTGGGTCTTCTCTTCTTGATAAAACATTATTAACAAAAGTTCTTGTGTTAATATCAAAAGATTTCACACCAGTAAATTGGTCCTCAATGAGTTGTGCTAATTCACCTATACCATATATACCTTTTGGAACTCTTATAGTAACATTTTTAACAACTGGGGTAAAATAGGTTTGACTTCCAGCGTCATTCTCTACTACTTGAATGTGGTGGTAAAGCATACCATTCCCACCATTAGCAAGAAAATCGGGGGTTTTATTAGTTCCATTGTATTTATTAGCACTGGTGGTAGTTGTAATAGGTATATTTTCAATTGTTCCCGCTGAAAACTGGGCATTAATATCAGGGTCAACGGAATATACAACCGAATTAGCGTCACCTTTGACTATATTACTTGTTAAATCACTTGAGTTTTCTTTACCTTGAACACCAAAGTGTCCTCTATAAGTATTACCACTACATTTGAATGTAGACCTAAAGTAAGGCACTAAGGGATTTGTATATTGGGCGACGGGCATAATATGGGGTGCTTCAGCAATATAATATGAAAAGGTCACAACCTCTTCAATGTCTTCTTCAATTTCAATTGAACCACCAGTAATCCCTTTCTTATTTATATAAGCACTTTGTAAATTGATTTGAGTTCCTTTTGGTAATTCTAAGGGTTCATTCAATTTGAATGTCCATTCGTTATGTCCCCCTTCTTGATTTATACTTTGACTTCTATTAGCGTCTATATAGATAGTATTACTCATATATATTTATCATACATTATATTATTTTGTAATCAACTTGTAATTCTATTGACTTATAGTTAATAAATCGGCAACTTGATTACACTTTACCACAACACACGATAAGCGTGATATGAAGCGTTCTTTGGGTCAAGATACGCCATTTTTCCCGATTTGTCGGGGATTTTGCTGTGTCTATCTCTATATGCTTTCCTTTTTACTTTGTCATTTGTATCCTTACTTTTCCATATCCCAGTTTTATCTTTAAAATGTCCGTAATCCGTGTGACCGAAATGAATAGTTTTTCCGCCAACCTTTGTCATTAGTTTTTTCTTAGGTCGTGTAGATTTTTCATAGTTATAGCGACCGACTTTGGGCATACTTTAATAATACCAAAGAAAATAAACAATCTTATATACCAACTCATAATATATAGGATAATTGTGACTATAAATAAATAATAAAAAAAATTATAAAACTTTTAATAATAGTTCTTATAATAAAAAGGGTTTGAACCATTATACTTTTAGTATGATACTATAACATTTGTTCCTTTAGGTGTTTGTAAAATATTAGCAACTCGTGAAACCTCGCAAAAGTAATTGACCTTGACTACTTCGTCGTCTCTTCTTACTTGAACTGGATTAGTTCCTAGGACGGCATTGTGACAAGTTCTTCTCCATTTCCATACAATTGGATACTGACCAATCATTCTACCACCACCTACAACTTGAGGTAATCCGTTTCTAAGAGAAAGTCCTAAAGGTTTCATTGTTCCTAATAAACCACTATCAAGGGTTGAAAGACGAGAATGTGTGGTATTATCGTCGGCACAATACATAGTTCTTGGGACTTCGAAGTCGCTTCCTAATACTGCGGACAACTCGTTATATTGGGATACTGGATTGAAGACAAAGTGGTCAAACTCGTCTTTTCCGTCAATGTTACAATTATATTCTTCTTTA
>VMHT01211164.1_pt1 | contig 12674 bp, 18 predicted proteins | sample 4693611 | NCBI WGS metagenome assembly VMHT01 (sample SAMN12280063, study PRJNA550983) | marine metagenome | isolation source: seawater sampled from same location over 5 years 0.02-0.2 micron viral filtrate | place: USA: collected off the coast of southern California halfway between the port... ... | reverse complement strand
TTGTTGCTGCACCAGTCAGTCCATCTCCAGCTCCCCATCCGACTAGCGTATTGTCAGTTCCTGTTGTGATACCAGTTCCTGCATTGTAGCCTGCAGCCATATTTCTAGCTCCACTGGTTAGAGAATCTAGGCAAAAAGTACCTATAGCTACTGTACCATCTGCGGCTGATGTCATATTTGCTGCTCCAGCATTATAACCAACAATTACAGTATTATCCACATCAGTAGTTGCATAACCTGTAAAAGCTCCTACAAATGTATTTTTAATACCACTTATTAGGTCGTATCCACTTTGATAGCCTACAGCAGTATTATATACATTTCCACCAACTGTTAAATCTTGCAAAGATTGTGAACCGATAGCAAGACAAGCAACAGATGTGGTTGCAGATTGCAAAGATTCTTTACCAATCGCTATATTTTCATCACCAGTAGTGATGTTTGTACCAGCTAACTCTCCAAAAAAATTGTTGTTATTTCCACCACTAATTAAATCTAAACCAGCACTTTTTCCGAAAACTGTATTAGATGTACCATTATCATTATTTGATAGTGATACTCTTGAGTCTCCATCAATTATCATTCTTGCAACTCCACCACTACTTATAGTTGTGTTACCAGACTCATCAATGGATAAATAGTCTGTTGTACTTCTTCGTATTTTAAATTTATCTGAGTCTGAATTATCTACGTAAGCAAACCAATTGGTTGCACCAGTTAGACTAAATTTTAAACTAGCATCACCAGTTCCATCATTTTCAATTACTATATTGTCATTTGTCCCAACTGTATCTGCATCATCTCTAAATGCTACCAATTGACCGTTAACTATTTCATCATAAGAATTAGTTGCTGAGCCATTAACAGTTAAGTCGCCAGTAATAGTTACATCACCGCCTATAGTTCCACCTGCTAACGAAACATTAAGTCTACTATTTGTTGTGTCTAAAGCTGCATTAAGTGCTTCTTGTGTTGTATGGGAAAATGCTGCAACAGCATTACCAGAGGAATCTAGCAATACCTTGTTTAAAACTTCTTTCGTTGTAAATTTATTTATATCTGACATAATTTATCCTATATTCCTCCACCACCGCTTTAAAAGCCTCTATATTGATTAAATTAAATTTTGTACTTTGACTACCCTTGAGCCACCAGTCTTATCTTTTTTTCTAACACCATACCTCTGTATAGATTCTTTAAAGTTTCTTTCATGCTTAGATGCCATAGCCATTGAAGCTTGCATAATATTAGGGTCTGCAGTCTTACCAGCTTTATCCATATATAAACATTTCTTAACATAGTCTACTACAGAAAGCTCAAGTGCATTATCTATATCTAAATTATCTGTTATCGCAGTTACGCTATTTGGCTCTGCATAGTAGTGTATTAATATACCATTAGTTACAGATTCTGATATTGCTTTAAATTGTTTTCTAGCTGAAGTTCTTCCATTACCAGATGAATCTACTTTGGTTATTATTGCTAATGCATCTCCTTCTATAAAATACATTGCATCATTTTCTGGAAATTTAATATTACTTGCCATAATTAATCCGGTGCGTTTACGTTATCTTCACTTGTTGCATCAGCTAATAATAAATTTTTATCAAGTAACCTAGGTATTTGTATATAGTCACCTTCATTATCCATTAAATAAACCCTTAGTATATGATTGGCTTCTAGCTTATTATTACTTGAATCTTGAGCGCCATCTGCTAAATTGTAATACATTTTATTTGCAGTTGTACTTATCTTAGCGTGAACAACTTTTGTTTTAAACATTCCTATCTCTACTAAAGCATCGTTAATTAGATTAATAATGTAAGCTTCAGGAGCATCTGGAAATACAAGTCTTACTCGACTTATTAATTCTTTTACACTTATTGAATGTACTGCCATATTAGTTTACTAGCTGTGCTAGTCCTTTACTATAGTCATCTTTTAATTGAGCTAACATAGGATTATATAATTCTATATCTTCCTCTGTAGCTAATAATTGTTGAACTGCTTTTATACAAGCATATAATACTACTAAGTACTCAGCTTCATCTGGAAAATTAGCTATAGTAGAAACAGCACTTGCGTCTACTGTAGGGTATATAACATGATGAACTCTTGCTACTTGACTAGATGTAGGAGTTGGGTAAACCTCTAGTGTATTATCGAATATTAAATATGCTGGGTCTGTAGCACTTGCTACTTCCATATCAGAAGAATCCTGTACTCTACCTCTTTTATAAACAGGAACTAATCTACAAGGTTGGTCTATAGTTCCATCATACCTAAGAACATCTAATACTAGTCCTTTGGTATCTAAATTTGTTAAAGTAGTAGTGCTGTTATTTAGTGTAGAAATATCAGCACATTTTAATAATAGCTGAGGTGGTAAAGCGTTTATAATCTCTATACATCCAGCAGTCATAAAATCATCCATAGCTGTTTGGTCGCTAAATGTACCTATAATATCCTGTATCTGTACGTCAAAGTTAGCCATTAAACAACACCTGCTTGTTTAATTCTTTCTTTCCAAATTTTATTACTAGTATGTTTATTTGTTTTTTTAGTTTTTGCAATATGGTCGTCCATACTCATTGTTGAAAATTCTATATCACTTCTCTTACCAATCTCACTTTGCATAAACATATTAGTTGTGTATGAAGGCTCAGAAGCTCTGCTTCCGCACTTTTTACAGTAGAACCATTGTTCTGGGTTTGGACTTTTACATTTTACACAATTCATATTTTCCTTTAGGATTTTGGGGGCTATCCTTTATTCGATAACCCCCACAGTTCCATACTGTTAACTTTATTTATTCAGTTTATGATGTGGTAAATCCATCGTTAATAGCGGATAAACCTGAAGCAACATACTCTCCGTTAAAAAACATCATCTCTATATAGTCTCCTTTTTGAGATGCCGCTTCTACGAGTATATTAGATACTTGAGTACCTGCAGTTGAGTTTCCAACATCACCACCACCATCAAAAGCAACTAAGCTTATGATAGCACTTCCTGCCGCAATAGTAATGTCTGCAGTTGGAGTTTCTTCTTCTACAATAAACTTGTAGTAGATTCCTTGCTCTGCATTAGCCGCTGTTGGAAGAGTAATTGAATAAGCTCCACCAGCAGAATCAAGCATAAAAACCTTACCGCTATCATCATTAGTTAATGTTCTAGCCGCTTTTATAGGTTCTACTTTTAGTTTATGTCCACTAGTACTACCACTATTTTCATTTAAATAACTTGCTCTAGCCATAATTAAACTCCTTCTAAGTTAATTAAATAGTGAGTCTCTGGAAGACTAACTTCTAAACCAGCTTCAGTCATAATCATATCCTTGCGTAAATCTTCATCTGCTGATTGTACGTTAGTCATAATCTGAGTATCACGATTAACACCGTTACCAACTAATGGTCTGTAAGCTACATTATCTAAATCAACCATACATAGAAAACCTGAAGAGAAACCTCTAAATAAAGGCTCTTTTACTAAGTTCATTTGACCATGTATTGTGTCTACACTTAGAATTGAATGTCCGTAAGAACCTTGCTTTTCAGTAAGATTATAACGAAGATTTGTAGCTCCTGTGTTTACATTAGTTGAAGTTCCACTTGCAAGTGATGTGTTTAAGAAAGCATCTGCACCTAGTTTATTAAAAAATGTAATAACAGGTAAACTTGCTAACGCTAACTTTGAATCTCCACCACCACGAGCTGGGTCATAAACAACTTCAAAATCAGAAAGAAGTCTGTCGTATGTTAGTTCAGCTGCAGTTGAACTTCTAAAATAAGGAGCTCCTGAAGAATAAGATAAATCCGCATCATTTACTACTGATGTACCATTCTTAATGATGTGTCCTGCAATACCTTCTGAGTACTGTATTCCACCAACAGTTGCACGCTGACCAAAAAGCATAGCTCTTTCGATATCTACTTTATGCTCACGTAATTTAAGATTCCAAATTCTCTGGAACTCATCTTCATAACCACGGTATCTAGTTGCTCTAGCTGTATTAGACATTTCACAAGCTGTTTTAAATATTTGGGTAAGACCAAAATCATCATCCATTTCTTGAGAAAAAACGTCTGGTGCTCCAGAACCTTCACCGAAAGATGTACCTATAACTTGGCATTTTGTTGTGTCTGCTCCTGTTTCTGCTCCATCTATTGCTGAAATTGTTTTACCAACAAAGCTAGTATCATTACCATTATCTACAGGCGCACTTTCGATTCTAACTATAATTGTTTCAGGTGAGTTATTTTCAGCATAACCTACTGCAAAAACCATTCCTTTAACCAAAAAATCTACTGATGTTTCACTACCTGCAGACTCTTCAACTGTGTATGTAATTGATGAACCAGATGCTGGTATTGAATGTGAACCATCTAAGACAAAACTTCTGTCTGTCATTGCTATTTTAGAACGGTCTTCTAAAAATCGGAATTGTGGGTCATCCGTAGGGACTTTAGCTACCTTTGAAAGATATACGAAGAATGGAGATTCCTCTGGAGCTAAGTCAGCGACACGGTCTGAGAAGTTGAATAGTCTCCGGGAATGATAATCTGTATTAGATGTACCCGGAGTTCCAACATTTACAATTCCTGAATTGTAAGTACTCATTTGTTACTCCTTGAGTTAATATTGTTTTCTATTAGATTGCCCCATAACTCCAGACCATACACTGTCTAATTCATTAGGTTGCTCAGGGTTAGCGCCTTGTACGACTCCAGCCGTAGGTGCAATTTTCTGAGTCCTTTGAACAGCTTCTAAGTTTGGAGAAACTTTTTGTTCTCCTCCCTTATACTTTCTATATACATCAACTAACATTTCAATAGGAAGTTCATCCCTAGGATTTGTTGCAAATTGTATAAAGTCATCAGCCATTGCAGGGTCTTCAAACCCGTACTTAGTGGTAAGGTCTTGTTTCAAGTTATTAAGAGCCATCTGTTTCTGTAATCCTGAGAACTGTTCTTGAACAGCATTATTCACAAGATTCTTTTCTTGGCTTACCCTCATTTCATATGAAGGTGAACCGGGTTTGTAGTAAGCTTCCCATGGGTCAAAAGCATCTTCACTAAGTTGCTCTTGTTTAGGTTGCTCTTCTACTGTTTTGCTTCCACTTAAAGTGTTTCTCATAGCCTCAACAACATCTGGTCTTTGTTCTAATACTTTACCTAACTGTTGATACTTGCGAAGTTCCTCGACTTCATTATTAAGCTTTTCATAATCTGCTGATTTCTTGTCATACATTGACTGAAATTTTTTAGCATCATCAATAGGTTGCTCATATCCCTGCTCTGCAGGTTGACCTCCTACTTGTTCCGGCTCAACAACTTGTTCTAAAACTTGACCTTCCACACCTTCTATTGTGTTAGCTTCTCCGTTCATAGCGTCTTCCATTTTATTCCTCGATTTCTTTTATTGTTAGCATCACCTTTTGCAGATGTCTATAAAAGCAGAACCGTGGAAATGTCCCCACTACTTCTGTTTTCAATTTCTTACAGCTCCTTCTTCTGTGTCAACTATTCTTTTTAGATTATCAACCTGTACTTTAGTTTTAAACTTAGTATCATTTTGAATCTCATTAAGCCTGCTTTTGAACTTCTCAGTTTCTGTCCTCTTCCTTGAGCTTATTGCTTCACGCTCTGCGGTTTGAAGGTCTCCACTAAGTTTCTTAACTTGAGCTTCTAGTTGTCGTACATAAGATTGCAACTGAGACATTTGTCCCTTTCGCTGTAAGACACCTTGTTTGTCAAAGATTTCAGTTTTCTTTAAAACCTCGACATCGTCTACCAGATTCATTCTAAATGCCTCAAGGTACATATTATATTCTGCTACCCTGTTTGATGGCAAAGTTGAACCGGATATGATTCTCACATCATAATGCCCTATCGTGATGTCATTTTGTATGGCATTAATTTCTTGACTTTTATTATCATACATATTAACTGTATACTCAGTAATATCATTATTTGGTTGTATGATTCTAAATGTCTTTGCGTAAGTGTAATGACCTTTAGCTAGATTGTAAACATTACGACCTAACCTAGTCAAACTTCCTTCTATATCCCTAAGCTTAGATTTACCACGGGTCTCGCCCATTTCTGCAAGCATCGCAGTTCCTCTTACTGTTTCAGGTGCTCTCTCTTTAAATCCTTGCATCAACTCAGGTATACCCATGCTTAAGTCTATATAATGTTCTATTCTACTTATTAAGTTGTAAAACTCATTTGAAAGTGATTGTGGGGCAGGGAAGTGCGGTGCACCGAACTCAGGGTTATAAGGGATTACTGCATTGGGTCTAGCCCAGTCCTGCTCTAACTGCCCCAAATCATCTACGCTCCCTTCTGGGACTAACAACTTAAGTCCAGCAGAAGCTTGAGCATGCGAGAGGGTGAGAGAGAAAAGCTTATTTAAAAGTCTTTGTGAATCTTTAACTTTAGATATATCAGACTTTGGATATGGTGTTCCAGTCCATATATTAGGAACTGGTATAATAGGATATATATCTGTATTTAATATTTGTTCATATAGTAAAACGTCACCAGCAGTTGCTGTAACTTTAATTCTTGTTTGCACTACCTCTACTATTTCTATCATGCCAGCTTTTATTAGCAGTTGCGCTTGTTCATTTTGTAAAAATTTTTCATACTTATCTATATCTAATATAGATTCAGAGCCGTCTTGTTTATTAAATATACGATAAAAAGGTACTTTAACTTTAGTAAATCTTTCTAATATTCTATATTTACTAACTCTATTATATTCAGACTCATACGTACTATCAGGTGTAAACGACTTAGAACTATTTCTTTTTCCAGAGGATGGATAATCCTCTTCATCATAGTAAGACTCTAGTTTATCTATTACAGGCTCAACTTGAGGATACATGTTAATAAGTTGGTCTTCAGTTAAGATTGTAGATAAGATAATACCTGCAGCATCGTCAGCGTATCTGTTTCTAGATGCAGGGTCTATATAAACACGAAATGGGTCTATATATGTAATCTTAACTTCACCTCTTCCGTAATCTGCTTCTGGGTCTATGTAAGAATAAAAGTAACCCATTCCTGCAGTAGCATAATCGTGCACAGCTTGTTTAAACTGAGTATCTCCATCAGATATATCCCATACATACTCTAGTAAAGTTCTCCAGACGTTAGACATTCTACTATCTGAATCTTCTCTACCAACTGCGCTGTACTTAGGGGAACGAGAAGTAAGCAAAGACTTTAGTTTTTCAATAGCAGCATAAACTCTATCGATAACAAAGTCTCCTTGACCTACTGCTCTTAAAGCATCTGACTCTTCTTGTGAGTAATGGTTGCCTAAAAAGAAATCTACTGCGTCTCGAGCTTCTACATCCCAATCAGCTCTTGCATCTTTCCATTGTCTCCAAAGCTGTCTATTAACTTCAGAGTGTTTTAGTTCGTTACTCTCTAACTCTCTTATACTAGAAATAGCTATACCTTTTTTTTAATGTTATAAATATAAATAAAATATTTAAAAAATGCAAGTACTATTTATACTTTTTGTCCAGTAATCCAAGAAATAGTTCTTTTTACTGTTTCAATCTTTTTAGATTTATTTTTATCGTTTTTAAATTCAGATGCTTCAAATCTTTTACTAAGAGGTGGTCTAGATTTATTTATAGCGTACCATAGACCATCAAGTATGTCATCGTTTTTTCCTTTTGGAAATTGAAACATTTCATCTACTAAAGATGTATGCTTTCTTTTAATAAACATTTTACGTCTATTTACTAAAGGAGCTAGTAATGACTCAAGCCTATCTTCTTTTTTAATTCCAGTTGGAGGTCTAACTCCTAAAGCTATGCCGGGAGCAAACTTTCTATCCTTGCCTGTCATTTTATTAACAGCATCTTTGATAATTCCTTGCGCACCTACATGTTCAACATTAACTCTTTTTACAGGAGAGTACTCTTTTGCATAGTTAAATATTTCATCTGGCATATCATATAAAGGTATATGTTCTCTCATATAGTCTATAACATATATATTTCTATCACTATCTATACCTACTACCATAATTATTTGATAGTCACTAGAAGCAGTAGACTCATAAGCTAAGTCAACACCGAGATAAACATTAATTGGTATTGCTTCTTTGCTATTTACTAAATAAGCATATCCACTTTTACTTTCAAACTCATGGTCGTAATATTCTAGTCTATCTGTTTTGAACTTAGCATTTTCTAAATCTCTAGCTTCATTTAAATATTCCTGTGCAAACTTATGAGATAACCCTACATCTTCAAACCTTCTACGTATATCATCTAGTTTCTGTTTAGAAAAGTACGAACTCCAAAGTACATTACCATCAGAGTCTATAGCCTTATGATACATTACATCCCATGCATACTTTCTTTTATCTCTAGTTGCTTCTGTATATCCGTCATATATACTCTGTAAAAAAGAATCATAGTGTACTATAGTACCAATTAGCCATATAGAACCCTCATTTCCTGCTGAGTTTTCTAGAGCTGGTTCAACTGTAGACATAACCCATTCTTTAATTTCTCTTCTTCTATCTGGAGTTTTTGTATTTAACTCAGACTCAAAGTCATCAAGTATAATTTTAGTATATCTAAGACCTAATTGAGACCTACCACGTAATCTTTGAGATGTACCTTTCGCTATAACCCTATCCCCTTTACTAGTAGTAAATTCTTTTTCTGTCCATTTACTGCCACGCAAGTCTCCAAAGTAATAATTTAATGCAGGATTCATTTCGATATGATTCTGCATATACTTTATGTGGTCTATTGCCTGAGATTGCTCTTCTGCTACCCAAGCTATAAATTCTTTTTTCCCTTCTGGATTAAAATATAAATGATACAGCAAAGCTGTTTTAGCTAACGTAGACTTACTATGACCTCTTGGTAATATAATACAGTTTCTTTTTTTATCGGGGTCTAGTAATAAATTACTTAGTTCATAATGATATGGAGCGGGTGAGGACTTCATGTAGTCTTCAGGTAGAAATAACTGACCGAAGGACACTACATCTCTACTGGCAAGTTCTAGAACTCGTTCCTTTTCAGAAACGTTATTTTTATTTATGTTGAACGTATCAGCTTTTGGCATTTGTCTGAAAACCAATCTTTTTTAGGCACCTCTTGAAACACTCCTGTACTTTGCATCATTAGAGTTCCTATAGTATACATCCAAGCTTCTACCTCTTCATTATCTTTTACAGCTTTAACTCTTCTTCTTTCATACAAACCTGACTCAACACTTTCATAGACATCGTAACTTGCTATGTCTTGCTCATCTACATCTAATATCTCTACTACTAAACCAGTAGATTTTTCATTAGGCATAGCAGCAGGAAATCTTCTATGACCGGGAAAGAATAAATCGTAACCATCTACAATCCAAGTATCTTTATTTCCATCACGCAATGTTCCGTAAACTGCTAACTTATCTTTCTTCATTGAATCTATTTCTATATTGCCAAAAATCTTTTACATCTTCTATATATCCACTATCAAATTTTTCTGTATATATTTGATATTCATAGAATAGTTCATATATTTCATTAGCTATATATTCTCTTGACATACTATCTTTTAAGTCATTATCATTTTCACTAGCATCTTCTAATACCTGTATGCAAACTTCATATAGGTTCATTTTTCTTCTGTCCTTTCAGCTTTCGCTATTTGTTTTATGTTATTGCCACCTATTGCATCTAATTGTTCTGGAGAAAAACCTTGGAACACAGTTACAGATTCTGATTTTTTTTCTGTATCTCTCATTCCTGCTATAGCAACAAGTTCTTTAAGTAGAGAAACTTTGTCACTATCTCTAGAGGCATCAGATTCAATAATATCTTTCATTTTTTCTAGTATATAAAGAGGAGTTATTTCAGCCTCATTCATAACCTTTGCTATCTCTTCTTTAATCAAACCTTGTATCCTTTTTGTATTCATTAATATTTTAGCTTCTCTTTCTGCGTATATTCTATTATTTGTAGGATATGCAGAAATAAAAGCATCTGTTATGTTATCGCCCTTTGCAACATACTTTGCAAATAAAAATTCTTTAGAAGTAGGCTTTATTCTATCTTTATTAATATCATACTTTGTTTTATCTTTTCCAAATGTATATATATTCCTTTTTATATCCCCTTCCATCTTATTAGATGGTTTGCAAATAAAAGAACCCATAACAGTTCTTACATAGTAATTATAAATTTTATCAGTACCTGATGCTTTTAAACCACCTCTTTTTAATATCATACATACTTGACCATCATCAGCGAGCACCCAGTCACCCTCTAAACCATTTCTCCAATCTGTGACTAAACCCTTATTGGGCATATAGTGTTTAAACTCTTTCTCGTCTTGGAATAGAGGGTGCTCTATACTCTTTATCTTCTTCTTCTTCACTTTCCTTTAAGTACCTTACCATCTACAGTACTTACTCCATTTACAATCTGATGAACTGTAACATTGAAGTTTTTATTAGGATGGAAATCAACAATAGCAAAAGCATGTTGCCAATTTGTTTGCCTATTACCTAGCCACTCATTTGCTTCTGCACTCATATCTTTTAAACATCCAATAGACCAAGCAGACTTAACTCCATCTATATGTGTAACGCTAGATTGTTGTATGTCGTGATGATGTCCATACATGACATTGCCACCAAGACGTATGAGATGATTACGAGTGTGATGAACACCAGAAAAATGATGTCCGTGGTAAAAGTTGATTTTTCCGATTTTAAGCATCTTTCCAATTTTGTGATACTTATATCCTCTTTCTTTAAGCTTGAGCGCATTTGGTACAAGCATTTGCTTAGATAGATACGGATTTTCTTCGCAAAATCTATTAAGCCAGTCTTCGTGATTGCCTTCAATAAAATGCCTCTCCTTTGTCCCTGCCTTATCCAAAGACTTGTCAATTATATCCATACCTTTATTCACAGCTTCTATTTCTTTTACAACAAATGGCAGCTGATATTCCAATGGTGGTCTTTTCTTTTTCTTCCACTGCCAATGAGAAACAGATTGCCACTCTCCTGTATCTCCTAAATCAATATATATATCTGGTTTTACTAATTCAATAGCCTTACACAGAACCTTTATAGCTGGTTTATCCTCATAAGGAAAGTGCTTATCAGGTGTTACTATAGCTCTTTTCATTTATACAACCCCATTATTATCTTAATTACTATCGCTAGTATAAGTGCTTCTATTACAAAATATAAATTTAAAAACATTACGCCTAATGCTGCGAATACTTTCATTACAAACCTCTCATTTTCTCTGCTGACTTACGTACACGTTCATCCGTTATTCCCGGTATTACTACAGACTCAAAATAATCACATCCTTCCTCTACTATACATTCCTTTCCACTAAGTTTAGAATCTATAAAATAACCTAAGTTGTTTTTACTTTTTAAAAATATACATCCAATACACCTACCGGTGTTCCAGTTTGCACAGTTTAGTTGAGCTATTGTTTTTATTTTAGTCATAATCTTGCTATTAATATATAAATAATTTTTATAACAATGCAAGTATTATTTTATTTTAATATTATATTAATTAATTACTTGTAGAATTTGTTTTTTCTTATTATATTATTAGGCGAACTAAGCCAAGAAACTAACTACTTAACTAAATAAAGAAAGAAATATATATACTAACGTATATATAAAGAAAGAAAAAGGAAATCAGATGAATGGCAAAGGAGATAAGAGTAGAATAAATGATATTAAACGTTATAAAAAAAACTATGATAGGATTTTTAATTCTATCCCCAATAAGAACCAATCAAGTAGAAAACCTAGACAATCTGTTCAAGAAAGTAATATGGGAAGAAATAACAGAAACAACGATAAAAGAGTATGAAGTAGAGAAACTTACACATACAGCAGGAGTAAGAGGAACAGAAGCAAAGCACGAAACACTTAATTACTTATATTATAGAGTAAATAGTAAAACTAACGAAATTCCTCCAAAATTGTTAGAATTACTACTAAGTGATACAAATACCCACTAAACATATAATCTCTTGATTAAGCAGCAATATAGAGCCAAATAAGACTATTCTAGTATACAACTTATAAGTACTAACCAAAGGTACTGAAAATTTTTACGAAATATTTTTAAAAACACTTGTATTGTTTACTGATACGTTAGTAACTTAAAGTAACAAAAAGGTTGAGAAAATGAATTGTTGGCATTGCTCAGAAAAATTAATCTGGGGTGGAGACCATGACTTGGAAGATTATGGAGAAGAAGGAATAGAAACAAACTTTTCATGCAGTAATGATGAATGCGAAACTTACGTAATCGTTACTCATATAATAAATAACTACGAAGAAGGACTAGATAATGAAAACTAGGCTACAAAAAGCTTTAGACAATGAATATGCAGAAGACCCTATTTACGATAATATAAACAAATCTATTGAATTAGCCCACGGAATAGACGTTTATGACATTATTGACCCTACAAGTAGGACTTTACACACTTTAGCTGAAATAGTAAACAGATTGCAAAATGCTGATACTTTAGAAATAATAGACTCAGGATACAAAATAGACGAAAATAGCCAGTATAAAGCATAATTACCAACATATGTTTTAAAAAAATATGCAAAAATTGTGTGTGTCTTTTGTTTTATATAGTACCCC
>VMHT01156627.1_pt1 | contig 12674 bp, 10 predicted proteins | sample 4693611 | NCBI WGS metagenome assembly VMHT01 (sample SAMN12280063, study PRJNA550983) | marine metagenome | isolation source: seawater sampled from same location over 5 years 0.02-0.2 micron viral filtrate | place: USA: collected off the coast of southern California halfway between the port... ... | reverse complement strand
TGCGCAGGAAAAGCTTGTCGTATTCTGCAAAATCGGAGCGCTTCAAAATGTCCGTAGCGCGGTGTTGAATATCCGCGTTGAAGCTGTCGGACATGAAGGTTGCATAAGTTTCGCTGTGCAAAGACACGGCTTCATCGCGCAGGGGCGGGTCAATTTGCGCCAACCTTGCCTGCGGCATCTCTTTGCACAGGCCATCTTCGGCCATGCCGGAAAGAATGACTGCTTTCAGATGATTCTGACGGGCCTTGCACGCTGTCATGGACCCGTCGACATGCTCGACCGTGCGCTCGACCCTGAGGTCGCGCAGGACACGGCGTAGCTCGGCCTTGAAAAAGGCGGCTACCTCCGTTTCGGGCAGTGTCATATGAAGATCGTCGTCCAGCATTTGGTCCATGTGCGCAGTGAGCTTTGCACAGGATTTAAGGGCCAATTTGCGATCTGTCGTCCCTAAGGACAGCATCACCGGACGTTTTTCTGTGGACAACCCGGGGACGCGACGGCGGTAAAACCACGTTTCTCGTCGTCTGGTAAGGTAAAAAGCTCTGTCCATAGTGACCTCGATTCTGGTCACTGTTCAGGAGGAAAATATCGGCCCCAAGGCGCCTCCGGAGACTTTTTGTGTGAACACTTGTGTAAACGTTTGTGTAAACACCTGTGTCGCAAAGCTTCGGATCATCCCAGCCAATATGGCGGGGTGCTTGATCTAAAACGATAAATTAAGAAAATTGGCTGGGATGGTAGGATTCGAACCTACGGTACACTGTACCAAAAACAGTTGCCTTACCACTTGGCTACATCCCAACACAGGGCGCTAATTAGAGTTCTCTGGCCCGGGGTGCAAGACCCGTTTTTGATAAATTAGCCTATTCTTCGGCGGCATCAACGGAGAGCAGGTCTTTGCTGGGCAATTCGGCACGTTCCTGCGCGACGATGCGGGTCAGCTCACGCTCGGTTTGGGGTGCGACGGGCAGTGCAGCGGCGGGATTCGCGGGCGCATCCGGCGTTTGGGGCGAATCGTGCGGCGCGGCGGAGGACGATTCGCTTTGGGTGATAAGCCGATAGGCGGGAGGCTCTGCGGTGAGGCCCGCCGCGTCAAAGGCGGCCAGCGTCAGGCGAATCGCTTCGCCGCGCGCCGCGACCAGATCGGTGGTCTCTTGATTGATCCAACCGGCGAATTGCATGTTGATCCAGTGATCAGCGACCTCCTCCACCCAAGCGGCGGCTTCGGGGCTGGGCAGGACAAAGGGAAGGGCATTCAACACCTCCAGCGCCAGTTCCCGGGCGCGGGCCAGATCGGCATCGCTGGCCACCGAAAGGGTAAAGGTGAACCGCCGCTCGGCGTTGCGTGAGTAGTTGATGATGCGGCTTTTAAAGACCGTGGCATTGGGAATGCGCACATGATTGCCATCGTAGCTGAGCAAGATCGTGGCGCGGCTGGTCAGGCGGATCACCTTGCCGGTGTCGCCGTCAATCTCGACCGTGTCATTGGGGCGGAACGGCTGGCGGATCGACAGCATGATGGAGGCAATGAAGTTCTCGACCGTGTCGCGCACCGCGAAACCGATGGCAAGGCCGACGATCCCCGCCGCTCCAAGGATGCCCGACAGCAGCGCCGTCGCCCCAAGAATATCAAGCGCCACGACCAGCGCCGCGATGATAAAGGCCAGTCGGATGATCTGGCGGTAAATGTCAGCGATGAAGGCGTTGGGGGCGAGCCGCTTCCACGGGTTGCGCAGCCGCGCTAGTGCCAGCCCGGCAACGACGATCAGGGCAAAGACCCCAAGCGCCACTAGGGCCAACGGAAGGAGGGCCACGGCCTGCTCCATCCGCGCCGTGAAGCGGTCCACGGCAGGGTTGAGCCGTTCGGAAACATCGGTGCTCTCGCGGACCTCGTTGCGGATTGCGACCACCCCTTCGACACGGCCTGCGAGCTCGCTCAGACGTGCGGCGCTGGCGGTGTCGAGCGTGGTGCCGCGCAGGGTGACGATGCCGGAAGAAACCGAGACGCTGACCTTCTCAAATCCTTCAAGCTCGCGCAGGATGGCGCGGATGCGGTTGGCGATGGCGGCGTCTGCCGTGGCGTCCCCTTCGACGGCGATGGTGCCTTCGGGCTGGTCGTTGTCCTGCGCCGACGCAGGGGGCGCCGGCAGGGCAAAAAGCAAAAGCAGGCACAGGATCAGGCGGGGCAGGGCAGCAATCAGGCGCATGGGGGTCTCCGTCGACGGACAAGGCCGCCGCCCCTTCATGAGGGCGGTGGCTTGGTCAATTAGTGCGCTACCCCTGACAATCGAGCAGCACCGCGCCGTTGCGATGTCCTGCCTCGACCAATTGATGCGCACGAGCGGTCTCGGCTAGCGGCAGGACCGTATCGACGGGACAGCGCAGAGCCCCGTCTTCCAGCGCGTGATGCAGTCGTGTGATCGCCTGTTCGCGCGGGCCGGTGGGCAGCAGGTAGATCAGGATGATGTCGATGGTCACGGCTTTGAACAGCAGCGGGTAGAAGGGCAGTGTGGGCGACATTTCCGCCGCCGAGCCATAGGCGGCGATGCGGCCATTGGGGGCGATGACCTCGGTGTCGGTCGTGAGGTTCAGGCCGAACTCTGTATCGACGATGGTCTCGACAGGCTTGCCGCCGTTGGCATCCAAAACGGCGGCGGCGAGGTTTGGGTCAGCGTAGTTCAACACTGCATCGGCGCCAGCCTCGCGGACCAGATCATTGTCGCGCGGGCTGCAGGTGGCGATCACCTTGGCCCCGCCCCATTTCGCCAATTGCACGGCGAGATATCCCACGGTTCCGGCACCGCCTTGAATGAGCACCGTCTCCCCGGCCACGCCGCCGCCGCCGAAAACGGCGTGGCAGGCCGTCAGCCCCGGAATGCCAAGCTGCGCGCCGGTCTCAAAAGAGACGCCTTTGGGCAGCGGCACGGCCTGATGCGCGGGCAGGGTGATCTGCTGTGCCGCCGTGCCAAAGGCGCGCTGCCATTGGCCGTTCCAGACCCAGACCTTTTGACCCACACGGGCAGGATCGACGCCCGCACCCACGGCGATGATCTCTCCCGCGCCGTCGCTGTGGGGGATGACCTGCGGGAAGGGTGGTTTGGTCACGCCGGGGCGGGTGCCTGCGCGGGCCTTTACATCCGATGGGTTCACGCCCGAGTGGCTCAGCGCCACGCAGACCTCGCCGGGTTGCGGGGCGGGGCTATCGATTTCTGACAGACGCAGCACATCTGCGGCGGCTCCGAATTGGTCATAGGTGATGGCTTGCATGGCGCTCTCTCCGGCTTGAATTTTGCCGGCAGAGTGGCGCAAGCGCCGGGATCATGCAATTGGCCTGAAAGGCGGTGTTATTCGCGCAGTTCCTTGGGGCCAACACCCCAAAGCCGCACTTTGGGGGCCCAGCCGGTAAAGCCGCCCGAACGCAACTCGCACCATTCAAGCGTGCATTCGCCCAAGCGCGCCACCACGCCCAGTTCCAACCGCGCCACCACGGCGGCCTTTGGGTCTGGATTGACGTGAAGCTGCAGCATGTCTTGCTCAACCAGCACGGTGCGGGTGCCTGACAAAAGCGAGTAATGCACCCAGCCGCCCATGCCGTCGCGGTCCTCTACCCGGCGCCAATGGCCGTGTTCGGCGGTGATCCTAAGCGGCAGGTCGCGGCGTTTGTAGACCCAGTCGATCCGGTGCGACAGCGACGGGCCGCGGCGGACGTTGCCCTCTGAGGCTTTCATCGAAACGAAACGGGGGAGGGGCAGGTTGGTGACCTGTCCGCGCGCCTCTTGTGCGACGCCGGAGGTCGCCTGCGCCAAAAGCAGCGCGCCCACCATCAGGGCACTGCGAAGGAAAGCGGTTATCATGGAATTGCCTGCTATGCGGTTCACTGCTGTGGGTCGGTGCTGTGCAAATCTGCGGGTTATTGTTGCTCTTTTTCCGGCGCGAGTTCTTGTGCCTCGTCGCTGCATGAGACACCATGCCTGTGAAACGAGGCGACGCCAAGACCGGGAGAGCAGGCATGTCAAAGAAGCGGTTGAGTGTTGTAGTGACGCGACGGTTGCCAGAGGCGGTGGAAACACGGCTGTCAGAGCTGTTTGACGTGACCCTACGCGAAGATGACAAGCCCATGACCCGCGAGGAATTGGGCGCGGCGATGCGCCAAGCGGATGTGCTGGTGCCGACGATCACGGATGAGATCGACGCGCCGCTGATCACCCAGGCGGGCGAGCGGTTGAAATTGATCGCGAATTACGGTGCGGGGGTTGACCATATCGACGTGGCGACCGCGCGCCAGCGCGGCGTACTGGTGTCGAACACCCCCGGTGTGCTGACCGATGATACCGCCGATATGACCATGGCGCTGATCTTGGCCGTGACCCGCCGCATGCCCGAGGGTATGGCGGTGATGCAGTCCGGCAATTGGGATGGCTGGGCACCGACCGCGCTGATGGGCGGTCGGGTCGGCGGGCGTCGTTTGGGCATTCTGGGCATGGGCCGGATCGGTCAGGCCGTGGCGCGCCGCGCGCGGGCCTTTGGCATGCAGGTGCATTACCACAACCGCAAACGCCTGCGTGAAGAGGTCGAAAGCGCCTTGGAGGCGACCTATTGGGACAGCCTTGATCAGATGGTCAGCCGGATGGACGTGATCAGCATCAACTGCCCCCATACGCCCAGTACCTTTCATCTGATGAACGCCCGCCGTTTGGGGCTGATGAAGCCCGACGCGGTGATCGTGAACACCTCCCGCGGGGAGGTGATCGACGAGAACGCCCTGACGCGGATGCTCCGTGCGGGTGACATCAAAGGCGCGGGGCTGGACGTCTACGAGCATGGCCGCGAGATCAATCCGCGCCTACGAGAGCTGAAAAACGTCGTGCTGCTGCCGCATATGGGGTCGGCCACGCTGGAGGGCCGGATCGAGATGGGCGAGAAAGTCTTGATCAATATTAAGACCTTTGATGATGGTCACCGTCCGCCTGATCAAGTTGTGCCCTCCATGCTGTAAGCCCGCGGGCGGCGGCGGTATGGCGGCTATTGGGTAAAAGTATTTTCGCAAGTTGCGCCCGCAGGGCTTCCTGCGGCGCACAGGCGCTGTTTGGAGTTGGAAAATGACGAAGATCGCAGAACTGCAGCGCAATGAGGCGGGCATTGCCGCAGCGTTAGATGAATTGGCACAAGCCTTTGGGCCCAATCTGCTGACCGGCCAAGCCATTCGCGAGCAGCACGGCCACACCACCACATGGATCGCCACGCAGGCCCCCGACGGGGTGGTCATGGCACGTTCGACCGACGACGTGGCACAGGCAGTGCGTATCTGTGCCGCGCATCGGGTGCCGGTGATTGCCTTCGGCACGGGCACCTCGCTCGAAGGACATGTGAACGCGCCGGCGGGCGGGATTTGCATTGATGTCATGCAGATGGACCGGGTGCTTGAGGTGAACGCAGGCGATCTGGATTGCCGGGTGCAGCCCGGCGTGACCCGCGAAGCGCTGAACACCCATTTGCGCGACCAGGGGCTCTTCTTTCCGATCGATCCCGGTGCCAATGCCTCACTGGGTGGGATGACGGCGACACGGGCCAGTGGCACCAATGCGGTGCGCTATGGCACCATGAAAGACAATGTGCTGAGCCTTGAGGCGGTGATGGCCGATGGCCGGGTGATCCGCACCGGCGGCCGGGCGCGAAAATCTTCGGCGGGCTATGATTTGACGCGGTTGATGGTGGGTTCGGAAGGGACACTGGGGATCATCACTGAGATCACGCTGCGCTTGCAGGGTATCCCTGAGGCGATCTCCTCGGCGCGCTGTTCTTTCCCGACGGTGCAGGCGGCCTGTGAGACCGTTATGGCAGTGATCCAATACGGCCTGCCCGTGGCCCGGATTGAGCTTTTGGACGCCGATGTGGTGAAGGCCGTGAACGCCTATTCCAAGCTGACCCTGCCCGAAACGCCGCTTTTGTTGTTGGAATTCCACGGCTCTGACGCCGGGGTTGTCGAACAGGCCGAGACCTTTGGCATGTTGGCCGAAGAATTTGGCGGCACCGGCTATGCGGCGACTACAACCCCAGAAGAGCGCAACAAACTCTGGCAGGCGCGGCATGACGGCTATTGGGCCGTTCTGGCGCTGCGACCGGGGTGCAAGGCCGTGGCGACGGATGTCTGCGTGCCGATCTCCCGGTTGGCCGATGCCGTGGTCGCGGCACAGGCGCGGGCGGAGGAGTTGAAGCTCATCGCGCCCATCGTGGGCCACGCAGGCGACGGGAACTTCCATGCCTCGCTGTTGATCGACATGGACGACGCCGATGAGGTGGCGCGGGGCGAGGTGTTCGTCAGTTGGTTGGCGGAATTGGCGATCTCTATGGATGGGACATGCACCGGCGAACATGGGATCGGGCAGGGCAAGCGGGCCTATCTGGGCAAGGAATTGGGCGCTGCGGTGGATGTGATGGCGACGCTCAAGGCGGCGCTGGATCCGGATAATATTCTGAACCCGGGGAAGATCTTGCCGGGGTGAGATGGGGTGGTCTGCCCTGATGTCGTGCGGCGGGAAATGTGGTGCACGGTATTTGTAAAAGGATGAAGTTGGGGTGGCGGTGCTCTGACGCGGGATTGGCGCGTTTGGTGAGGGGGTAAGGTCGGTTTTTGGCCATGTTGGGTCGGCTGGTGCCTGCGGTCTCTTGCCCTGCTGCGTACAACGGGGTGAGCCTAGGGCAGAGGGATTGGCAGATGAAAACGCAAGTCAAAGCATTGGTTGTCGGGGGCGGCGCGGTTGGCACGTCGATTGCCTATCATCTGGCGAAGGCGGGTTGGGATGATGTAATGCTGTTGGAGCGGGACGAGTTGACCTCGGGCTCGACTTGGCATGCGGCGGGGCTTTTGCCGTTGTTCAACATGTCTTTTGCGACGACGCATATTCATCAGTATTCGGTCGAGTTCTATAAGACCTTGGAGGCTGAGACCGGGCTGAACGCTGGATTTGCCGTGGTGGGCAATCTGCGGATGGCGCAAACCAATGCGCGGATGGATGAGTATATGCTCTATGCCTCGACCGCTGAGACCTGCGGTGTGCCGTATGAGTTCCTGACCCCGGATGAGATCAAGGCGAAGTGGCCGCTGATCGAGACATCGGATTTGAAGGGTGCGCTTTATCACCAGACGGACGGATATATTAACCCCGCCGATGTGACGATGGCGATGGCCAAGGGCGCGCGGCAGCGTGGCGTTTCGATTGAGCGCAAGTGGCAGGCGGATGCGTTTGACTGGAATGGTACCCATTGGGAAGTGACCTGCACCAAGATGGTGGAGAAGGGCGGGAACCTTGTCGACAGTGATGAGCAGATCGTCATTACCGCCGAGCATGTGGTTACCGCGAGCGGCAACCATGCGCAGCGCACCGCGCGAATGCTGGGGATCAAGATGCCTGCGATTCCCGTGGAACATCAGTTCATTATCATGGACCGCGATCCGGCGCTTGTCGATTATCGGGCGGCGGGGAATGTCGAGCATCCGGTGATCCGCGATGCTGATGCGCAAAGCTATGTGCGCGAGGAGCGCGGCGGCTGGATTCTAGGGGTCTATGAGAAGAACGCGCCGGCGCGGTTTGAATATGGGGTGCCGGATAGTTTCCGGGCGGATCTGTTTCAGTTGGATTTGGAGCGGATCGAAGATCAGTATATGGCGATGAACCACCGCATCCCCTCGGCTGAGAACTGCGGGTTGAAGGACGATTTCAACGGGCCGATTTGTTACACGCCTGATGGTAATCCGCTGGTGGGACCAGCGCCGGGGCTGCGGAATATGTGGCTGGCGGAAGGGTTTTCTTTTGGGATCACCGCTGCGGGGGGCACCGGCTATTATCTGGCGCAGATGATGGTTGAGGGCGAAGCCGAGATCGATATGGCAAGCCTCGATCCCAAGCGCTACGGCGATTGGATGACCACGGAATATGCCGCGAGGAAGAACGAGGAAGCCTACGATCACGTTTATATCTTGCACCATCCGGATGAGGAACGTCCGGCCTGTCGGCCGCTGCGGACCTCTCCGGCATATGATCGGCAGGCGGCGCGGGGGGCGCAGTTCGGGCAGGTGAACGGCTGGGAGCGGCCGAATTATTTTGCGCCGGAGGGGTTTAGCGACCATGACAGCCGCTCTTTCCGGCGCGGGGGCTGGTGGCAACACGCGGTGGACGAGGCGAAAGCCATTCGCGAAGGGGTGGGGCTGATTGATGCCACGGCCTTTACTAAGCATCTGGTGCGCGGGCCGGGGGCAACGGCTTTCTTGGATTGGTTCACCTGCAACAAGCTGCCCTCGGTGGGGCGGATTAACCTGACCTATGCGCTGACCGGGGCAGGGACGACGCGGACGGAATATACCATCGTGCGGCTGGCGCAGGATGAGTATTATCTGGTCTCTGCGGGGGCGTGGAGCGCCTATGACAGCGATTACCTGCGCAAGGCGATTGCCGATAAGATGCCCGAGGTGGGTTATGTCGAATGTCATGACGTGACCACGCAGTGGGGAGTTTTTGCGATTGCTGGGCCGAAGTCGCGTGATGTGTTGCGGGATTTGGTGCGCGATGCGGAGCCCGACACGGTGCTGAGCAACAAGCGGTTCCCCTGGCTGACCATGCGCAACATCGAGTTGGGGATGGTGCCGGTGCGGGCGATCCGGGTGGCCTATACCGGGGAGCTCGGTTGGGAATTGCATCATCCGATTGAGATGCAGAACCATTTGTTTGATCAGTTGGAAAAGGCGGGCGCGCCGCATGGCATGAAGCTGGTGGGCGCGCGGGCGCAGAACTGGCTCAGGCAGGAAAAGAGCTACCGTGCTTTTGGCAATGAGTTGGGCCGCGATGCAACGCCGCTAGAGGCCGATCTGCCGCGTTTCGTGGATCTGAGTAAAGAGTTTCACGGGAAGCAGGCGATGCTCGATCACGGCATTCGCGTGAAATGCGTGACGGTTCTGATTGACGGGCCAGAGGATGCGGACCCTTGGGGGCGTGAGGTGCTTTACAATGGCGAACGGCGCACCGGGCGGCTGACCTCGGGTGGCTATTCGGTCGCATTCGGCAAGAGCATCGGCATGGGCTATGTGCAACTGCAAGACGCGGTGGTAGGCACGAAGCTGAAGGTAAAGATGCTTGATCAATTGTGGGAGGCCGAGGTGGTCGAAGACAGTCCCTATGATCCGAAGAACCAGCGCATCCGGGCGGACGGTTGATCCGGCGGGGGTTGCTTGCTTTTTTCTGCGTGCTGGCGCTGACGGCGGCGCTGTTGCGGGACAATCCGGTTGTCAGCGCGGCGCAGGGCTATGCCGCGGATGTGGCGACCACGGCGGCGGCTTCCTATGTCACGCTGCGCACGTTGAATGCCTTTTTGTCCACTGCGCAAGAGATCGAGGTGGGGCTGTCCTTCATCGCTTCGGGGTCGGCGCGACCCCTGAAGGTGTTGGAGCCGATTGACGACACGGTTGAGCGGATCGCGGGGTTGGTTTTCGGCGTGATGGTGGCAACCGGGGTGATCGCGGTGGCGCTTGGCCCGGTGAGTGCTATTGGCTTGGGCTTGCTGAGCCTCGCGCTTGGGATATGGGCCTTGAGCAAGCGCGGACATGGGGGGCTGCCCCGGCGTTTGGCTTGGTATGGTGGGTTTCTGGGGTTTGCGCTGCCGCTGGCCTTGGTGGTGTCGGAGCCGCTGGCCGGGACGCTGACCGAGGGAGTCTATGACCGCAATATGAAGGTGATCGAGGAAATCACCGCCCGTGTCGGTGGCAGCGAGGCTTTGGGTGAGGAAGAGCCGGGGCTGACGGAGTATCGGCAGCTTGCCAGCAACCTCTGGAGCCGGGCGGATGAGTTGATTGGCGCGCTGTTGGCGGTGCTGGGCGTGCATGTGTTTCGGATATTCTTGCTGCCGCTTTTGTTGGTGGGCGGGCTGTTTGTCGTGGCGCGTCATTATGCGCGGGACTGACGCGCAACAGCGGCGTTGCGCGCGGGGCTGCTGAGGCGCAGCGGTATTTAAGAAAGGATGAAAGGGGGAGGAGGTGCGCCCCCCCCCCTTTTTGCGTTTAGCGTGCGGCGCGGGTGGCGACCCAGTTTTGCCATTGGGCGCTGCTGCCGGAGAAGGCGTTGAGATCTACGTCACCGCCGATGCCGGGGACGATGCCGGTGGCGCTGTATTGCCAGAAGCGCCAAGTTTGGCCGGGGTAGGCCTCGGCGGGGGTCTTGGCGGTGGTGCGCAGCCAGAAGTCATAGCCGTTGAAGCTGCCAAGATCGTTTTTGCGGTAGAATTCTGGCGTGGTGTAGATGATCGGGCGTTGGCCGTAGTGACCCTCGACCACCGCGAGCCAGCGGCGCATTTGATCGCGGACCTCTGATGCTGGGGGCCGGATGTGGGCGCAGGTGGGGGAAAACGGGTTCCATTCCATGTCGAGCACCGGGGGCAGCATGCCGGGGGTGCGCGGCACGTTGCGGATGAACCAGCGGGCCTGATCCTCGGGTGAGGTGCAGAAGTAGTAGAAGTGGTAGGCGCCGCGTTTGACGGCGGCTTGTCCTGCGCCTTGCCAATGCGTGTCGAAGTTGATGTCTTTAAGGTCGCCGCCTTCAGTGGCTTTGATGAAGGCGAAGTTCACGCCGTTTCTGCGGGCGGTGTTCCAGTCGATGTTGTTTTGAAAGCGGGCCACGTCAATCCCGTGGACGGGGAAGGATTGCGGTGTGCGGCCGTTGAAATCCACCGGGTCGCTGTCGCCGAAACGGGCCGGAAAGAGCGTGTCGGGATCGGCGGGGGGCGGGGTGCTTGGGCTCCCACAGGCGGCGAGGGCAAGGAGCGACAGGATCAGGGCGCGGCGGAGGATCATGGGCTGGGCTTTCTGGCGATGAATGCGAGGTTGTTGGCGGGCATGTCCACTTCGTCGATCGGGCTAAGGCCCGCATCGCTGAGCCAGCGGGCCATGTCGATGTTGTCTTTGTAGCCGATCGTGGGGTCGGCGGCGCGCAGTTCGGCGTCAAAGCGGGTGTCGCCGGGGGAGATGGTTTGGCCAGCGCGTTTGAAGGGGCCGTAGAGGATCAGTGTGCCGCCGGGGGCGAGGGCTGTGGCGGCTTCGGTGATCAGGCTCTGGGTGGCGGGGGTTGGGATGAGGTGCAGCAGGTTGGCCAACATGATCAGGTCGAAGGGGCCATGCTCGGCTGCCCAGCCGGGGCTGGTGGCGTCGAGCGGTAGGGCCGGGGCGATATTGGGCAGGGCGGCCTCGGCCGCGTGGGCGTTGATGCTGGCGCGGCGGGCGGTGTCGATGTCGCTGGGCAGCCATGTGAGGCCCGGCAGGCGTTTGGCAAAGCCGACCACATGCTGGCCGGTGCCGCTGGCGATTTCCAGCGCGCGGCCTTTTTGTGGAGCGTGGGTTGCCAGCAGATCGCAAAGCGCGTCGAGATTGCGTGCGGCGGCGGGGGCGAAAAGACGGTCGCCGCCTGCGTTTTCGGCGACGCTGGCACTCGGGGGCAGTCGGCTCATGATTGCTCTTCTAGCCGGTCGGTGGCCGGGGGCGGTGTGGGCGAGAGCGCGGCGATGGCGGCGTAGGTTTGTGGCGTCATTTGGTAGTTCAGCGCGGCCAGTGACGGTTCAAGCTGTGCCAAAGAGCGGGCGGAAATGATCGGGGTTGGCCGCGTGGGGTGTGCCGCCGCCCATGCCACAGCGAGGGTCGCCGGATGGGTGCCAAGATCGCGGGCGAGGGCGGCCAGCCCGGCAGCGGCGCCGTGCATCACCTCTTGTCCGTAGCGGGCAGCATAACGGTCATCTTCGCTGAGGCGACCGGTGCCTCCGGTGGCATATTTCCCGGTGAGCAGCCCGCCGCCCAAGGGAGAGTAGGGCGCGACGAGAATGTCGAGGTCAAGGGCCATGGGGAGGATCTCGACCTCGGCTTGGCGTTTAACGAGGTTGTACATCGGTTGGATCACCGTGATTTCTAGGCCGAAGTCGGCGGCGATATGGGCCGCTTTGACGACCTGCCATGCGGCGAAGTTGGACAGGCCAACTTGGCGGATGTGGCCCAGATCTTTCAATTCGGCCAGCGCGGCGAAGCTTTCGGTCAACGGTGTGTCTGGGTCGAAACGGTGCAGGTAGAGCACGTCGAGCGTATCAAGCTGCATCCGCTGGCGTGATGTCTCGGCAGAAGCGAGAATATTGGCACGCCCTGCGCCGCCGATATAGGCGGCTTTGGTGGCCACGATCAGGCTGTCGCGGCGATCTTGCACGAACTGGCCCAGCAGGGTCTCGGACGCCCCGTCGGTATAGACATGCGCCGTGTCGAAATGCGTGATCCCCGCCTCGATACAGGCGTCGAACATCGCGCGCGAGGCCGCCGCATCGGCACGGCCGCCAAATTGCATGGTGCCGAAGGCGAGGCGGCTGGCGGGGGTGCCGTCAAGGCTGGTAAGCATCTGGTTCATGCACGATTGGTGGCATGGGCGCTGCCCGCGCGCAATGGGCTTGGCGCGGGGCAGGCGGTGGGGCGCTAGGCGTCCTGCGGCTCGCCCTTTTCTAGCGCGCGTTGATAGGCGGGGCGGTTGTGGATCATCTCTACAAAGCCCTTGAGTGCCGGATAATCCGCGGCGCGGCCTTGGCGCATGGCAACCTCGGCGGGGAAGCTCAGCATGATGTCGGCTGCCGACAGCGTATCTTGCACGAAGTGGCCCGAGGCC
>VMHT01073758.1_pt1 | contig 12675 bp, 11 predicted proteins | sample 4693611 | NCBI WGS metagenome assembly VMHT01 (sample SAMN12280063, study PRJNA550983) | marine metagenome | isolation source: seawater sampled from same location over 5 years 0.02-0.2 micron viral filtrate | place: USA: collected off the coast of southern California halfway between the port... ... | reverse complement strand
TTTTATTGACTCTTTGTTTAGATCAAAAAACGTGATCGCTAGGCTCTCGATTGACGACTTCATGCGATCAATGCTGGCTCCAGTAGTTGAGCGCATAATATCAGCTAGCTTTGACGTCGAACCGCCTGCAGCTTGCAGGGTTTTGCGATACGTTTTTAAACTGTCGGTGCTTTGTGCGAGTAGCACCGTCGCAGACGCTAAGTGGTCCTCACCAAAAAGTTTTTTAAGTGCTTCACCGCGAGCTAGGTTACCCATGCCACGCATAGAATTTTTAAGCTGCTCTATCACAGAAAATGCGTCGATCATGTTGCCAGAGCTATCTGATACCTGAACACCCAACTTGCGGAGGACCTTTGCCGCGTCCCCCGTCGGGGCTTGCAGTTTTGCAAATACGGCTTTTAGCGCTGTCCCCGCTTGAGACCCTTTTATTCCCGAGTCAGCAAGTTTGGCGGCTAGAGTTACTACAGTCTCAATCGACTGGCCGGCCGCAGTAGCTACGGGGCCCGCGTCGCGGAAGCTCTCGAACAATTCGACTGCGGACACGTTTGCCGCGTTAGACGCTTTAATCATTACATCAATAATACGCGATAAGTTTGCTGTTTGCGTTTGAGTGTCTGCGCTCGTAAGCCCAAACTGGCCAAGCGCATCGGACGCTATGTCGGAAGCTGTGGCGAGGTCTAGCACCCCTCCGCTCGCTGTCGAAAAGTCGACAATTTTAGGTAAAGCGGCTAATGCTTTTTCGCTGTTAAAACCTGCTTTAGCTAAAAAGTCGAGTCCTGCTGCTGCTTGTGTAGCGCTAAATTCTGTAGTTGCGCCAATTTGTCGTGCTGCGTCTTGCAGCTTTTGAAACTCAGCAGTACCCTGCTTGATCCCTTCGGGAAACTTAGCAACAGCGCTTACTATCTGCTGTTCGAACGCTGCGCCAGTCACCGTGACTGCTGTTATCTTAGCAGCTGCGACACCTGCCGCAATTGCTGTCGTATTAAAGGCTGAGCTAAGCGCGTTGTTAGCGCTCGACACACTATCATTTATTGACTTAATCCCGTTGCTTGAGCGCTTAGCGTATAGCTGGACGCGTGTAGCCATTCGCTCGAATAGCGTTGCGTTAGTGCGCAAGTTGTTGCGCATTTCATTAAGTTTCGATGAACTAGTGTTGATCGTTGCGCTTACTTTGCCGACGCTTGCAGTTGCGACAGTTGCTAGCTGTCGCGTTTGCTTCATCATCGCTTTAAGGGGCTTAGAGTATAAGTCTACAGCTTTAAAAGTTGTATCAATAGCGTAACTAGTCATTGTTCTTTAGTTCTCTGTATTAATGCGCTTGTTATCAAACTGTAGTACCACCGAACGCGCGACCACGTTAACGTTTCGTGCGGCGGAAGGCTCGGTATATCTAAAATGATCTGCGCAAATGCTGATAGCATCGCGCTGGCCCCGTAGCTGACCCTAATCCCGCCCTTGCTGACGAGTGGAACAGCTACGAGCTGAGAAAAACCACCATTAAGGTTTGCAAGAACTGCGCGTCTCTAGCTGTGTTAATCTTGCCCGCGTATTCTTCAGCAGTAAAGCCCGTCCACTGCAAAACAGCTTGCTTGTTGTCGCCAGCTTGTAATGTCTCAAGTAACATAGCGCTCGGCTGTCCAAACCGTTTACCGTGAAATTCTAGCTCGTTGCTTTCTGCGTGCACTACTAATTTACCTGAAGCTATCAGTCGGACCGCTTTTTTGCGCAGCTGGTCAACTAGTGCTTTTTCTTCATCAGTAATGCTCACTTCGCCATCTTTGTCGCTTTGCGTGACAAAAATGTCGTTAGCTTCTAAATACTTGTCAAACTCTTGTCGTGCTAATTCCGCGCTAATTTTAGCCATAATTTTAAATCTCTCTACAAATGTTAGTGAAAATAACGACTAGTCAAAACTGACGACTAGCCGCTGTAGTAATTATTTTTATGATTGAAGAGTAAAAGAACCTTCTGCGTGAAAATCAAATGTGATCGTCGCTGTGCCGTTTTGCTCTTGAACGTCGCCCGTTACAATGCCCATCGCTTGATATATACGGCCGTCTGGTCGTGTAACAGTAAACGGGACTAAAGTAAACGGGTCGTTAGCAAGCTTTTGCAGCGCTTCAAGCTTTCCCGGATCCGCTGCGACTTCAAGCCCTTCAATGCGGCCCCCTTTAGTTTCAACGATAACGCGCAAAGTGCCATCACCGTTGTCCTCAACGCTATTAGTATTACCCCCTAGACCAAAATCAGGGTTGTTGTCTGCGGTCGGCGATAGCTTTAAACCCCCGACCGTATACTGTTTGTTAGCTCCACCTATAGCCTGCGGCATATTACGCACCTCCAAAGTTGAACGACCACTGAACCAGCGCGTCGATTTGTGTTAAATTACCAGTAACTTTAGCTGGCACAACTACGTCAAAACGGCGATTGTTCGACGGACTGATCACAACTGACAACCCCGCTTTGCTTTCGTCAGCGTCAGCGATAATCGCCTGTGCTTCTAAAGCGGATAGCGTTCCCGCAAGTGCGGCCTTAACTTCTTTCGGCGACACTGCACGAACTCCAGAGTTAACGACTTGGCCGTCCGGGATGATTGACGCGCCCTTGTACGCTGGATTGTCTAGCGTCTGCCTAACGGAATACATCAAGTTCATAACTTTAATAGTCGTGTCAACAAACTGGTATGCTGGGTTTTCTTCCGCAACATCATTGTAGAACGTCACGAGGTCGCCAATCGTAGCAACGCCGCCTTCGTTCGCGATATTGCCCGAACCGCCCAACAGAGCTAAATTGCGCTCGTTCAAGTTCCACTGCCCTGAATCTGCGCTAGCCGTCAAGTTAACTAGCTGTACGCCGTTATAGCCTTCTGCCGGCCCAGCGTGCGCAATCGGCGCGATAGCTGCAACTGTAGCCGCTGCGATCTCAAGCGGCAAGTGCTTGCTGCCGGGGTCCGTTACTAGCGCGTTTACTCGCTGAGCACTCTTAGTTGAACTCACCGCTGTGGCTAGCGCAGCGGTTGCCGCCGTGCCGCCTGTAAACGCTATAAACGGCTTAGCTTCTAAACCTTCCCAACGTTGCTCGCCAGCCGCATTAATCTTGTCAAGCGTTGTAGTGTCTGTGACTTCAAGACAGTTAACGACGTGTGTCTCGTGCGAGTTGCCGAGCTGGTTTAGTGCGCTGTCGACGTCGGGATTGCCTGAGCCCCCCGCCATCGCCGTAACGCTAAATGTCAAGCCTGAATCTGCGCCGCCCAAAAACTCAATATGCAGGTCGTTGCCGCTCGACCCCTTCCATTTCGACGTTAATGCAACCTCTGTGCCGTTATCTGTTGTAGTCACTGGCATTTTAAGGATCGCATCAATAGCAGTTTTAATCTTTGCGCAAATCGCAGCAACTGAATCGCCGACGACTAAACTAAAGCTCTGCGATTGAATGTTGTTGACGACCACGCGAGCGCTTGACGCTGTTGTCACCGAGCCGACAACGGTTACTGACCCAGTTGCTGCCGCGCCTCCCGCGTCATCTTCGAGCGGGTAGACTGTTAGCGGTACAGCGCCCAGCCCGCCCCCGTTTGGCGGCATAAGCTGCAATGCCGCTAGATGTAGCGGTGATCCTTGGCCGTAGGTGCTCGCGACTTGCGCAGCACTTGTTACTTGTAGCTTATCAGTGCTAAACGTTGTACCCGTCGAGCCTTGTCCGATTAACGCGACGCGAGCTGGCAGATTAGCCGACACTCCGCTGCTAGTCGATGCGAACTCAACGCCAACCGCAAGCGCTGACGCTTTTGTTGATCCCAGCGTTAACATAATTTTTGCCCTTTTTAAGTGTTAGTGTTCTGTGTTGATTGCGACTTGGCCATCTTCTAGCACTGTTGTCGCGTCAATTTGTTCTAGTGTTAGTGCTTCACGAATGCCAGCAGTTTCGCCGAGTCTTACTAATAGCGTTAGTCTAACAGCTGCAAGTTGTTCGCTAGCCCCGCCTGTGCTTATTGACTGCACTGAGTTTATGCTGCGTTGCGTGACGTAACACGGGCCTAGCGCTAAATCAGTATATTGCTCATGACAAATTATTTGTCGAACAACATTAGCACTCGCTTGCGACGCTAAGCTGCTAAGCCTGTCGCTCGTTTCTGTCTGTGTTGCGTTAATACTCGCATAAACGTCAATATTGTAAACAGCGTCGTATGTGACGTGAACCCCCGCGTGATTGTTCTGTACTTCGCGCATCGAGTCAAACCACACGTTAATCGCTCGCGTGTTTGCTTCAGCTCTCACAAAATCAATTAAGTCGTGACGTTCTTCAAAAACAGCAAGGTCAAATCGCTCCGCTTGACTGGATAGTGTTTTTTGCTCTGCTAGCTCAAGTGTTAATATTGCTGCTATTTGATGCCGAACAAGCTCGAAAGTTGCCTGTTCTGCCACCACTTCAGTTATCTTAGCTGTCATAGCGTGCCTAGTAATAAGCGAGTCATGCCTGTTGTGCCGTCAGGGAATACTCCGTCGACTCGGGCAGTGTAATCTTGGCCTTGGATCGTCGTACCGCTGACTTTCCAGCACTGAGTTCTGTTGTTTATCGCAACCGGCTGGTCTGTAAGCGAACTAGTACGATAAGTTAGCTGAAAGTCGCGCCCCGGCACTATCATATTAGTCTCGGGGTCGATTGTCTCGCTAATATCGTTAGCTATCGACATAACCGTCGCACTGATACCGTCAGGGCTGAGCAGTGTTACTGCTCGCCCGTCGGCTTCGAGTGTGCTAGCTAAGTCTAGCTCCGCTAGTGCTTGCAGGTCTCCCATTAGTTTGCCACCTTTTTTGATAGCGCTTTGACTAACCCGCGCTCGACGAGTTCGGCGATTCGTTTGTCGGAGAACTTGCCTGTTACGTCTTGGCCCGGCGCGTATATTTTGCCCGAGTCTAGCAGGCTGCTAGTTGCTACGGTGTAGCTAATTTCTGCTGCTTGCGGCTCTGCTGTTTGTTTTTTGGCTCGTGTCATACTTTTACCCTCTTATAGACAAGTCAGAACGCCCCAGCTGTCAATATATTGCGGCCAGAAAACTTCTTGAGTTTCGATCATACCCATCACGGCTTTTCCGTCCTCGCTAGGGTTTACCCACGGCGAGTACAACAACATACCGTCGCTGCTGGCGATCTCTCCGTTAGACGGAAGCAGGTCACGGACACGTCGGTCTGCTTCATGCAATCGCTGAACTTTAGTTCGCGCTCTAATTAAGTTAGGCCCTTCGGTCTGCGATTCGATGTCGCCAAACGTGTCAAACATGACTTTGTTAGTCGGCATAACCAGCTCACGCGAACCAGTTTCAGGGTTTTTAAGCTGATGCTTCACTAAAACACATTCTAGCTGGTTTGTGCCAAGCTGTAATACGGCCATATACTGTACGTTGCCGTTGTTTGTAGAACGGGGCTGCAAACCTTGACCGTTAAAATAATCAATGCGGCGGTTGTCTGACTCTAGCGCAGCTTTAACGTTCGGGTGATTGATAAATGCAAGCCAAGCCGCTTTACCAAAATGTAGTCGAGTCGGGTAGTCTCCGCAGCTTTCCGCTATCTGATCGCAAAGCGCCTCAATATCCCCAATCGGGTCTGCGTTAGCGTCCGACCAAAGCGTCGCTGATGTCGGGTAGTGGCTAGCTTTCGGCTTAAAGTCTGCGTCATAAACTAGGTTCCCGTCAGCGTCCTTAAGCTCAATTTTTCCTGTCATAAAAATCTGAGCGGCCATCAATTCATATGCGCGCTGGATCTTGTTGTCGCAGATGCTAAACCCCTTAGCCATAACGGCCAAAAGTTTGTTTCGTGCTGATGTCTGCGCGGCTTGCTCTTGTGTTTCGCCTGCTTGGCGCTTCATCAATAGCTCAGCAGAAATAGGAAAGCCTTCACTAAATAGCGGCGGCTCAATTTCGCCTTGACTAAACTTATGAAACGTGTTCATATTCGGGCCAGTTTGTTTTCGAACTGCCACAGCCACGTTTTGATCGTCGCGTACTGTGTCAATAATCAACTTGCCGTCTTCAGTGGTAAAGACTTCAGCAGGGCGAAAAAAATTAGCAAAGTAAGTGTTCGTCCGGCGGTTGGCCATAAACACGCCGGCATAAAAATGAGGGTCTAATCCGATAGGCATTTATAGCTCCTTAGCTGTTGTTATGCAAGCTGTTTTCTTCAGCTGCGTAAGTGTAAATTTCAAACACTGCTAAACCGTCTTTGACGTTGTGGTCAATGTTCGAGTTGTTACCGTCTGCATAAATTAAAATGTCGTCAAAACTGACATTACCACTAAGGATAACTCGGCTTTGCAAGTCGCCCGCGCCAGATGCGGTTCGGTCTTCGTCAAGGATTCCGCGAACCACGCCGTTGCCGTTAGTCGTACCACCCTTGACAAACGGTACTAGCTTTTGTGTCGAAGTGTCGCGAGCCAGTAACGTACCCGCTTTGTAAGTACCCGCGCCCGTAAACGTCACGCTTTCAGCTTCGCGGCGGCAGTCGGTCAAGCCAATCTGTCTAGGGTCAAAATCTCGTGTAGTGTAAGCGCTCATAATCTAAACCCTCGCTAGTGAATAAGCTTGCTTAACTGCTGCCTGTAGTTCTTCCGCCGCTGCTTGCGCTTCAGTCTTTTGAGTCACATTAGCGTCAACTTGGTGCTGACCTTCCGCGTCTTGCTTGCGCGAGTTAGCCACCGCTGTCGCTTGCAAGTGCTCCATGCCGAGCGCTTGGTACTTAGCCGAAACGCTGGCGCTAAACGGCTCGCCGCTTTCGACGTTTTCAACTGCAAGTTTTACAGCTTCGTCGCCGCACGCTCTTGCGAGTGTAAAGTGAGCGTTTACCCGCTCGGTTTCTTCTGCAGCACCTTCCGCTTTCGCTTGCGCGTAAACTTCAGGGTGCTTAGCTTTTAAATCTGCTAGTGTAGTCATATAACTATTAGCCTCTGCTTTTGCTTGTGTTGTAGTTTCTAGCGTTGCAGAAGCAGCGCCAATTCTATCAATTAATCCGTTTTCTAGTGCGCGCGCAGCTAGCATTGTGCCACCGCGACCGAAGTTCTGTTGTACGTTTGCTTGAGTTGTGTTTCGACCTTTTGCTATGTCACTTGTAAAAATGTCCTCGTACTCGTCAAGCTGTGCCCGAATAACCGCCCGGCCTTCCTCGGTTTTCGGGTCTGGCCGCTTGTTCGGAGCGTTGCTGCTTGTGATCTCAATGAAATATTCGCTTGCCCAAACAGATGCGACAACACCAACCGAACCGAACTCACTGTCCGGGCCTGTCGCAGTAATAGAATCTGCTTGAGAGGCAATGCCGTATGCGGCGCTGTCTGCGCGCGAAGCAATAGCGTCAATAGGCTTGCCAAAAGCATTAACCGCGACCATTACCTCTCGCATGCCCGCAGTATAGCCCCCAGGACTGTCAATGTATAGCTCACCGCGGCCGACAGACTGATCTGCCTCAGCTAAGCTAAGAGCGGCCAAAATATCTCGGTATGCAGTAGCAGGAATGTCAAAGTACTCGGCCCAAAAGTCATACTCGGGGGATAACGAGCCCACAATATTGATGCGAGCTACGCCGTCATCGCCAACCGACATAACCCGGTCAGCTCTCTGTCGCTTATCTTTCTTGTCTTCGTCTTTCTTGTAAGCCGCGACTTGCGCGTGTTGCTCTGCTGATGCGCCGGCAACAAGTTTGCTTAACTGCTCAATACGTTTTACGCCCTCCGGCGCGGCTGCAAGTAACATTTAAGTACCCTTTAAAAATTATTACCGCTAGCTTAATACGGCTAGCGGTGTTTGTCAAGCTTTCGGCTAACTGCTAATCAGCGCCTGCGCGAACTGCGTGTAGTCTGCTGACGCGTTAATAATACAGGTATTCGGCATGCTGTTGAATTGCTTCTTAGTTGCGTTTTGGTCGCTCGGCAGTACCTGATTTCTCAGCCCGTTGCTATAGCTGTCGAAAGTGCCCGCGCCATACCGCCACACTTGTAGCGCGTGTCCGCTTAACGTATGATTTTTGCTGTTGCTAAACGTGAACTCCTCCGAAATACTTGGCGATACTCGGTAAGTTCTCCGCCAAGTTTCTCCATCCGCGTTGGCCATAAACTTAACAGGGTCGGCGATCACAGTCTTTATCGTTGCGTCGTCAAACAGAGCTTGGTTTTTACGCAATGTGCCGACAACCGTTAAAGCTATCTCCCCCTTAAAAGTTCGATTTGCTCCACGTCCGCCAGTCGTGAATTCACCTGTGACGATTCTGTCCATTCTAGCCCCTGTGCTGCCTGCCTGCCAGTTCGCAACCGTTGACAGATTGCTACTAAGACTAACATTACTCTCATTTGAAGCTAAACGAATGTCAAAAGCGTCAGCTAAGTTCTGCGCTGTGGCGTTTGACCCGCTAAACCGTTGTCCTTTAAATGCAACATACACCGCGTAAATCTTTCCAGCAGTGACAGAGCCCATATAGCATTCGTTTGTAGCTCCTACGCGACCCCAGCCAAAATACATAGCCCCGTTGCTTCCGTACCTAATGTAGATGTTGTCGTCATTGTCGCCGGCGCCTTCGCCCTGATTCAATACGTGAATATTGCTGTTGACGATTGAAGGCTTAAATACGTGAGCAAAGAAAACAGGCGCCGAATTTGCTGCGTCTGAAGTTTTTAAAATGTCCGTGTTTGCGGACACCGTAGACCCTGACGCGCCCATCGCGGCTATTGGTAAGTACGGAACGCCGATACTAACTTGCTTTGTGTGACTGCTGCCGCCATTAAACGTTGTAACTTTATTCCAAACTGTGTCGAGCTCTACAACGTCGTTCGCCGCGTCGTTTTTAACAGTGATCGTGATTGTGCCCGTGCTTGGGGCGCTGTTGTATGCGTTTTGAGCTTCAACATTTATAGTGTAAACGTCGTCTTGGCCGTCTGTGATTTCGGGTGCTGTTCCGCTTAGCGAGTACGGTTGATTAGTCAACCAACTCGGTACATTAGACAGCGTAAACCCGGCGCTTATATCAATCGGGGCATACTGCAAGTTGACTTGCTCGCCTTCGTTCACCTCAAAACTAAGATCGCTAAAATTGTAAGCGTGTTGCTCGTCCGGCTCTGTTGCTTGCACATTCCAAGTTACGTCCGTGATCACAACGCCATTGTGCTCAAAGGTAGTTCCCGTCGGTGCTGAGCTGCCGCCCATGACACCCCCAACATTACTCGGCATATACCAAGTAGTGTTTGTAGGGTCATCAGGGAAGGTATGCGTGTGGTAGCTGCCATCGCCCCCGAGATTATTACTAACTAGCTCAGCTTCTTCAGCTGTTTGAAACAACGGATAATAGAACTCACCGTCGGGGCTTTCGATTTGGAAAAAGGTAGCGGTGTTTTCTGGTTCGGGGTATCTAAAGTTATTAAACGGCCCGTAGACTCCAGCGCCTTGCGTGTAAGCCCTTACGACTACGTGATAATCGTTGTTTGTGAGCGTGTAACCTGTTTTAGCTGCATAAACCCACTCACCGAGCCCCCCGTTTGCAGAGGCGCTCCAAAAGTACAGCCACATTCGCCCGTCAGCTTCAATACTCATTTTCCATTTAATCTTGCCTCCGTTGTCGTAGACCCCAGAAGCGGGCACAAAGTTTGCCGGGTTGCCGAGATAGGTACTGTTATACTGCATCGGGTTCTTGTTAGCCCCGTCTATTGTCCACGGGGCGTTATAGCCTTCATACAAGCCTAAGCACCACTGTATTTCGTTGTTGCCGCCGACGCCATCGCCGAGAAGATTTAGATCTTGAGTTCTTACAAAACCTATCCAGATCCGTTTACCGGCCCCGTCATTTGACCCGTATGTTTCAAAAATAGTATTCTCGCCGATTTGGTTTAGCGGTACTGTAGACCAAATATCTGCTTTACTTAAACCCGTTTCGTTACTTATCAGCGCAGTATTTCCGAAGCCGTCAGCAACACTTTCGTCGACATAAGCAGAATTATAGTTAGTGCCAGCAACTAACGCCTCGTCAGTGCCAGCCAGAACCGGCTCCGCGTCGTCTTCGTCGTCATCAGGCATAAACGTTTCCCAGTATTCAAAATACTGCTCAGCGCTAAGTGATAATGCCGCGTTTACGCTGTCGTTCATTGTGTTCAGGTTAGTGCCTGCCTGCTGACCGTTTACAAAAACATTACCGATAGTAAGCCCTTTGTAAACACAAGCTTGCGTATCTTTAATAATAATCTGTATTGTGGTATTGTCGCTAGACAAAATGGACTGCAACTCGTTTCTGTCAAAACGGTTTAGATAAGCGCCGTTAACACCGTCGAACATTGTGACAGCTTTTAAAAGTTCGTCGGTTACAATGTTTAGCTGTTTCGGACTTACTACGCTGTTAGAGTTAGGCTTTACGTGATAAGTGCCCGCTTGCGCAGGCTTAATGTGCTTATCGGTGTTGTAAAACTCTGAATTATTGACAGCGATTGTCACGCTGTCCGAGTCAGTTAAACCGCCCAAGTTCTCGCCAGTCTCGTAGTTATTACAAGTGTGATTGTCAACCGCGATTATGTTGTGCTTTGAAGCTTCTAAGTCGCCAATGCTTGGGTCGAAGTAAATAGCGCTTTTGCCCGTTCGGTTAACGCCGATAGAGTTTTGGCTTGTTAGCTCGCTGATCAGCATTATATGCGCGTATTCGCTGTTGCGCTGAATTACAGTGCCGATTAAGCCGTCCTTTTCGCTGAAAATAACAGGGTCGGTATATTGACCAGTTTGCCCCAGCGCGTTATGCGCTACATATTCGCCGTTATCTAAGTAACGGACCACATTGTTATCAATTTCGTGAGCTACTTTAATTGAGGAATTAGCCGAGCCTGCGCTTACTAGCGCAGCGTTCCAGTTGTTTTTTAATATAATATTGGCTGAGTTAAAATCAAAACCGCCGTGGGTTGTAAATCCGTCACCGCCGTTAAATGAGCTTTCCCAGGTCGTTACGTTTACATTGTGATTGCCGTTATACAACTGGCCTTGGCTAAACTTTACGCCGCCAGTCAAGCAGTGTTGCGTTCTGCCCGTTACCGCTTGCAATTGGCCTTTAACGTAACTGCCGGCCCCGTTAACGCCTTTAACGCCGCAGTCAATAAAATCTACTGGCCCCCAGCAACGAACCGCCCGCGTTTCTTTGCCTATCATTTCGCCAATATCTTCGAAACGTCCACCCCAAGAGTCGGGGATCACTTCATCCGACGCGGCAAACGCTTGTAAGTCTGAGATTGAGCTATCTGTGCCGAGAGTTATAATTCGTCCGTCCCCGTCCCGCACTTCTAAACTGTCTAGCTTTAATCCTTGCCCTGACCAGCCGCAATTCGCGGCGTCAAGCAAGTCGAAGTAGCAGAGCGCTAAGTGCTTAGCGTCTACGCCGTGCGCGCAGTTGCGAAATTTAGGTTTGTCCATCACCAAAAATTGAAACTTGCTGTTGCTGTCAGTTCCTTTAAACTCCAACCCCGTTTGATTCGTGTTACTCCAGCTGCTATATCCGACTTCTGCGCCAGGCATCCAACTAATAAAAAACGACTTGTCATTGTTTAAGTATGACGCTGGCGGAATAACTCCGCGTTGTAGTGTGATTCTGCTGTAAGTCGGGGATTCGTCAAGTGCCTTTTGCAAAGTCTTGTAAGGCTCGCTACTGCTGCCAGTTTCGTTAGCCGCTGTAGATTGTGGGTCGACAAATACAGTGCCGCTAGACAATGTTTGCATTGCTAACTCTACGTCGTCGAGCTGTTTTATCTGCTCTTCACTTAAGCCCGAGCCGCCACCGACCGCGCCAATTAAATTGTCACTAGTGCTTAACGCCATAAGCTACACCTCGCTTACCAGAATATTCCAGCCGCTGTCCGCTTCGCTAGCTTTTATAAAAGTTGGCTTGCCTGCGGTCTGCTGCAAGCTCTTGCCGGGGTTTGTGGTGGTGCTGTGAAACGCGCTAGCTGTGCTGTCGTCAGCCGATTCATTAATGTAAATCGTACCCTTGCCAACTTTTTGCAAGATAATCTGCGCGTTGACAGTCGCGATTTGCGTCCAGGTCGTTGTAATATTGCTATGCTCAACTCGTGCCATTTTCCGAGTCCTCGTCTTCTGTCTGTTCGTCTGTTTGTTCGTCTGCTTGGTCTTCTCTCTGCGCGGGTGCGGGCGGTCGCTCTGCTTCAATCATGGGTTTCATGTATTGCGATTTGCTGTTTATGTGATCTGCTATCTGTTCGCGCATTTGCTCATAGTCAAGCCCTTGCTCTTCACACCAAGCTTGCGGGCTCATGACGCCATTTTCAATGCCAAGCTCTAGAGCTTTCATTACTTTAACTAAATCTGTTGACGGCTTAACAAAACCGACCCAACGACAGTTCGCCCAAGCTTTGAATGCAACGCCTTTGCCGTTATTGTATGAGCGCAGCATAGTGCCGCCTCTAATATCGCCATTTGCCGCGCTAGCTACAAGCCAGTCGCAATAAACCCACTGACATAAATCTGAGCCAAAACGCTGCCAAAAAGTTTTAATGCTTTCTTTAGCTTCGTTTATCTCTGCTTGTGAAGCTGCGTAATTGCTGCTAAATTTCATTGTCAAAACAGTGCTTGGAAAATTCATACACCACGCAATCGTGTCAACTACACCTTCCTCGAAGCCCTTGTAGTTTATATCCGTGCCTTGCCCGCCAAGCTGTACG
>VMHT01214183.1_pt1 | contig 12676 bp, 10 predicted proteins | sample 4693611 | NCBI WGS metagenome assembly VMHT01 (sample SAMN12280063, study PRJNA550983) | marine metagenome | isolation source: seawater sampled from same location over 5 years 0.02-0.2 micron viral filtrate | place: USA: collected off the coast of southern California halfway between the port... ... | reverse complement strand
TTTATTTTCTGATACATCAGTATTTACTATGACCTTTGTAGGTCAACCTGATGTATTTGCTTTTCAACAAGTTGCAGAGAATGCAGGTATTGTTGGACCACAAGCAGCAGCCGAGTTTAATGGCACTGTATTTTGGATGGGTAATGATGGCTTCTATCAATTCTCTGGTGGTGTACAACAAATACCATGTTCCGTTGAACGTCATGTATTTGACAACTTAAGTAAACAACAGAAGATGAAAAGTTTTGCAGGTATCAATCCTAAGTTTAACGAAGTGTGGTGGTTCTATCCAGCAGGAACAAATGATGATGCTGAAGAAATAAACAAATATGTGATCTATAATTATAAAGAACGAGTGTGGTCTATCGGCTCACTAGTTAGAGGTGCCTGGGCACCTGAAGGTATCTACGATAATCCAATAGCAAGTTCAGTTGCTGCAACATCGTCATACATTTACAAACACGAATTTGGTACTGACGATGAATCGTCGGCCTTGTCTTGTAGTTTAAAATCAGGTGACATTGATCTACCTCAAGATGGTGATGATATAATGTTTGTTGATAAAATTGTACCTGACTTTGACGATCAAGTAGGTTCAGTCACAATGAATTTAAAATTTAGATTGTATCCAAACGCTTCTCAAGTAACAGAGGCAACTGAAGCATTAGCAACGACAACTGAATTTGCAAGTATTAGAGCACGTGGACGACAGATGTCTATGGAGTTATCGAGTAATGCTACCAGTTCACATTGGAGACTTGGCGACGTTCGTTTGAATATTCAACCTGACGGTAAACGATAATGTCAGGATCACGATTCAGATCATTACCACGATTTACAGCGCTCGACGGACAACCGACAACGGACGCTTTGGGTGAACATATAAATTTATTGACAAGCGTAATTGAACAAAACATTCTTGAAATAGATCGTGCTGTATCAACAGAAGATTTGGACCTTGACACTGGTTTTGAGGCACCGGCAATCGGTTCAGGAACAGTGAACAACGCACAAGTTGGTTCGTCAGCTGACATAGCTATAACAAAATTAGACCTTGCTGGAGCTACAACTCAAGGTGACGCCTTAGATAATAATGATGTATTCTTTATGTTAGACTTAAATCTAGGCACAGAAACATACGCTAACAGTGACAATAAAAAGGTTGCAGCGTCAAGAATTAAAACATATGTGTCAGATTTAACGTTGACCACAGCTGCGCAGACTGCTATAACTAGTGTAGGAACCTTGACAGGTTTAACTGTCACAGCTTCTGGTACTGCTGCAAAGCTACAATATACAGGGTCTAGCGGCAATCCCTGCGTAACATTGGATCAAGATGATGCCGATGCTCCATTTATAGACTTCGACGGAACTGCTGGTGCAGCCAATACAAATAGTGTTGTAACAACCACAGGTAATGTTTCAGGGGGTATAAATAGGTTTGTAAAAGTTAAACAAGGTGGCACTACATATTACATGCCACTATATGCAGCGAGTTAATATGATTAATAAAAAACAATCGATAGCAGAAGCTAGAAAATTACTGAACAGCATGTCTCCAGCGGGAGAGTCCTTAGCTTACATTAATCCTGATGAAAGTCGTTTGTTAAAAGCTCATGGTGGTTCAGGTGAAATAACTGAGACGGGTATTCCTAGTTATGGTTTTATTAAGAAAGCTGTTAAGTCAGTTAAAAAAGTTGTTAAAAAAGTTGTACCAAAAGAAATAAGTGTATTAGCACCTTTTGTCTCAATGATTCCAGGGATGCAATTATTTGGAGCAGGACTTGGAGCATTAGGAGGATTTCGTTCAGGAGGACTTAAGGGAGCTTTAACAGGTGGACTAGGAGCATATGCAGCTGGAGCTGCAACAAGAGGCTTAGCCGGTGGCATGGGTTCAAAATTTTACGATCCAAGTAATTCTTTTCTTGGCTTTTCAGAAGGTGCAGGCGAAGGTATTTTTGGCAGAAGTAATGTAAAAGGAAGTTTAGATAATATTTTTGGTGGAGGAAGTGGAGCTCCGGCTACGGGAACTAGTTCAGTAGCAGGTTATGTTCCTCCGTCTGGAACTACTGGTGGCACGTATGCTGGTCCAACAGCAAGAGCAGGTATTCCTGGAGCACAGTATGGAGCGGGAGCAGCAGTCAGTCCAAAACAAAGTCTACTAGCAAGAGCTAAATCAATGTTTGATGGGTTATCAACTGCTCAAAAAATATCTCTCGGAGTGGGTAGTGTAACTGCATTAGCTGCTTTACTAGAAGGTAAAGGTGATGAAGGTGGAATTAGTAATCTTCAAATAGGAGACACACCTGGATACATGGACCCTAGAATAAGAGGAACTAATCCTATTTTTGTAAATCAACAAACTGCAAATCCTGCGTATACAAGTGATAGCGTGTTTACGACAGTTCCAAACGCAAAGGACGGCGGTAGAATAGGATTTAAAGACGGAATGTTTGTAGGATTACAAGGAAACGTAAAAATTTCATCAGGTCTTAAAGATGCAATAAACAGTACATATTACGGTAAATCAAGAGATTATATGCTTGAAAAAGTATTTCCAAAATTAGATCTTGACCCGACTTCAGGAAGATTTATTCAAACAAAAGCAAATGGCGGCATCATAGGTTTAGCAAATGGTGGCGAACCATCAATGGAAATGGATTATAGAGGCGGTGGTTTTATACCTGTTGGAGCTCAAGAAAGGGCTGACGACGTACCAGCAAGACTATCAAAAAATGAATTTGTAATGACAGCGGACGCTGTTCGTGCAGCCGGTGGCGGAAGTGTAGACGTCGGCGCACAAAGAATGTATGATCTAATGAACAATTTAGAAGGGCAAGCATAATGGCTACAATGGACGAACTGCGACAACAGGATTACGCAAAATACATAATGCCGGGTTATCGCGAAATGATAGACCCAAAAAATGTACCAACTGGTCAACAACTTGCACCAGGTTTAACTCAGATGCAACAAGATGCGACAGCACTTGCTAAAGCTGGAATCGGATCTTATCAACCATTTTTAACCGCTGGCGCTCAAGCTTTACAAGCTGGTCAAACAGCATTAGGTCCAGGTGGAGCTACCGCATACATGAATCCGTTTATCTCTCAAGTTAGAGATACAACAATGAAAGATTTAAATAAAATGTTTGGTCAACAAACAGCTCAACAACAACAAAGAGCAATTCAATCAGGCGCATTTGCAGGATCAGGAACTCGTGATGCTATCATGTCAGCTGAATTGGCTAGAGGCCAAGCGGATACTGCTGCTAAAACATTAAGTAACTTAAACATGCAAGGATTTCAAACAGCTCAAAAAGCAGCGCTTCAAGGTGGACTTGGTCAATTACAAGCAGGTAAAATGTATCAAGGACTAGGAGGAGCGGCGCAATCTGGACTTGCTAGTGACATAAGTCAATTGTACGGACTTGGAGAAAACCAAAGACAAATTACGGGTGCTCAAAACTTAGCAACGTATCAAACTCCATTCTACGGATTGAGTCAATACGCTAGTGCCTTACAAGGTGCTCCAACATCAGCGCAACAGTTTCAATCACCTAATCCTATTTTAACAGGGCTTCAGGCTGGGCTTGGTGCTTATAGTATGCTTAGATAATGACTAAAACATTTGATAGACCTTTATTTAAAAAGATCAAAAATGATCATCGTAGCACAGGTATAACCAGTGGGTTAGCCTACAGACCAGGGTACAAGGTCGGCGGACGAGTCGGGTTTAAACCAGGCGGCGCTGTTGATTTATCATCAATTAACCCTAACTTAAGATCAAAATTTGAATCTCAACAAAAACCTAAATTTTTTTCACGAGATCCATCTAAAACATTAGATATTTTCGGTGGACAATTAAAAACGGGTCTTGGTCCCAGTGAAGATTTTAAAATTGGTATGTCTACAGATCCTGAATATCAAGCTGAATTAATTAGAAAAGAAAAAGAAGAAAAAAAATTAAAAGAATTTGAAGATAAACAAAAAATTAAACAAGACGCAGTAATTTATGACGATGCCATTGTTAGAAAGGCTCGAAGTAAAACTATAGAAAAACAAAATAAAATAGTTCAAGATGATAAAGACAAAAAAACAATTAAACCTAAAAGTGAAGCACTCACAAATACAATGTATGACGACATGATGGCAACAAAAAATAGTTTAAGAGGAAACAGAGACAAATTGGATTCTGACCTACAAGCTTTGAGAGAAAAACAAAGAAAAGACAATAGATTAAACATAGCTTTAAAAACGTTGCAAGCAATGAATGACCCTAATTTAAAAGTGGGACAATCTAGAGTTGCAGCTGGAGTAGGGGCTTTTACTGATGAAGTAATAGCTTCTAATCAATTAAAAGCTGAACAGCAAACAGCAGACATGTTAACTAAATACAACAGGCTTGAAGATGATATAGCTCGTAATGCAAATCTAGAAGATTATTTCTTAAAACAAGATTATATTAAAAAATATGGTCAGCAAGGAGTATTAATGCAAGAGATAGCTTATGCTCTTAAAATTAATGGTTTTGAAGAAGGATCAGACGAAGAAAAGGCGTTAGTTAATAGAATGATTTTAAAACAAGCGACCCCAAAAGATTTTACTGACATAAAACGAAAGATAGCGGACACTGCAGCTCTAGCAAACACTAATGGCGAAGAAAATGAATGGAGAACAGTGAGAGGTATTGCTCCCAAATTTGATTCAGAAAACAAAGCGGCTCCCTTAACTAGTGCTGATGTAGATGACGCTGTTTTATATTTTAGAGGATACAGTTTACAAGAACAAAACCAAGATAAGGCTCAAGACAAAGACTCAAAAGATTTTGATGTTTTTAGAGAAAGTAATAAAGTAGGAGGCAGAGTTGGATATAAAGTAGGAGGCAGAGTTGGCTATGATGTTGGAGGGGACGTAGACACTCAAGATTTAATTCAAACAGAAAATAAAAAAGCACCTATGGTTATGACTAAGGATCAACTAAGAAAAAAACTTCCAGAATTTATAGACGATGAAATAGTAAGTTTAATAGCGTACAGCCCTAATGCTTTTGCAGATTTTGCATCAATTCAAACACGAGGAGACGCAGATGATTTTAATGATAAATATGATGTTAGATTAGAATTACCTGAACTAGATCGAATGAATTTTAGCGGAGCAGAAGAGAAAGTATCTGCACCAACTATGCCCATAACCGCTCCTGCTGCGGTCTCAGCTCAACCAAACACAGCAACGCAGATGGGGGCGGGAGGAAATTTAACTCCGACAGAAGTTGCTTTGTTAGACCCAACAGAACAAGCCATAAGAATGAGAAACAGGTAATGGCTCATGGTTCAAAAAAAAGATAATTATTTTTACGGAGACTCAGGAACTCAAGGACTGAAGTTCTACGAACAAATTGGTCTTGGCTTAGGTTCCGGTGCTTTAAAAATTGGCGAAGGTATAGCAGAACTAGGAGCTGGTTTTTCTGATTACGCTTTTGATACTGATTTTCTAGAATACTTAGAAGAAAATTATCCTAAAATAAACATAGACGATGGTCTTGGTAAATTAGTTGAAACAGTTGTTCAGTACGGTGTGCCTTATGGAGCGGCTTTAAAAATAGCAGGCAAAGTATCTAAAGTAAAAAAACTAGGAGAGGTGGCAAAAGCCGGAGGCATAAAAGGCACAGCGGCTAAATTAGGATACTATTCTCTTCCTGCTGTTGTTACCGAACCTTTAGTATCAACGTCTCGTGACGCAACGTTAGGTCAAGCTTTTGGTCTTTACTCTGATGAATTTATGCAGAAATTAGATCCAACACAATATGAAGGAAAACAAAGAGCAGCGGCTCAACTTCAACAAAAACTATTGTTTGGATTAGAAGCAGGCCCTGTTGTTGGTGGAATAACAACTTTTATAGGTCCAGCAATAAAAGGCAGTGCAAAAGCAGTAGCGGCCGTTGGTGGCCCTGTTGTAAAAGCGTCAGGTAATTATGTTTTAAATCCTCTAGGTGCTATTGTTGGTAGTAAAAAAACTGGTATCCCTCAAGCAATTGAAGCATTAAGCAAAGGAAGAATAAAAGCAGGAGAAAAATTAGGCATACCTGAATATAAAATGTGGGGTCTGTACAACACAAATTCAATAAGTACAAAAGAAAAAATTTATAAAAGCATTGATAATGTATTAGCTACATTGAGAACAAGGGGACGAGCGGATATAGAGGTGCAACCAATTTTGGCTAAAAATGCAAGTGAAATTGAATCAATTAAACTAGGAGCAGATGTTCATTTAAGAAATATAGATAGGTTGGCAAATGACTTAGCAAGAGCATCTGGTAAAATTGCAAAAGATGAAACAACAATGTTTAAAAATAACATTTTTGAAAATATAGGAAAATATTTAACTAAAGGAGGGAACAACAAAAGATACCTAAGTAAACTACCTAACAAAGAAGTAAAAGACGCCGCTATTAAATTGAAGAAAGAATTTAATTTTTTACAAAAAAGAGTTAAAAATTTAAATTTAAGTGAAGGAGAAATAAAAGGAAAATTTGCAGGAGATATTGATCGTTATTTAAAAAGAAGTTTTGAATTAGTTAAAAACTCTAGGTACAAAGTTAGAGATGCGGATAAAGAAGCTGCTAGTTCTTTGTTTGTTTCAATGTTAAAAAAAGATAAAATTTACAGCGGGGCACCTGACGAAATATTAAAAGAAGCAGCAGACGATCATGTTTTAAAATTAATAGAAATTGGCACTAAAGAAACTTCTATTGATAAAATGTTAAAAGATTCTTCAAATTATATTTCTAAAGAAATTGGAAGTGTAAAAAAATTTTTAAAAAAAGGAGAAGAGTTACCAGATGCTGTTAGAAAACTTATGGGAGAATCAATAGATAAAAGATCTCAAATTTTAGACACCGTTGGAGATTTTGCTACAACTATAGGAACAAAAAACAGTCTTGATGAAATAGCAACTGTTTTAAAACAAAAAGGAATGATTATTGAAGCTAGTAGTTTAACAGAGGCGCGAGCTATTTTTAGAAGTAATAGAAATATTGGTCCAATAAAAAGTTTAAATTTAGAGCTTATAGAAGAAACTAAAGATATGAGTAAAATTATAGGAGAAAATGTGATAGGAACATTTACAACTCCTGAAATAGCTCAAGCATTAAAAGGTCAAACTTTAGCTACCGACATTCTATTAAAAAGTTCAATATATAAATCATTCCTTGCCGCAAAAGGTATTTCTCAATTATCCAAAACTGTTCTTAGTCCAACAACACAAATTAGAAACGTAGAATCAGCTGCTATGTTTGCAATGGCCAACGGTCATTTTGGTCGTGGTGCCAGCTTAAGAGATGCCATGAAATTAGTTTTTGAGGATGTAGTTGGGCCAAAAGGAATAATAGACGTTGAAAGATTAGCAGCAAAAGGTGAAGAATTTAGACGAATGGGTATTACAAACTCAAATATAATCACAAGAGAAGTTAAAGCGTTAGTGGATGAAATTATAAAAACTACAAAAGATCAAGGAAAATTAGGAAGAACCGAAGCAATACTTAAAAGTCTTCAAGATAACTCTATTTTAAGTAATGCTACAAAGATATATCAAGGTGGCGACGATGTTTGGAAAATATATGGATATGAATTTGAAAAATCTAAACTGTTAAATATTATAAAAGGAGGTTTGGATGAAAAAGGAACAGCAAATCATATAAAAGACGCTAAAAATTATTACAGAGAAGTTTTTGGCAGACAGTTTAATGAACTAATGCCTGACGGTAAATCTATAAAAACAAGAGAAGAAGCAATAAGGGAAATAGCCGCTGAAACAATTAAAAATACTTACCCTAATTATTCTTATGTGCCGTCGATAGTTCAAAATTTAAGACGGTTACCTCTTGGTAATTTTATTTCATTTCCAGCAGAAATGTATCGTACAAGTTTTAATCTAATTAAATTTGGTTTAAGAGAAATGCAATCGAGTGATCCTCTAGTTCGTCAATCTGGAGCTAAAAAATTAATAGGTTTTAGTTCAGCGTTAGCTGTTGGAAAAGTTGCACAAGAAACCGCTATGAATTTAGTGGATGTAGACGAAGAACAATTAAACGCACTAAGAGAATCTTTTGTTGCACCTTGGAATAAATCCGGTCCTCTTGTTCCAGTGTCTAAAAAAATTGAAGGAGATCAAACTGTTTATAAATTTATAAACTTTGCGTATCAAAGCCCTTACGATGTTTTGAGCGCTCCATATTACGCAGCTATGGGTCAAATTAATAAAGGTCGTCTAGAAGAAAAAGAGTTAGATGATATTATGTTTAAAGCATTTTTTGGTGATGATTCAGGTCCAGGTGCTTTTACAAGTTTACTGTCTCCTTTTTTAAGTGAATCAATTATAACGGAAAAAATAAATGACTTAGTAATAAGAAGAGGCGAAACAGTTTCTGGAAGAAGAGTGTTCAGTTCAGAAGATGCTGCTTCAGACAAAGTTGTCAAAAGTGTGTTTCATATATTAAATGGTTTGACACCAGGAGCGTTTACTCAAGTAACAAACATGGCTAGAGGAGTGGCAGGAGAAAAAGGAAGATACAAAGATTTTAACGCAGCAGATGAAGCGTTAGCTCTTATAGCCGGCATAAGAATAAACGAAACAAACGTTGGTAAATCTTTAGGTTTTAATGTTTACAAATTTGAAAATGATCAAAGCGAAGCAAAAAAATTATTAACACGTGAAATTTCCAAAGGAAATATAAATCCTCAAACTATTTATAGAGAATACGAAAGATTATTAGCAAACAAAATAGAAAACTATTCTGAAATCAGAAAAGTTTTCAAAGATGCTGAAAAACTAGGATACGCTAAGAAATACGTAAAAAAAGATGTGAAAAGAAGACTGACAAAAAAAGACATGGGTATAATTATGTCTGGTAAATTTAGAGCGGATTCTTTCAATTCTATTTTAAATGATGATAGGCTTAGAAAAATTTTAAAAGAAAGAAACATACGTTTAAACGATTTTATTGACAGGAATAAACTAAGAGAAATATTCTTAAAATACAATGGTATTGAATTTGCGGAGAAATTTTAAATGAGCGACGAAACAAAAGCAGCATTAAAAACACACCTTGCTGAATGTCAGCTTCGTTATGAAGTGTTTGAAGAAAAATTAGATACGTTGCAGGCACAACAAAACACGATAAACAAACACACGTTTGAGTTGCGTCAGATGATGACGTGGTTTATGGGAGCAGCGGCTTCGTTTGGAGCCATTGGAATGTTGCTCGGTGTTATTTTTGCTTTTAAACAACTTCTTTAAATCCAATCCTTAAGATCTTCACCTAGTATTTCGTTTGCAATATTAACTTTGTTGCGTAATGCTTTTACAATTTTTTCATCAACAGTCTTTTCACATATCAAATCAACGTATGTAACTTTGTTTGTTTGACCAATTCTGTGTGCTCGATCCTCTGATTGTAATCTTTTTTCTAAGTCATAACTGTTTGAGTAGTATACTACCGTGCTAGCCGCTGTAAGGGTAATTCCATACCCTCCAGTTTGTGGATTTCCAACGAAATAGCGTGTAGGGCCGTTTTTCTCTTGAAACAGAGTGATTTGCTTTTGGCGGACCTTAGGGTCTACTGCACCGTAATATGCCACTGTAGAGGCTTCTCCGTAAGCTTTTTTTAACTCAGCGACTATATTTTCTATGTCAGAAACGTAAGTTGCCCATATTATGACCTTGCCTTCTGTTTCTTCTAACAATGACATTAATTCTGTTAATCGATTATTTTTTAAATGTGTAACTGACCCGTCATCCGTTTTTAAATGACCGCAAGTGATTTGATGAAGACGTAAAAGTTGTGTCAATACATTTACAGTTGAACAAAGTTTACCATCAAGTTCTGCTAGCGCCATCTGTCTCATAGTTGTGTACGCACGTTGTTGTTCTGGTGTCATTTCAATTATTCTTTTTTCAAATACTTTGTCCGGTAAATCAAGACAGTCTTCTTTTAATATTCGGTAGGAAAATTTACTAACAATATCTGACAACTCTCCAAGGTTACGGTAACTATTGTTAGGTCTAACAATATTCACCGAACGACCGCCAACGTTAATTGTCTGCATGTTGGCATAGCGTGCTCTAAATGTATAGTAAGAGCTGTGCCCTAATAATTCTTCGTTTAAAAACTCACATTGTGAGTATAAATCCAACGGACTTTTGGTGACAGGACTACCTGTCATAATGCGTTTGTAATACGCATAACGGCTAACGGACACTATATTTTTGGTGCGTTTGGCTGACGGTGTTTTAATTGTAGTGCTTTCATCAATTGCCATCATTGACTTATAACACATTAAAAAACTTTGAGCTGCTTCCATTCCAGGTTTAGAAGAAAAAGCTTCTATGTTCATAACAAACAGAGTTAAAGATGGATCTCTCGTTTGTACATAAAGTTGATCCAACAGTTCTTGATCTTGTTTAGATCTAGAGCTTGGAGCAGACCACTGAAATGTCCTGCAATCAATATGTTCTGGTAAATGTGTAGGTATCTCTTGTTCTATCCAGTTCTTGTAAACACCTTTTGGTGCAACAATAATAGCACCTTCAATCTTGCCTTCGTCATACAACATAGCAATATTGTCTAATAATATTTTTGACTTGCCTGTTCCCATTTCGCAGAACAAAGCAAAGTTTTTCTTTTTATAACTCACTTTTAACGCATCAATTTGATGTTGATACGGTTTTGTTTTAAAGCGGTAGTCCATGGTTTGCGCCATCCCTCCTCCCAATTCTTTCTTTATAAAATTAATTAGTTTTCTTTCTTGATTTATTATATAATACATGCTATATAATTTGTCAAGAAAGTAATTATGACTGTATACTGTATACAAGAACCGAGAGGAACTGCCGACGGCATTCCTAAATATGACGTGTTAGAAGCATTGCCATACGGTGAAGTAAAATTTTTATTTTCTGAGTTTGCTCAGTTAATGAAAAGTTCGGGTGCAGCCATAAACTCGTTAAGAAAGAAACTAAAAGGTTTTGATGATGAGGACTACTTGATAGCGGCCGGAGATCCAGGGTTAATTGCTATATCGTGTTTAGTAGCAAGTGACTTAAATTTTGGTAGAGTAAAATTATTAAAATGGGATCGTAAAGCTAGTAAGTATTATCCATTATCGATAGACCTTTACAACAAGGAGAAAGAAGATGATGAATGAAATCGATTATAACGGTGATACAATAGACTTTGAAACTGATCAATTGGAGAGAGTGAATGACTCTGGTCTCCTGAGCATCGCGGATTGTTGTCAAAGATTGGTCGATCTTGAGAACGAAGCATCCACCCTCGAGAATCAATTGAAACACATAAAAGAAGAAATGTTAAGTGTCAGGAATGAAAAAATACCTGGTCTAATGCGAGAAAAGAACTTGACACAACTTAAATTAAATGATGGAAGTGCCATAGAAATAAAGAATTTTTACGGAATTAGTGTGCCAAAGGATCCCGATGAACGGGCAACGGCATATCAATGGCTTCGTGACAATAACCTAGGGGATATTATCAAGAATGAAATATCAGCTAGGTTCGGTCGTAACGAAGACGGAAAGGCATTGGAGTTTTCCAAGTTAGCCACCGCCAATGGTTATGAGGTTCAACAAGATTTAAAAGTTGAACCCATGACTTTAAAAGCAACTCTTCGGGAACTGCACGAAAAAGGTGCAGAGCTACCGCCTGAAGATATTTTTAAAACGTTTGTTGGTAGGCAAGCAAAAGTAACAAGAAAAAAATAAAAAGGAAAAAATAACAATGAATAAAGTACAAAAAACAACGAACAATGCTGCTGCAACTGTTGACACAAATATGTTTATGGCAGATGCACTAACACAGAGTGGACTTGAAAATATCACTCAAAAAGAACTAGCTCTTCCGTTTTTAAAATTGTTAGTTCAACTCTCTCCACAATGTAATAAGGCAAGTAATAATTTTGTTGAAGGCGCAGAGCCCGGCATGATTTATAATACTGTGTCTAATACACTTTATGATGGCGAAAAAGGAATAGATGTAGTTCCTTGTCATTTTAAAAAAGAATACGTGGAGTGGGGAGAACGCGGGACAGGTAGCGGTGCTCCTGTAACAGTTCATGGCCCAGAATTTGATCTTAGTAAAGCTCCTAAAGATGCTAGTTATCACAATAGATTACCTAACGGAAACGTCATAGAAGAAACAGGTAACTATTATGTATTAGTAATTGATGGAAAAAAAACTGAGTCAGCTTTGATTGTTATGAAAGCAACAGCTTTAATAGCTTCACGAAAATGGAACTCCATGATGCTTGGTTTGAAGATGCAAGGTAAGGAAGAGCCATTTACTCCTCCTTCTTATAGTCACATTTATAAGTTAAGAACAGTACCAAAATCAAATTCTAAAGGAACGTGGTTTGGTTGGGACATTCAAAAGATTGGTCCCGTTAGCGATAAAGGCATTTACGACGCCGCTAAATTGTTTTCACAAAGTGTGGGTAAAGATACTGTTAAGGTGTCACATGAAGAAGAAGCGCAAGCAGCGACTTCTAATTCATACTAAGATTAAGGGCGGCGCAAGCCGCCCTTTTTACATAGAGGGACACAATGAAAGACAAATTTATAGAGATATTTAGTGGGTTAAATATTGCCTATGGTAAATTTATACC
>VMHT01188751.1_pt1 | contig 12676 bp, 30 predicted proteins | sample 4693611 | NCBI WGS metagenome assembly VMHT01 (sample SAMN12280063, study PRJNA550983) | marine metagenome | isolation source: seawater sampled from same location over 5 years 0.02-0.2 micron viral filtrate | place: USA: collected off the coast of southern California halfway between the port... ... | reverse complement strand
TACCAAATCCCATAAACCCTCTAAACCTATTATACATCATTTGATATGCCATACCTAATGATTGTCCTGCTCCATCATTTGCATACAGAGAAAGATTTGGTCTTACTCTTGCTACTGAATAAGAATAGAATCCATCACTATCATCATCCGTTGGGTCTGGATGAAACATAGAGAGTTGTGTATAACACCCCGATAGAGACAAGCTCCCAAAGATGAGTACACAACTCAACAATATGTTTTTAATATTCATTATTTTCTATCACCCATATATGGTCTTTTCATTCCACCTTTTCTGTGCTTCTTTTGACCTTGAGTGTATCCAACATAGTAAGCTACTCCACCAATTATTACTATACGAACAAAGGAACGAATTACACGTTTCTTGTGCATCTCTCTTCGTTTAGCCATAGCAACGCGTTTGTCCCGTTTATCCATACCACCACGTTTCATACCACCTTGTTTATTATGGGCTCTATTATGAGCTGAATTATATTTTCTCCATTCAGCATCTTGTACTCCCATCCAAACTGATTTACCCCAAGATTTTTTCTGTTTAACTTCTTCCTTAACTTCAGTTGAATCTACTTGACCAAAAGCTAATCCACTCATTAATATAAGAGGTAACAATAATCTTTTCATATCCATTCTCCTGTATCTATTATAAAATCAAAGATAAACACTCCTACTAAATAAATAGTATTGAGGATACGTTCTTTACGTACTCTTCTACAATTTATTTCTTTATGTAGGTTTTCTATAAATTTTTCTGTATTTATCTTCATATTATATTAGACTCATCTAATTAACAAAAGTTAAAAAATATTTATAACGTGACCTGTTTGTTCAACAAGTGCAAGTATTGCATAAGTTAACATTGAACCATAACCAAAATATAACCACTTATTTTCATACCAACTTGGGTTAACCAACTTAACTTTTTTCTCTGTAAGAGTTAATTGTTCATTAGTTAATTTAAGTTCTTCTTCAAGAGTAGTAATCATAACAGCTTTTAAACTATCTTGTGTAGACAACGAATCCGCTTTAAACTCAAGTTGTTGAAATTGATTCTCAAGATTAATCATCTCTTGGTCAGTAAATGTAGTTTGGCCCCAAACTAAATCGGCCCATCCACAAAACAATATGAAACCAACAACCCAACTTATTATTCGTGTTTTTTTCATTTCTTAGCCGCTCTACGTTTTAATGAAGAAGCCGCTTTCTTTGCAGAAGTTACCTTCTTTGGTGGTTTTTTCTTGGAAGCTTTCTTCTGAGCTTTCTTAACTGCAGATTTTGTCTTTTGAGCTTTAGCTTTTATTCGTTTTACTTTCTCAACTTGTTTATCAATCTTTTTGATTTTAGATTTCTTAACTGAAGTAGCTTTTGAACTCAATCCTAAGATACCCAAAATTATACCAATTATTTTTGCTAGACCTTTCATCTTACTCTCCTATACCTTAATTAAATATTTAGTTTCTACAAACCAAATCTTACCTGTAGAGTCTTTAACTCTAACCTTATTTTTATTATCACCATTATCTAACTTTACAATTTCATTCTTATAAAGCATACCATCAATGGTTGGATAATCTTTAATAATTTTATACTTAACGTTTTCTTCCACCTTGACCTCTATTCTTTTTTACATAGTGTTTAGAACCTATACTACCAAACTTAGTTCCTCTACCAGAACCTTGTCTAGTTCTCTTTTTTTGTTTATTCGCTTTTTCACTTACAAAAACACTTGCCATTATAATTTATACTCCAATCCTATTTTAAATTTATAGTATTTTTTATCTTTAATATCATTGTAATCAAATATATTAGATAATGTAAGGTTATCATTTATTTTCCAATTCAATGAAACATAATCCTGCATATCAAATCTATGTTTATCAAGAATTTCATCTCTAAAATAATAACCATCAAATTTAGTTTCTAAATCAAAATGAGTATTAATTGTTTTTTTCTTATGAATACCTATAGACGTTCCTTGTTCAATCTTATCATCAGAATACAATACCGTATGTCCTATACTAAACCAATCTTTTTTATATCTTGTATCCATTTTACCATATTGTAAATTACGAGAAGTTTTATTTACATATTGTGATTTAACATAAAGAATTCCTCTAGTCCACTCAAACCACACTTCATCATCAATATAGTTTTCACCTAACTCACGTTCCCAATCTCGTTTAAAATATACTTTATCATTCTTTAATCCAAATGATATTTCATAATCATCTTTTGTGATATCTGGGTTGTTTGGTGTTCTCATAGCAAAACTTGAGAATAAAATTAATCCTGATAATAATCCATTCATACTACTATATACTCCTAGCTAAATTATTAAGTGTAGTATCTATTGGTGGTATATAGAATGGTGGTGTTTCAGTATCAGTAGTATCAGGTTCTGTATATAACCCTATCTTCTTCTCAAAGTTATTTAACGATTCTTCTAATGTTCCATTGTAGTCTTTAACTAATATTATTAGTGCTAATATTACATGGAAATAAAACCAGTTTAAGTTCATTTGTTTCCTATATTTCCTTTATCGACGCTTCGGCCTTTTGTTTTTCTTCTTTAATTTCTTTTTTAAAATCTTTTTTCTTACCACCGTGATAATCGTAAGCATGTCCTTCTTCAATTAAGATATCATTCACACTTACCCAACCATCAACTGATAAATCAATATCAGAATCAGAACTTGAAATACATTCTTGGATATGTTCACCAACAACTGCAGGGTCTACAAAAATTTCACCCAATACTCTACCAAACTTTCCAGTTCCAAATGATTTCAATTTAAAAACACTCTCTTCTAATAATTCTTTATTACGAGCTTTCGCTGCAAGACCTTTAACTTTTTCTTCTTTATTTCTAGTACGTGATTCCCAAGTATCAATACCCATATAACGAACACGTTTTTTAATCTTTAAATCAAAACCCATATCGATATAACAATCAATAGTATCGCCATCAACAACCTTAATTAATTCACATTGATACTCTCGTACATCAAGTTTCTTTGCCACATAATTTCTCCCATAAGGATTTAAATCCTTAGTTTAAGTTGATTTGCAACCAATAACATTTTACTAGTTTTACTATTCCATTTACATTCATCAATATTAGTAAGAATGGTTTTAGCGTCTACGGATGTTATCTTACGTTTATAAATATCACCACCGCTGGAATAAGTTGATTTCTCTGTAAATGCTATATTTTCAATCACATCTTTTACTACTCGAAAGTCCATATAACTTAAATAACTTCCAAGTAATCTTCCACGTGAATTATCAGCTAAAACTATATATTTAGAATAATCTGGCCAATGCTTTTGTTTCATTTTTTACTCCTTAAATAAATTTAACTGGGTTAGGAAGAAAGGAAAAAACCTAACCCAGTTTTACAAAACTGACTACACTAACTTGTCTTAGACAAAAGAGTGTTCAATCGTTTTGTTAAATTAGTTACGTCTTTACCTGCTCTAACTCTCATTCCAATCACATCTTCATAAGATTTGAAAACTATCTCATTTGTTTTGGAAGATTTTTTAACTTTTTTAGACACTTTACGCTCCTACGTTATTTGATTCTTCAATTTCATCTTCATTAAACAAGTCTTCAGATGAACCATCAGAAATATACTTCTGTACTAACTGTTTAATAAAAGTTCTTTCACTATCTACACCACCATCATCAGAGTACTGAGGATAAACGGTGACTTCAGCCGCTTCATCAAGTCCAAAACCATCATAAAGAAGACCACTCAATTCAACAGAAGTTCTCGTTGAAATACCAGAACTAATTTTACCAGCGTCTGATTTCGATTCTGTTCTTGTCAAGTGAGAAATCTCAGAAACAGCTTTAAGTAATTCAGGGTCTACATGAGGAAACATATAAGTTAACAACCCATGTTCTTCTGTATCAGTTAGGACATCCATCTCAACAATAATGAATCTATCCATTAGAGCTTTATCCATAACTCTAGTAGAAGTATATTCATTACCAATGTTAGCAGTCGCAACGAAAGTTACACCCTCTGCGACTTTAACAGTTTCACAACCATCAGCCTCATCCAACCTAAGATATCTTTGTCCATTATCTAAAACGGTCATTAAGATATTCCAAGCGTCAGGATGAGCCCTACTTAACTCATCAAGTAGAATCACAGCTTTAGGTGTTGAAATAGCTTTTACAAACAATGATTCAGAAAAGTAAGTACCCTTCTTTTTATCAAAGTGAGTATTACCAATTAAAGTAGACCGAGGGTCCTGTGTAGCACCCAAGTTAAAATAAAAATCAGGTCTATCCAACGCGTTAACTAACGACTTAGCCGCCATAGTTTTACCACATCCAGCAGGACCAGTCATTAGAATATTTTTTCCTCTAACCGCCGAACGAACTAGATATTTCCATTTTAATTCTTTCATAACTAAACCTCTAGGTTTCAATGAATAAGAACTATGAATGAAATTAAGAACTTCAGCGTGGTCTGATGGAACTTCAATAGAAGACACATCAATTACTGGTGTCGATGACGCTTCAAATTCACTCATTGGAACTTTCCACCAGTATGGATTACCGGATTTATTTAATCTCCGTTCAAGAGCCATACCCTTTTCATAAGCACCCTTTCGAGTACCAGTACCTATTTCCGATGTGTATTTATTACCATCAAAATCGAAGGCGTTAAATCGGTTACCCGATTTTTCTATTTTTACAACAACATTATTGTTCATTTATTATTTCCTTTTTTAATTAACAATTTTTTTCTCATTTCTTATACCTAAATATACACATAAAGCACCATACAAGTCAAGAGCTTTTTTCACTTTTTTTAACTTTTTTTTCATTAAATAAATGGTGGTGTTTCTTCTTTTATCCACTCAATATCTTGATATTTTTTACTAATAACTAACTTAGTTATTTGTTTCTCATCTTCTCCCCACAACCAAAATGTCATAACCTTACCAGTTGGTTTACAGATATCCGTAGCTTTTGCTTTAATATGAAACCATTTACTCATTTCTTGAACCAATGTAAAGTACCATTATAACTCTCATATACTTCATAACCACATTTTTTAGTAAAAATACATTTCCAACTATATTCTTCTCTTGTATTAGTTTGTTTCATTCTATATCCACACATACATTCTGGATTATGTTTATACAACTTATTGATAAACCACTTTATCAATTAATTCTTCTCCAAGAATTTTTTATTCATTGTTTTTGAAATAGACATAACAGAAGTTACATCAACAAACTCTGCATCTTTACCATACATTGTTTTAAAATCTTTCATACTATCACCTCTATCATATGAATCTCCAATGAAATAACTAAGAACTTTAATACCTTTCATTCTCATATCATTAACCATCTTCTTAGTATGTCCAATAGCGTCTGAACTATAATAATATAAGTCATCACTACTAAACATAGGCATACCATCTGAAAAATTTAAAAAGTAAGAGTCTTTATCGTTAGTAGTAGGAACAATTTCTTCCATAATCGCTTCGAAACATAATCCTTCAGGAGTAGTTCCTGAAACTCTAATATTACCAAACATATTTTTTACTTTATTAAAAGTATCAACACGAGAATCATAAGCAATCAAAATAAGTGGAACAGTATTTGAATTTCTTCTATGGTTATTTGTAGTTTGTGTACTTCTAATTGAAACTACTACATCAACGTTTTGAATCATTGAAGCCGCTTTACAAATCGCGACAACTGAAGTCATTGTGTTAGTCCACTTATCTCCACTCATAGAACCAGAAGCGTCAACTGAAATGTGAAGAAAAGCATCTGAATAAGATTCTACAAAAGAAGTATTAAAAACTCTTTCATTACCAAAACCTAATTCAGCAATTAATCTTTTATCAATCTTTCCACTATCTAATCTAGTCCACTTTGTTTCACGTGATTCACCTCTAACTTGAAGTTTTCTACCTAAGATAGTTCCAAGTCTAATTCCTTCTTCAACATAACCACTTACATTTTCATCAGAAGAACTATACCCATACCTACTATATTTATATGGACTTAAAATACCTAATCCACTTTCATAATCTCCACTAGCTTCAATCAAAGACTTAGTAAGTTTTTTAACTACTAAACACTTAACACCTTTTTTACTATAATGTAAATCTTTACCAACAGTTTCATAAGTCATACCCGCATCTTCAATAGTCTTTAAATCACGAGCATCTTTTTTAGTAACTCTTTTCTTTTGGATATCTCCATCCATAAATTTTTTCTGTTTCTCAAAAGCTTTTTCTAATTGTTTTTTCTGATTAGGTGTCAATTCAACATCACTACCTTTTGAATGTCCTCTTGAAACATTACCATCTTCTACTGAATCTAACATTGATTTAAATTCTTCATCAGATAAAGTTTTTGAATTACCATCACCACTCTCATTACCTTCCCCACTTTCATCAGAAGAATCACTACTATCAGCTTTCTCATAAGTAACTTCACCAGTTTCATCATCAACTTTTTCAATACCATCTTTTAAGTTGTCAAGTATAACACTATAAATGTTAAGAGCGACGTTTAACGCTAGTTGAGTATTTCCTATGACACTAATATTTTTAATATCTAATTCTTTCCAAATCTTTCTAAGACCATTAAGGACATCTAACCTAGTATTTTTATTAGTAAGATTAATAATACGGAACATATAAGATTCCATTGTTTCATCAGTATATTCATCAGATAAAAGAGCTTTATCAACAATCTTTGAATAAAAATATTTATCATACATTGAATGATAATAACCTTTGTAACCAGGTGAAGTAGTAAAGACATAATTATCAATTCTCCTATCTTCAACATAGTTAAGTAAATTCTTTATATTAGAAATAGTTTCAATTTCATTAAAACCTTTTTTATTAGACCTTTCAATATATTCTTTAGGAATATTCATAGTAAGGTTTCTAAGAAAATCAAAATCAGAAAGTTTAATATGTGAACCTTCATGAAGAGCAAGACCAACAGATGGGTCGAATAATTTATCATCTAATTTAGAACCAATAGTAACAGTTTTACCATCAGTATAAGAATCGTCACCATCATTAAACTTAACTTTGATATCTGATTCACCAGTTACAATAGTAACAAAGTTTGATATCGCTCTACGATAACCAGCAAGAGCGACTAAATCAGTTTTTGGTTTACTATTAACTTCTTCATCTACATCAAAGATAGAAGTATTACGAGTATTCCAATCATTATCCATCCAAAAGGAAGAATAGTTATTAGTACGATTCTTCGCAGAATATTTCTCACGAAGTTTCATTGGATTAAAATGTTTAAAAGTCGAATCTTTCATTTTTTTTCCCTTTTTCATACCTAATAATACACAATTTGCACTATACGGGTCAAGAGCTTTTTTCACTTTTTTTCACTTTTTTCATCAAAAATCACCTTTTGCTACTTGAAATACGGTTAAACCTAACGCTCTCCACATATCAACAACCTTATTTCTATCATCTACAACAAGAAATACATCATCAATATCAACAAATAAATCTAACATATGTTTCTTTAAGATTTCATCAGGCATAAATCTCATCTCTTGGGTAGCAATATTACCACTAGCAATTTTATCTCCCCAATTAAGAAACTTATCAGGCCTCATAATTAACTTTTGAAATGGTACTCTATGTCTGGATAACCAACTTCTGGTAGTATGAAAACTTCTATCATTCCTACCTGAAAAGATTACTACATTAAAATCGTTTTCAGCAAACATTTGAGCCATTTTAACAACTGGTTCATTAGGTACGTCTAACTTAATATTAGAAGCATCAAAGAAAACATCCCAATCTAATTTACCATTAGGTTTAGTTGCTAACTTTCTCCTTGCATCAATATTCGCAAGAGTTCCATCTAAATCAAATATAACTGTATTTTTATTCATTTTTTCCCATTTTCATTGGTGCGAAAATATGTCCTGGGCCTTTAATAGGGTGTCGTTTAGACCTACGAGTTAACATCTCAATCATCAATTCTTTTTCGCGTTCAGTAAACTCAGGTCTAACAATCATTCCACGAGGGCCTTTACGAACAGTAGGTAAAGACATTTTTCGTTTTAATTCACGAACTTCTTTCATTAACTTTTTCATCTTATCTGAATATACGAATAAAATATAATATAAGTCAAGTGCTTTTTTCACTTTCTTGATATTTATCTACGATTGATTGAGTAAGTAGAAAGAGAATAATATAAGACTTTTTCAATTTAAATCAGGTTTTAACTCAAATTCATCTAATAATCTAAAGGTTAATATCCATTTCATATCTTCATTCTCATCCCATTCTTCATATCCATCAAATATACAATCATCATTAGTCATCTTATCTATAACCGTTTGTACTTGAGATTCGATATTACATATGATATGTATTTCACTACCATTTGTTCTAACCATCAATTCATTATCGGGTCTATTATAAATTATATTATCCTTCATTTACTTAATAACATTAGTTACTTGAATTAAAATAATTGATATAGCTAATAATAAACATATAACTGTTTTAAGTGTTGGTATCTCTTTTAAAAATACATAACTACATACACCAAATACTATCGTACCAATACCAAATCCAATCATACGTATATTCCACGTAAAACCAAAATGGTCATATGAGTATTTAGTTGCCCACCAAAACATATAACCAACTGGTATTCCAAAGATGGACATTAACATTGGACTATTCCAAAATTTATTTTGGTTAAATAAAAATTGTCCATTTAGTTGCCACCATGCCATGATATTACTTACAAATAATAATAATACTGAATAACCTAGTTTGTTCATTATATCAATTTCTGTAGTACTTGTTGTTTTGGGATAGCTCCAACAAACCTACTAACTTCTATTCCATTCTCTTCTATAACAGTAGTTGGTACAGAACGAACTCCGTATTTAACCGCTAACTCTTGTGACTGGTCTACGTCAATAAATTGTACTGAGTAACCTTCTCCTGCTATTTCATTCATAATTGGTTTAAAAGCTTTACACGGCCCACACCAAGTTGCTGAAAAGTATTTCATTGTTTTCATTACTTACTCCAATAATAATGTTTATACATAACTGTAGTATTTTTTGTAGCATAAGGAACTACAATCTTATATCTAATCATAAATATCTTCTCCATTTTTATTATATCCAATTTTATGTTTTACATAATTAACTATCTCTTCTGCTATATTTGTATGAGTATATTTATCCATACCTTCAAACCCTGGTGATGAGTTAACTTCACATATCTTATACCCACCATTGTCAAATAATAAATCAACTCCGGCTATATTTAAATCAAGTAACCTTGCTGATTCACCACCCAACCATTCTATCTCTTCTGTTATCTGATATGGAATGCCTTCGCCTCCACGTGATATATTAGCTCTAAAGTCTTCATCAGTTGCTTGTCTCATCATACACCCGATTACTTTACCATTCAAAACAAATACTCTTAAATCTTTTCCCCATGAATCTTTAACAAACTCTTGAACTATAATATTATAACTCTTTTTAGTTATTTCTGCCATCTTTACTAGTTGTTCAAATTGTTTCTTATTCTCTGCTAAAAATACACCAGCTCCAAACGAACCACTTAATGTTTTTATAATAACGGGGAATCCAATATTCTTTTCTACCCATTCTAATTTGATTGGGTGTCTAACTAATAATGTTTTTGGTACTGGTAAATTTGATTCACCTAATACTTGTTGTGTATATAACTTATCTTTAACATTATCAATAGCATCACTACCATTAATAAGTATCACTCCCAACCTTTCTAAATGTCGTATAATAGCTTTAATATAGTAGGTAGTTCCACTACCTGTTCTTGGTATTACAAAGTCAGGTAATGCTCTTGGTTTACCACCAACTATAATAGATTTCCTATCATCTCTATCGACAAAGATATCTACATCATTTGGATTAACTACACGAACCTTAATATCTCGTTTAGTAAATTCTTCTACAAGTTTATTAGTTTCCCAAGATTCTTCTATAGGGTTTTTATATAATATCCAACCGTTCAATTATACCTCTTCTCCATATAAAGAAAACTTCTTTATCGGTTGTGGTTTATCTACACCATCTTCTATGTACACTTCACCTTTTTTAGCATCAACATAAAACTGACTTACTTTATGTACTACATATATTTGATTCAAACAATCTGTTAGACTACCAAATACTATATCACTTTCATCTTCTAATAGTGCCCACCTATCACCAGGTGGAACTCTTTGTGCTACTAATTCTTTCATTTTATTTCTCCTTAAAAAAATTTATCTATATTATGTTTATATCTTAAAGGTGTATCGAAATTCCAAAGCATACTTTCATCTTCTCTTCTATAACATTTATAGTTACGAATTATAAATGGTAAGTTATCTACTGTATAACCTTCTTGATGAATACCTCTATTATCTATTTCTATTTCTTTATCTTTTCTAGCGAATACCCATATACCTTTACCAGTTTTTGTTGTCTTATCAAATACAACAAAGTCCTTTTCATAAAATTTCATATCAACTATTACTTCACTATGACCTGGGTCATCTATGAACGCTGGAGCGTGTGGTAGTGGGAAAGTCCAAACGATGTTCTTACTTATTCTACAAACCTCATCTACAAATGTTTTCATATACTCTTGTGGTACGTGTTCAAGTGTTTCAGAACACCAAACCCAATCCCATTCTTTATCTTTAAAGTCTGTACCCTCTACAACATCTTGACAATAATCAACTCTATCCCCTGGTCTAATATCTAAGTTTCTATATTTCTTACAACGAGTTTGTAATACACCCTTATATGGTGCAGTACTTCCACCACCTATATCTAGTATTGATTCTGCGCCTCTTGGTGGTAGATAAGATAGAAAGAAACGAATTACGTTCTCTACGTTTTTATGTGACGATACATCAATCATAAAATATAATTATTTTCAAATGTTTGCATTAGGCAAATCCTGGGTCTTCTTTTATCATTAAATGTTTATAATATATTTTTTCAGCTTCTTGACATATACTTTTAAATGTTTCACCTGAAAGTTGTTCTCTTTTTCCACTAAGAGATTGTATATTGAAGTGGTCAAGTATCATATCAATAATTACACTATCTATTGGTGATGTTAATTTATTTTTTGGTTTCATTGTTTACCTCAATCTTTTTTATTATATCTAGTTTTATGTTCATAAAAACTATCAACATAAGAATATTGTCTCCATAGTGTATTATATAATTTCATTGTTTTAGGGGCTGGAAGCCAATCCCAATCATTAATCATATGACCATAGTGGTCATCTACCATTTCCCAATCAGTATACATATAAACATAATCACCAGTAAGCTTATCTTTCACTTCTTTTTGTTTACCAATATTATCAAAACCATTTATACGAGCCCATTTTTCTATTCGTTTTCTAAGTAGTTTTATCTTCTTAGTAATCGTATAACGTTTTGCATATTTGTCAATAACATCTTTTAATTCTCGTAAAGAACATTTCTCACCAGGAGACATTTCTTCAGGTACTTCTTTATCTTCAACGTATTCTCTTAGATATTTAATAGCCGAGATTTTTCCAGATTCATTTAAATAGTATTCTATTGTACCTCTTAATTCGAAATCTTCTTGTAAGTACAACCAAAGAATTTCTTCGTTAGTACCTTCCTTCATGATACGGTTTTTTTTATTGGTGTTTGTAATCTTATTCTTATCTGATGATGGAGTAACTATAGTAACATTCTTCCAAGGATTATTAGTTTGACTCATCTATTAAACCACTATACTTTTCGTAATCTTTCTGTTGGTAGTTTCATTGTATGTTTATGCGTACCCATTGTTTGAACGATAGTATACATATCATCATTCACTTCTGTTATCTTATATGGTGGGTCACCCAGTTCCATAATACCTGGTACTGTTGGTATTACATAATCACCAACTTTTAATTTGTCATCTTCCATTACCATCCCTCTACTTTCCACTCAGAAAAATATACATAAAGAGCAAGTAGTAACGCTATTAGTATACCACCTACTAATTCACTATATTCTTTTAAGTGTTTAATCTTTTTCATTTTTTACTATTTCTAATAAATCAAACAGAACATTATTATATTCTGGATATTTACTCATTGTTTTAAAAAGTTTTTTAAGATATTCGGGTGGTATATGGTCTAGGTCATATTCTTCCATAATATTAAACTGTTCTATAAACGTATTTATAGCAGATTGTAAATCTTTTGGTAACCAATCGTGTGCTTGTTTATTAATCATTTTATGTATTTATCTTTAATCCTAATGAAGCGTTATGTAGTACTACTATTAAATATAATACATTAAACCCAATTAAAGCTTTCTTCCTATTCTTTTCTTTCATCTTATTTAAACCATAATAAGTTAGAGCACCACTTAATACTTTAACCATAACTACTCTATCTTTTGTTGGATTCTTTCCTATAAATGGATTAACTTCATGAGCATAAGTAATAGGTTCTAAATCATCATAGTACATACGATACTCTTCCATATGAAAAGTTTGTCTAGCATCTAATACACTTAATGATTGTAATGTAGTAAACAATGTAACTGATTCAGCAGACCATTTTTCTTTTACACTCTGTGCCTGAC
>VMHT01070454.1_pt1 | contig 12676 bp, 21 predicted proteins | sample 4693611 | NCBI WGS metagenome assembly VMHT01 (sample SAMN12280063, study PRJNA550983) | marine metagenome | isolation source: seawater sampled from same location over 5 years 0.02-0.2 micron viral filtrate | place: USA: collected off the coast of southern California halfway between the port... ... | reverse complement strand
CTACAAACGAACACAATCAAAACTTAGCAGACATATTACCAGAGAATAAACTTGATGAACTTAGTTCAGAACTTTCTTCAGCCTATGATGAGGATAAAAATTCAAGAGAAGAGTGGCTAGAAACTTTTACAGATGGTTTAGATCTTTTAGGAATCAAATCTGAGGAACGTGATGAGCCTTTTCCTGGAGCAAGTGGGGTAACTCACCCAATTTTAGCAGAAGCAGCCACACAGTTTCAAGCACAAGCCTATAAAGAATTACTCCCTGCGTCTGGACCAGTCAAAACTCGCATAGTTGGAGCAGAAAATACTGAAGTTCGCTCTCAAAGTCAACGTGTAAAAGAGTTTATGAACTATCAAATCACTGAAGTCATGGAAGAATATGATCCAGACATGGATAGTTTACTGTTTTACTTACCGTTAGCAGGATCTGCCTTTAAAAAAGTGTATTTTGACTCACTTTTAAGCCGTGCGACCGCTAGTTTTGTAAAAGCAGAAGATTTAGTCGTGAGTTATGACACAACTAACCTAGAAACTAGCCCAAGAATCACTCATGTCATCAATATGACAGGAAATGACATCAGAAAAATGCAATTAAACGGTATTTACCGTAATATTGATATCGGTGACCCGAATGATGTTGACTATGATGAAGCAAAAAACAAAATGGACGAACTACAAGGTCTTAGTAAGCCAAGTAGTGACTATAACGAGTACACTTTGCTTGAGTTTCATGTAAATTTAGAGTTAGAAGGCATAGATGAGTACGACTTTGGTGTGCCTTACATAGTAACTATCCTTGAAGACTCAAATGAGATCCTTGCTATACGTCGAAACTGGGACATGAATGATAATATGTTCCGTAAAAAAGAATATTTCGTACATTACAAGTTTTTGCCAGGACTAGGGTTTTATGGTTTCGGTTTAATACACATGATTGGTGGTTTAACTAAATCTGCTACTTCTGTTTTACGTCAATTAATAGACGCTGGTACACTAAGTAACTTACCCGCTGGTTTTAAAGCTAGAGGTATGAGAGTTCAAGGAGAAGATGAACCATTACGTCCTGGAGAATTTAGAGATGTTGATGTGCCAGGAGGAGTAATAAGAGATGCTCTTATGCCTTTGCCCTATAAAGAACCAAGCAACGTATTAAGTCAATTATTAGGTTTATTAATCGACAGCGGTAGGAGGTTTGCTTCTATTGCTGATATGCAAGTAGGTGACATAGGTAGTCAACAACTGCCCGTAGGCACAACTGTAGCAATGTTAGAACGTGGTACAAAAGTAATGTCTGCTATCCACAAACGTCTACACTTTGCTCAGAAAAAAGAGTTTCGTCTCTTGGCTGGAGTCTTCTCCCGTTCTCTCCCCCCTGTATATCCGTATCAGGTAGCAGGAGCCAGTCAGGAGATCAAACAAACTGATTTTGATGATAGAGTAGATATACTACCGATAAGTGATCCTAATATATTTAGTATGGCACAAAGAGTTATGTTAGCTCAGCAAGAACTACAAATGGCACAAGCAGCACCACAAATACATAATCTAAGAGAAGCCTATAAACGTATGTACGAAGCTCTAGAAGTAAAAAATATAGAAGAAATTTTACCTGAATTACCACAAATACCTCCTAGAGACCCAGTTACAGAACAACAAGCAGCAATGCTAGGTCAACCAATCAAAGCGTTTGAGTTTCAAAGTCATGAAGCATATATTTCTGCTCATGCTGCATTTATGCAGAACCCTATGATGCAAGAAAACCCTATGGCGTTACAGTCTATACAAGCTAACATACAAGAACATCAAGCTATGTTATATAAACAACAGATAGAGTCTGCTTTAGGTCAACCTCTGCCTCAGCTAGAAGAAGGGCAAGAAATGCCACCAGAAGTTATGAACCAAATAGCTGCAGCTGCAGCAAAGGCTACACAAGAAGTTACAGGTCAAGCTCAAGCTATGGCAGAAGCTCAAGCTCAAGCAGAAGAATTAGATCCTCTTTTACAGGTCAAACGTGAAGAAATAGAAGCAACAAGAGAACGTGATGCTTTACGAAGTCAGGTTGATCTAGCTAAAATTGAATCACAAGAATCTATAGCTGAAATGAAAGTAGCTCAAGATAGAGAAGAAGCACTCTTAAAAGCTCAAGATAGTAATAACAAAACGTATGGTCAGATATTGAAAGATGTAAGATCATCAGATACAGACAGTCGAGGTGACTAATGAAAGATACAACTAAATTTAAAAAAGTTAGTGTTCCTGCTCCTGATAAAATTGATTTATCAAAACCAGTTAAAGGTACGGTAGTTTTAACTAAAACTAATAGCGATATCTTTGGTCAAGGTCAAAGCACAGTTCAGGGTAAAGGTAAGGCTACTAAAGGTACTAAATATAACACCAGTTCTAGTGGTGTAAGATAGTGTCAAACAGACCAGGACTTTGGGCAAATATCCACGCTAAAAGAAAACGTGGAGAAAAAATGCGTAAGAAAGGTGAGAAAGGAGCACCTACTGAAGCACAGATGAAAGCTGCTCGAGGTATGAAAGCTGGTGGAGTGTTTAAAGCTAAACACAGAGGCTGTGGTGCAGTCATGCCGAATCGTAGAAAAACTACTAAATACTCATGAGTGCTTCACCTGATTCTTTTGTTTATAACGCTGTGTTAGATAGAGTAATAGACGGTGATACTATTGACGTAACTTTGGATTTAGGGTTTGATATAAAACTTCACAAACAAAGAGTGAGACTAGCTGGTATAGATACACCAGAAAGCAGAACAAGAAACTTAGCAGAAAAAGCATTAGGTTTAAAGGCTAAAGATAGACTTATAGAAATATGTACAAGCGATACACTACAGATTAAATCGTTAGGTAAAGGCAAGTACGGTAGAATTTTGGGTGTTCCATATGTAGACGGAGAGGATGTTTGTCAAAAATTAATTGACGAAGACCATGCTGTTGAATATTGGGGCGGAACTAAAACTAAAGTATGGGGATAAACCATGAAAAGAAGTAAGTATGGCTCTATGCGTAAAATGTCCAAAGGTGGAGCAGCACGCAAAAAGAGCAAACGTAGAATGACTAAAAAGAAAAAGAAGTAGGTGGCACACCTTATCAGTAATATCCCGCACTTTAAGTGTTGGGTGAGAAGAGAGTTCACACACAATCATGAAAAATATCATGGCGAATATCTTCACGCTTTAGCGATTGCTGTTAATACAATACCTGATCGTTCTTTAAGTTTTCAAGTAGTCTTCACAGGCTATGAATCAAACTGTGAAGACTGGGATGAAGGTAATATACACGGTGGTGCTATGTGGGCAAGAATGCCAATACAAGCATTAGTCGCAGACATACCTAGTGAAGAATATCCTGAAGCCATGGAAGATCATTTATGCCAGCCTTGGGATTGTGAATCAAGAGATCATTCAATTATAGTTATGGATCGAGTAAGTTCAAGTCCGTGGCTATGCAAAATTGATGGAAAGTTTTATAATGGAAAATATATGTTTACTGTAGACTATACGAATAGTGATATAGCTGATGACTCAGCTCAACACAAACAGTCTCATGTTATGTATATTACAGAAGAAGGTAAATGGAAAGGTAACTTTGTAGCTTTACCTAATAACAGAGTTAGAGCTACCAGCCCTGCTCTTTGGGTAACAGGCGAAGGAGCACCAGATTTTAAACCTTCTCAACATATACACTCAGCCGAGGGTCATGAAAGTTATTTAGATCCGATGATTACATTTAATAATTTGTATGAAGAGGAAGTTTAAAAAAGTTTCAAAAAGCAAAAAAGGTGTGCCTAAGGCATACCTTAAAGGTGCTAAAAACCCTAAGGCTAGAGAAAGAGAAATATTAGCTACCCGTAAAAAGTATTTATCGGGTAAAATGACTAAGAAAGATTATGAAGCTGTTGAAAAATCAAGAGCAAAAGATAAAAAGAAAAAACCGACTAAAAGGAGGAAAAAATAATGGCAACCCCAGCTTGTGTAAAAAAGTATGCTAAAAGTAGTGGTAAGTCTACTAGCACATTAAATAAAGTTTATAAACGAGGTCAAGGAGCATTTTTTAGTTCTGGCTCTCGTCCAGGACAGAGTTCCCATAGTTGGGGATGTGGTCGTGTAAGAAGTTTTGCTACTGGTAAAGGTGGTGCACGTAAAGCAGATTCAGATTTATTAGGTAAGAAGAAGAAAAAGAAAGCAGCAGCATATGGAGGCGAAATAAAAATGATGAAAAGCGGTGGTAAATTTCCAGATTTAAGTGGTGATAAAAAAGTCACTAAAAAAGATATTTTAATAGGAAGAGGAGTTATACCTAAACCTATGAAAAATGGTGGTGCAGTTTCTAGAGGATGCGGAGCTGTTATGTCTAACCGTAAAAGAAAAACTAAATATTTTTAAATGCCTAAGAAAAAACGTGATCCTAAAAAAGGTACTGGTAAAAAACCTAAAGGTACGGGGAGACGTTTATACACAGATGAAAATCCTAAAGACACAGTTAAAATTAAATTCGCAACTCCTGCTGATGCTAGAGCAACTGTGGCTAAAGTTAAAAAAGTTAAAAAACCTTTTGCTAGAAAAATACAGATACTTACCGTCGGTGAACAAAGAGCTAAAGTGATGGGTAAAACACAAGTAGTAAGTATTTTTAAAAAAGGCAAAGAAGCTATAAGAAAATCGAGGAAAAAAAGTGCCTGAATACAGAGGAAGACAAGTAACTTTAAATAAACCTAGGAGAATAGGTAAAGGTAAACCTGGATATGGTAAAAAGACTAGAGAAGTTTTTGTAAAAGACCCTAAAACAGGAAATATAAAAAGAGTTACTTTTGGTGATCCTAATTTAGGAGCACACCCTGGAGACAAAAAAAGAAAAAGATCTTACTGTGCTCGTAGTAAAGGTTTAGGAAGCGACAAAACTAAAGCTAACTATTGGTCTCGCAGACAGTGGAAGTGCTAATGGACGGTTTATACATAGTAGAAAAAACACTCAGAGATATACGCAAAAGAAAAGAAGAATTAACAGATTTATTAGCTACTGGTGGTGTACAAGACTGGAACAGCTACAATAAAGTTTTAGGAGAACTCTCTGGTCTAAGTTCTGCTGAAAGAATTATAATAGACCTGCAAAACATCAAGGAGCAAGAAGATGACTGATGCAACTCAAAGTAAAAAAGTGCCTGATCACGTAGATAGGTTTAAGGATAAACCTATTGAACCCATTATTGAAGACAAATTTACACCAGAAACTATTAAAGAAGACGAGTCTCTCGTAGAAAAATTACCAAATCCGACAGGATATAGGATATTGATACTTCCCTTTACTCAAAAATCTGTCACTAAAGGTGGAATACACTTAGCTGATTCATATTTAGAAAAAGAAAGATTAGGTACTAACGTGGGATTCGTAGTATCATTGGGACCAGATGCTTACAAAGATAAGAATAAATTTCCTAACGGTGCTTGGTGCCAAGAAAGAGATTGGATTATTTTTGGAAGATACGCAGGAGCTAGAATCAAAATTGATGGTGGTGACTTGCGCTTATTAAACGATGATGAAGTACTCGCTGTGGTGAATAACCCAGAGGATGTACAATAATCACGCAACTATTAACATAGGAGTATAACCATGGCAGAACCCATGCAAGAAACAGAAGAAGTTCAAATAGAACTTGAAGGTGAAGAAGCGACTACCGAAGAAGCTGTAGTAGTAGAAGAAACTCAACCAGAAGAAACTCAGACAGAAGTTCAAGAAACTTCTGAAGAATCTACTGAAAAAGAAGTAGCTGACTACAGTGAATCAGTCAAAAAACGTATTAATAAACTTACATATAAGATTAAGGAAGCTGAAAGAAGAGAGCAAGCTGCATTAGATTATGCTAAGAATGTTCAAGAACAGTTAAATAAAACTAACGAAAACCTTTCACAAAAAGATAAATCACTATATGATGAGTATAGTGCAAGAGTTGCAAGTCAACTAGCTACTGCCGAAGACAAGTATAAAACTGCTTACGACCTCGGAGACACAGATGCAATGTTGGAGCATCAAAAAGATGTAGCGAAACTTGCTGTAGAATTAGAGAGCTTAAACCGTGTTAAACCTGAAGAAGAACAAAAATCCGAAGCAACTAATGTTGAGGACCAAGTTCAGCAAAAGGCTACAGAACAAGCTCAAGCTCAACCAACTCCAGACCCTAAAGCTCAAGATTGGGCTAAGAAAAATGAATGGTTTGGCACAGACCTAGCTATGACTACGAGTGCTTTTGCTTTTCATAGAGAGTTGGTAGAAAGCGAAGGTTTTGATCCTTCTTCTGATGAGTATTATCAGGAGATAGATAAAAGAATGGTGGAGAATTTTCCTCATAAGTTTAACGGAGGAGAAGTCTCTCAAACTAATAACGTTCAAGAGAATGTTGCTGCCCCAAGCAGAGGTGCTAGAGGTAAAACAGGAAAAGGACGCACTGTCAAGTTGTCACCTAGTCAAGTAGCGATTGCTAAAAGACTAGGCGTCCCGCTTGAAGAATATGCTAAACACATAAAAACATAGGAGAAAAAATGACAGAAGATAATAAAACTACTGAAGTCAACACAGATCGAACTCCACGATCTGCAGATACTCGAGATAATGAATCTCGTCTTAAACCATGGCAACCACCGTCTTTATTAGACGCACCGATTCCGCCATCTGGTTATGTCTATCGCTGGTTACGAGAATCAATGGTAGGGCAAGATGACAAAGCGAATATGTCAAAACGTATTCGTGAAGGTTGGGAACCTGTTAGATCAGAAGACCATCCTGAGTTTGAAGCACCGACTATTGATGATGGTAAACATGCAGGAGTAATCGGAGTAGGTGGGTTAATTTTAGCTAAGATGCCTATCGAAACCGTCCAACAAAGACGTGCATACTACGCCAAAATGTCTTCAGATCAAATGGAGGCAGTCGATAATAATCTTATGCGAGAAAGTGACTCAAGGATGCCTATTAGTAGCCCTAATAGACAGAGTAAAGTTACTTTCGGAAGTGGAGGTACTGACTCTTAGTGAGTACCATGTTATTTTATATGAATATAAAAGGTGAAAAATAATGGCAAATGTAAATAGCCCAAATGGTTTCACACCAGCATATCATATGTCAGGAGGCACTATTAGACCTTCTGAGTTTGAGATCGCGAGTGGCACTAACGCATCTATCTTTAGTGGTGATGTAGTTAATCTATCTAGTGGTTTAGTAATTCAGGGGACTGCAACTGGTGCACCTCTTGGTGTATTTTATGGTGTGGAATATCAAGCAACTGATGGTTCTGTCGTCTTTTCGAAAGTATGGACAGCCGATACCGTCACATTAGGTGCTGCAAATGCGAAAGCGTATGTTTACTCCGATCCAGATATTGTTTATGAGGCTCAGTCTACTGGGACTCCTACACAAGCGTCTATCGGAACAACTAATACGATTTCGACAACTGCAGGTGATTCTAACACAGGTCGATCAAAAGAAGGTGTAACAACTACAACTTCTAGTGGTATTGCGACAGTAGTGGGGTTTGTTGACAGACCCGATAACTCTATTGGTCAATACGCTAGAGTGCATGTAATTTTCCCTGCTTCTGTATTTGGCAACAACTAAAGGTGAATAACAATGGCAATTAACAGAGCACAATTAGTAAAAGAACTCGAGCCAGGATTAAATGCACTCTTTGGTCTTGAGTATAATAGATACGAGAACGAGCACTCAGAAATTTTCGACACAGAAACTTCTGATAGAGCGTTTGAGGAAGAAGTGATGTTATCAGGGTTCGCACAAGCTCCAACAAAAGGAGAAGGTGAGGCAGTAACTTATGATTCAGCACAAGAAACTTTCACATCTCGTTATACGCATGAAACAATAGCTTTAGCGTTTTCGTTGACAGAAGAAGCTATCGAAGATAATCTCTACGATACTCTTTCTTCTAGATACACAAGAGCTCTAGCTAGATCTATGGCAAGCACGAAGCAAGTAAAAGCTGCAAACGTACTTAATAATGGTTTCAATTCTAGTTTCCCTGGAGGAGACGGAAAAGAACTATTTGCTACAGATCACCCTACCATAACTGGTGGTGATCAAGCGAATGAACCAAGTACTGACGCTGACTTAAACGAAACTTCGTTAGAGAATGCTATGATTGATATCTCTCAGTTTAAAGACGAAAGAGGAATCAAAATTAACGTTCAAGCTAGAAAGCTGATTATTCCACCACAACTGCAGTTTGTTGCAGACAGGGTATTAAATTCTCCTGGAAGAGTGGCTACATCAGACAATGACATCAACGCAATGAAAAACATGGGAATGTTGCCAGAGGGTTATGTTGTAAATCACTATCTTACTGATACTGATGCTTTCTTTATTAAAACTGATGCACCTAACGGTCTAAAGCACTTTGAAAGAGCGCCGATGACAACTGGTATGGAAGGAGACTTCGAAACTGGTAACGTAAGGTACAAAGCTAGAGAAAGATATTCTTTTGGTTTTAGTGACTTTCGTGGGATCTACGGATCTAAAGGAGCTTAATTAAATTAATCTCATTAGGAAAGGGAGCTTCGGCTCCCTTTCTTTTTTTCATTAATAAGTATAGAATTAAGTTCTAGGTATAATAATTGTTTTATAGACTGACCTAGCAGACAAGCCGAGACTATAAAACTTATTTCCAAAGGAGGAAATTATGGCAAAATCGACGTTCTCAGGACCAGTAAAATCACTTGCTGGATTCATATCAGCAGGTAGTACAGCTGTAGTTAGTCTAACAGCAGATACTACACTTACGGTGGCTGCACATGCAGGTAAAATTTTAACAACTAATGATGCAGATGGTAAATTTACTTTACCTAGTATAGTAACAACATCACCTACAGATCCAACAGATCCTAATCAATTAAATAATTTGGGGGCTACTTTTTTCTTTGTAGTAGAAACAGCAGCAACTGATATGGATATTTTAACTGATGGTACTGATAAATTTGTTGGTGGTCTTTATACAGGTAAAGATGACTCTACTGGTAAAACTTTTATTTCTGGTGCATCTAATGATGTTATTACTATGAACGGTTCTACCAAAGGTGGGTTAGCAGGTAGCATAGTTAAAGTAACTGCTATGGCATCTGCTAAATATGCTGTCGAAGGTATAATTTTAGGTTCAGGTACTATAGTTACACCATTTGCTGACGCATAATAGGAGGTAAACTATGGCTGATGCAGTAACTTCCACAACTGTTCTTGACGGTGATAAAGACTTTATAGTTCAGCTAACTAACGTAAGCGACGGCACTGGAGAAAGTGCTGTTGCTAAAGTAGATGTAAGTGCTCTTACTGCACGTAAAAGTGACGGAGCAGCATGTACAGGTGTAAAACTTAAAAAAGTTTATTATTCTATTTTAGGTTTTACTAAAATAGGATTACTTTGGAACGCAACCAGTAACACTTTGTGTATGGAACTAAACCCTAGTGCTGATGGTATTTTAGATTTTTCACCTTTTGGTGGACTACAAAATACTTCAGGCAGTGGTAAAAACGGTGACATACTACTTACAACCACTGGGCATAGTTCAGGAGACACCTACCTTATAGTTCTACACTGTACAAAGGACTATGAATAATGGCTACTTCTGGTACTAAAACTTTTAGTTTAAACATTGCTGATACTATTGAAGAAGCGTTTGAACTAGCGGGATTAGAACTTAGAACAGGCTACGATGCAGAGACTGCTCGGCGATCATTAAATATTATGTTCGCCGATTGGTCTAATAGAGGTGTAAACTTATGGACAATAGATCAAGTAAGTTTAACACTAACAGCTGGTACAAATCAATACACTTTAAATGCTTACGACGTAGACATAGTTTCTGCTGTAGTAAGGCAAACTATATCGGGCACAACTACCGACTTACAATTAAACAGAGTAGGTAGAACAGAATTTTTAAACATACCTGATAAAACTAGCACAGGTAGACCTACACAATATTTTTTAGACAGAGCTACAACACCAGTGCTTAATATCTGGCCAACACCAGATACTGTCGCAACATATACTTTAATCACTAACAGAGTTACTAGAATTGATGACGTAACAGCATCTAATCAAGACCCTGATGTACCTTCAAGGTTTATGCCTTGTATGGTAAGCGGTTTAGCATATTATCTTGCTATGAAGAAAAACCCTGAAAAAGCCCCTATGTTAAAACAACAATATGAGCAAGACTTTAAATTAGCTGCAGATGAAGATGGAACAAAAGTTTCTTTGCACCTTGTACCTAGAAGGAGTTATTACTAATGGCATATGCTTTAGGAAAATATTCAAAAGCTCAGTGTGATAGGTGTGGTTTTGTCTACCCTTATTTAGAACTTAAAGAAGAATGGCAAGGTTTAAAAGTTTGTAGAGATTGTTATGAACCTAAAGCTCCACAAATAGACCCCATAAATGTGCCTGTAGATCCTGAAGCACTCAAAGATCCAAGAACTACAGAGTCTGCACCAACTGCTGGGAATGGGGTAGTTAAAACAGAAAATAGTGTAGCGAATGGAGTGAGTTCTCCTTCTACATTAGTTTCACATAATGATGTTATAGGATCAAGTTTTCGTAGTAGTAAAATGACTTCTGAATTAGGTAGTGTAACAGTAACTACAGGATCATAATATGAGTTGGACTTATTCATCTTTAAAAACAGCTATACAGGATTTTTCAGAAAGTACAGAAAGCACTTTCGTAACACATCTTAATGATTTTATAAAAGGAGCAGAAGAAAGAATTTTAAAAGGTGTTGAACTTGATCAATTTAGAAAAAACGTAACTGGTTCTGGAACAGCTTCTAATACATATCTAAGCATGCCTACAGATTTTTTATCACCATTTAGTTTAGCTGTAATAGATTCTGATAGTAACTACACATTTTTAAAATTAAAACACGTAAGTTTTATAAGAGACTTTACACCTTCTATAGCAACAACAGGAACACCAAAGTATTACGCTGAGTTTGATCAAGCTTCTTTCATACTAGCTCCTACACCTAGTAGTAATTTTAGTTTTGAACTACATTATTTTTATAGACCTAATTCACTTACAGTAGCTGGAGATAGTGGTACAACATGGCTTTCTACTAATGCACCTAATGCTCTTTTGTATGGCAGTCTTGTAGAAGCTATGATATACTTAAAAAACTATGAAAGTGTTGGTCTATATGAGCAAAGGTTTCAAGAGGCATTAGCACAAATGAAAAACTTAGGTGAAGCTAAATCTACAAGAGATCAATTTAGGTATGATGAAATTAGAAGAACACCACAAGCATAATGTATGAATTAAAACTAGGTGATGTAGCTGTAAAAACTACAAAAAATACAGGATTAAGTCCAGAATATTGGACAGAAAGAATAATGGAACGTTTAGTTCAAGTTAGTGATAATGCTGATCCTTTAGTACAAGCTCAAGCGAGGGCTTTTAAAGAAAGTATTGAACAAGTCGTTTTATTGTATATAAGACAAGCTATTGCTTCTGATAGAAGCACAGTAGCAGGTCTATTAGAAAAACAAGGTCATTGTAAAATGGCTGAAATAATAAGGAGGCTGTAATGGCAATATCTCAAGCAATGTGTACTTCTTTTAAAAAAGAATTAATGGAAGCAAAACACAATTTTTTAAACTCTGGTGGTAATGATTTTAAATTAGCGTTATACACCAGTTCTGCGTCTTTAGGTGCAGGCACAACAGCGTATACTACTTCTAACGAAGCAAGTGGCACTAACTACACCGCTAAAGGTGCAAGTTTAACTAGAGTTGATCCAACAACATCTAGTACAACAGCGTTTACTGACTTCGCTGATTTGACTTTTAGTAGTGCTACGGTTACTGCTAACGGTGCGTTAATTTTTAATGATACAGCTTCAGGTGATCCTGCGGTATGTGTGTTGGCTTTTGGTGGTGATAAAACTTCTACAAACGGAGACTTTACTATACAGTTTCCAACAGCTGACGCTAGTAATGCGATTATAAGAATAGCGTAGTTTAAATGTCCAGTGTAACAGGTTGGGGTCGTGGCACTTGGGGCGAAGGTGCATGGAGTGAAGAAGCTCCTGTAGTCGTCACTGGTGTAAGTGCTACTTCTGCTGTAGGCACTGTTATACAAAGAACTTCAAACACTATTGCAGTTACTGGTTTAGTAGGGACTTCGGCTTTAGGTAGTGAAACTGTAGTAGCTCAGGCTTTACAAGTAGTTACTGGAAACGTAGGAACTTCTTCTTTAGGTGATGAAACAGTTACTGCAGCAGCATTAGTTGCTGAAACAGGAGTAGCGGGAACTACCGCATTAGGAAATGCTATAACTGCTGGAGCAGCAGTCACGGGTGTCTCTGCCGTAGCTTCTACTTCTTCTTTAGGAGATGAAACTGTAACAGCAGGAGCAGTAACCGCAGTTACTGGTTTAGCAGGAACTTCTGCATTAGGTACTATTAGTTTAGTAACTAATAATAATCTTTCGGTTACTGGAAACGTAGGAACTTCTGCATTAGGCGATGAAACAGTAGTTTCAAAAGCTCTCGTACTACCGACAGGAAACGTAGGTACTTTTGGTGAACCAACCGCAACAGTTTGGGGGTTAGTAGACACTAGTCAAACAGCTAATTACAGCGATGTTACAACAACTCAAACACCT
>VMHT01010428.1_pt1 | contig 12676 bp, 13 predicted proteins | sample 4693611 | NCBI WGS metagenome assembly VMHT01 (sample SAMN12280063, study PRJNA550983) | marine metagenome | isolation source: seawater sampled from same location over 5 years 0.02-0.2 micron viral filtrate | place: USA: collected off the coast of southern California halfway between the port... ... | reverse complement strand
ATTCCAAATTTAGGATTGGTACAAATGTTGGATGAGGAAACCGGGGAGTTTGTTACTGTAAACACCGGTTCAAAATCGGTTAGAAAAAATTACGCTGAATATTATCGCGGCCGTGCGGCTTATTTTAATGAAAGTTTTACCCTAAGTGGAGCCGGCGTTATCAATAATCGCGTTGATGAAAGCTACGTAAAAAAATTACTGGGTTATTTTAAAAGAAGAGGTTAAGAGGAATGAAAAATAGGTCTTTAACAACAATTACTATTTCTAAAGTGGCAAGCTTGCTGCTTTTTCTGTTGTTGTCTTTTCAGTCTTTTGCCCAGCAACCAAAAGTAAATGCCGAAATAGATTCTACCTCGATCAAAATTGGAGAACAGGTTATTTATAGCATTGAAGTGGAGACCGATTCTACCAATTTGGTGGTTTTCCCGGAAGGGCAAACTTTTGATCCTATGGAAATGGTAGAGTCTTTAGGAGCGGATACCACCACGGTGGAAGATCGTTTTAAACTTTTAAAGAAATACTCGCTTACCCAATTTGATTCCGGTTCTTATACTATTCCTCAGCAGAAAATTATAATACAAAACCGGGAATATTTAACCGATTCTTTTAGAGTTGAGGTGGCCGATGTAAAAGTAGATACTACGCGCCAGAAAATGTATCCTATAAAACCAGCGGTAGATGTGCCAAAGCCTTTTGAGGTGCCAAACTGGGTTTGGTGGTTGCTTGCTGCATTAGTTGTTCTTGCGATTGCCTTTTATTTCTTCAGAAAAAAGAAGAAAAAGAAAGAAGAGCAAAAGGAGCTGCCGCCTTACGAGCAGGCTATGCTTGAACTAAAGCAATTAGATAATTCTTCTTTACTGCCAAACAGGGAAATTAAAGAATATTATTCTCAGCTTACGTTTAGTGTTAGAAAATACCTTGATAGAAAGATTTATGACCGGGCGCTGGAAAGCACCACTTCAGAACTTATCGCCTATTTAGAATTAAGAAAACAAGCGGGCGAATTAAGTTTGAAGGATAAATCTATAGATAACCTTCAGCAGTTATTAAAACGTGCCGATTTGGCCAAATTTGCCAATTCAAGGCCCGATGTGATCACTGCAAAAAGCGATCGTACCAAAGTAGAGCATCTTATAAAAGACATTAGGCAGGTGGTTCCCGAACCGACAGAGGAGGAATTGATGCAGGATGAAAATTACCGAAAGGAAAAATTAAAGAAAAAAAGAAGAAATAAGATTATTGCCATACTTGGCGGAATTGTGGTCCTGGCTATTATAGTTATTACTGTACTGGTAAATACTAAAGGTTTTGACTATGTACAGGATTCAGTTTTAGGGAATGAAACCAAAGAATTGCTGGAAGGCGACTGGATTAGAAGTGAATATGGTACGCCGCAAGTGACCATCACTACGCCTGAAGTGCTGGTAAGAAAAACGGTAGATCGTGATGACGAACTCCAGGAAATGTTGTTGGGAAGTGAGACTTTTGATGCCGGAACCCTGGAAGGGAATTTATATACTTTACTAATTACCGGCCCGGTAAACCCGCAAGGTGATTTTGATTTACAAAAAGCAGTAGACGGTATTTATGAGTCTCTGGAAGCCCAGGGTGCCCGAAATATCATTATGAAACAGGAAGATTTTTCTACTATAAATAATACCGAAGGAATAAAGGTTTTTGGAATTTTTGATCTTGAAAATCCGGTAACCGGCGGGCCAATTAAAAAGGAATATGCAATTCTGAATTTTGGTGCAAACGGCGGTTTCCAGCAAATTATGGTAGTGTTTAATGAAGATGATGAATATGCCGAAGAGATTTCTCAACGTATAGAAAGTTCGGTGCAATTAAAAAATCAGGCTAATTAATGTTTGCTAATTATACATTCGAAAATCCGGAGTTTTTCTGGCTGTTATTGCTGCTTCTGCCGGCAACGGCCTGGTATTTCTGGAAACGTAAGCAGCAAACTCCGGAGCTTAAAATGTCTAGCGTAAAAGGTTTTAAAGTAAAGCAATCGCTGCTTTCAAAATTAAAACCCGTGCTTTTTGTACTGCGCTTACTGGCTTTGGCGCTTTTAATTACTGCTATGGCCAGGCCAAGAACGGTAGATGTTACTACCCAAAGCAGCAATATTCGAGGAATAGATATCGTGATGGCTATAGATGTTTCAGCAAGTATGCTGGCGCGTGATTTTGAACCTAACCGACTAGAATCAGTAAAAGAAGTTGGCGCAGAATTTATTGAAAATCGGCCAAACGATAGGATTGGCCTGGTGCTATTTGCAGGTGAGAGTTTCACCAAAACTCCAATTACTAGCGATAAAAGTATAGCCTTAAGGGCCATAGAAGAAATTGAATACAGTAATGTTCTACAAAATGGTACGGCGATTGGTTCGGGTTTGGCGACTTCTGTAAACAGGTTGAAAGATAGTGATGCCAAAAGCAAGGTGATTATTTTATTGACCGACGGGGTTAATAATTCAGGGTTTATAGATCCTAAAATTGCCAGCGAATTGGCAGTGGAATTCGGGATTAAAACCTATACTATTGGGGTGGGAAGTAATGGTAATGCATTAACCCCCGTAGGAATTTTGCCTAACGGAAGATTTCAATATGGCGTACAAAAAGTAGAAATTGACGAAGCGCTATTACAGCAAATTGCTGCAGATACCGGCGGGGAATATTTTAGGGCTACCAATAACGAAAAACTGGAGGAAATCTATGAAGAAATAGACAGCCTCGAAAAATCTGAAATTGAAGAATTCAGATATTATAATTATACCGAAAAATTTAGACCTTATGTTTTATTGGCGTTAGGTTTGCTGCTGTTTGAAGTGGTCTTAAGATATACTGTATTTAAAGGTTTTATTTAAATCTGAAAAGAAGTTTAATGATCTTAGAAGAGAAAATATACTTATGGCTTTTACTGCTTATTCCGGTGGTACTTCTGGTGTATCTTATTTTTAGGATATGGCAAAAGCGCGCTCGTTCTAAATTTGCCAAACCAGAACTTCTAGGCTACTTATCACCAAACAGGTCTTCATTTAAACCACTTTTAAAAGTGCTATTAATCGTATTTGCACTGGCTGCTTTAGTAGTTGGTCTTGTAAATCCTAAAATTGGATCACAATTAGAAACCGTAAAACGTGAAGGGGTAGATATTGTTTTTGCTGTAGATGTTTCTAAAAGCATGGAGGCCGAAGATATTGCGCCAAGTCGTTTGGAAAAATCGAAGCAATTGGTTCGGCAAATTATTGGCAATTTAGGAAGTGACCGCGTTGGAATCATCGCCTATGCCGGCAGTGCTTTTCCGCAGCTACCAATTACCACAGATTACGGCTCGGCTGAAATGTTCCTGGAAAGCTTAAATACCGATATGATCTCCTCACAAGGAACGGCAATTGGAGATGCCATAGACCTTGCCACCGGCTTTTTTGACGATAACCAGCAAACCAATCGGGTGATGTTTATTATTAGTGATGGTGAAGATCACGGTGGGAATATTGAAGATATGGCCAGGCAGGCTGCCGAGGCCGGAATTAGGATTTATACTATTGGAGTAGGAACAACCAAAGGGGGACCAATTCCTATAAAGCGAAATGGTGTAATTCAGAATTATAAGAAAGATAACCAGGGCGAAACGGTTATTACCAAACTGGATCCTGCAATACTCCAGGAAATTGCTGAAGAAGCTAACGGCGAGTATATTGATGGAAGTGTAACCGCAGAAGTCACTGAGAAAGTACAGGAAGAGTTGCTTACCATTGAAAAAACAGAATTTGAAGCCAAGCAATTTGCCGATTATAAATCGCAATTTCAGTGGTTTGTTGGTTTGGCAATTTTATTGCTGTTGCTAGACGTATTTATGCTGGAACGAAAAACCGGCTGGATAAGAAGACTTAATTTATTCAACGAAAAAAGAAAAACAGAGGAGTGATCGCATGAGAGGTTTTTCAGCAAACATATTACTCGATAATCGAGATTTGAATGCTTCGGGGCTTGCCTCGAATTTCAAATATTCTTTTTGTTCCAAAGGTAACATGAGCTTTCTTCGAGCTAGTTTATTTGTAATTTTCGGTTTGTTATTTTCATTTCAAGTTGGTGCTCAGCAACAAAATGATAAGGAAAGAGAAAAGGCCCAGAAAGAAGCACTGCAACTTATGCAGGAAGCCGATGAAGCGCTGGGAGATAATAATTTCCCAGAAGCAGAAGCCGCTTATAGAAAAGCGATAGCCAAAGATCCAGAAAGTAGTGCTGCGCGATATAATATGGGTAATATGTATTACACCCGAGAAAACTCGCCGCAAGCCGCACAACGTTTTAAGCAGGCTGCTGAGGTTGCCGATACAAAAGAGGCAAAGCACCAGGCCAATCATAATCTTGGGAATGCTTATATGAAGCAAAAAAAGTATCAGGAAGCGGTAGACGCTTATAAAGATGCTTTAAGGAATAACCCTACCGATGATGAGACCCGTTATAACCTGGCGCTAGCCAAGAAAATGCTGGAAGAACAACAGCAAGATCAGAATCAGGATGGTGGTGATAATGAAAATCAGGATCAGGAAAACAAAGATCAGGAGAATCAGGATCAAAATCAGGACCAGGAAAATAAAGAGAACCAGGATCAACAAGATCAAAGTGGCGAAGGGGAGAATGAAGGAGATCAGGATCAGCAAGATAAAGATCAGGAAGAAAAGGAAGGCGATAAGGACGAGAAAGAGCAGCCAGATGGACAGGGTGACCAGGAAGAAAAGGAAAAGCAACCGCAACAAGGCCAGCCTCAACCAGCGCAAGGCCAGTTGTCTCCAGAGCAAATACAGAGTTTGTTAGAGGCTATGAATAACGAAGAAAGAAAAGTGCAGGATAAAATAAATGCAGAAAAGCAAAAAGGTGCCAAAGTGAAATCTGAAAAAGATTGGTAAAATTTTTGATACGTTTCTTTCCAAAATCATACTTATCTTAAAGAAAGGGATTTTATAGATGAACTTGAAATTTTTAATACTTAGCATTTTATTTTTTACCGGCCTTAGTTTACAGGCCCAGGTGAGGTTCGAGGCCAAAGTGAGCAAGGACAAACTTGGGGTGAACGAACGCCTTAGGGTAGATTTTGAAATGAACCAGGACGGCGATAATTTTCGTCCACCTTCTTTTGATGGGTTTACCGTAGTTGGCGGCCCTAACCAGGCGGTGAGTAACCGTTGGATTAACGGCGATCGTACGTATTCCAAAACCTATTCGTATTACCTGCAACCAAATTCACGGGGAAGAAAAACCATTGCCCAGGCAGAAATAACCGTAGACGATAAGATCTATAAAACTACACCGGTAGATGTTGAAGTTACTGCTGCAGTAGAAAAACCTACCGATGGCGATGATTCAGAATTAATAGCTTCAGATAATCTGCATTTGGTGGCAGAGGTTTCTGATGCGACACCTTATTTAAACGAAGGTATTACGGTTGTATATAAGCTATATGTGAGTCCGCGAATTAGCGTTAGTAATTTCCGGGAAGTAGACAGTCCTAAATTTTCAGATTTCTGGAGTCAAAATATCGAAATAAGAGAATTAAGACCGGAAAATGGGGAGTATCAGGGAGAGCCCTATCGTTATGTAGTACTTAAAAAAGCAGTGCTTTATCCGCAAAAAACGGGAGAACTGGAACTTGAACCGCTTACTTTGTCGGTTTCGGTAGATGTGCCCAGTGACAGGAGAGATATTTTTGGAAGCAGAATTTACAAAACCATAAATAAAACGGTTGCTGCCGGCACCAGGACCATAGATGTTAAACCATTGCCTGAAGGGAAACCGGCAGGATTTACCGGTGCGGTTGGGAAATTTAGTATGGATGTGAGTACCACCAAAGAGAAGCTTAAAGCTTCAGAATCCTTGGAGGCTAAAGTGGAAATTAGAGGAAACGGAAATTTGAATTTATTTGAGTTACCGGCTTTAGAAGTGCCATCTTCTTTAGAAATGTATAGTCCTGAACGAATAGAGAACGTTACCACAACGCTTAATGGGAAACAGGGAAGCATTATAGACAATTACACTATTGTGCCAACCCGTAAGGGTCAATATCCAATTAAACCGCTTAATTTCTCTTATTTTGATCCTCAGAGCGAAACCTATAAAAGCCTTTCTTCCCAGGAAATTGTGATAGATGTGGAAGAAGGTCCAGCCACTGGAGGAAATGCTGTTGCTGGTAATACCAGGCAATCTGTTAGCCTTCCTTCAGAGCAATTCAGGTTTATAAAAACAAATACCAATTTAAAACCATTAGATCAGCAGGCATTTTTTAGGTCCTGGACTTTTTGGGGTTCTTTGTTTTTACCTTTTGCAGCAATTCCGTTATTTATTTTATTCGGAAAAAGGAGAGAGGCTAAAGCGGCTGATGTTACTGGAAACAGGAGAAAGAAAGCCGATAAACTGGCTCGAAAATACTTTTCTGAAGCGAAGAAGAACCTTGGCGATCAGCAAAGCTTTTACGAGTCGCTGGAACGGGCAATGCATAATTATTTGAAAGCCAAATTGCATATCCAAACTGCAGAAATGAGTAAGGAAAGGATTTCAGAAATATTACGCGAAAAAAATGTTGCTGATGAAACTTCAACCGAATTTATCGAGGTATTGAAGAGTTGTGAATTTGCACGCTACACCCCGGCATCAAATACTGCACAGCACGAAGATTACGATAAGGCGGTGAAAGTAATTTCCAAACTTGACAAAGATTTGTAATATGAAAAAACAGGTATTTATATTACTCCTATTTTTATCGACTTTGGCGCAGGCTCAAAACCCAGAGCTTTTTGAAGAAGCTAATAATGCCTATGCAAACGAGGATTTTGAAACTGCCATAACCAAATATGAGAAGATTCTTGAGAACGGGGAGACTTCGGTGGCGATTTATTATAACCTTGGGAATTCACATTATAAACTAAATAATGTAGCCTCCAGTATTTATTATTTTGAAAAAGCGCTTCAGTTAGATCCTACAGATGAAGATGTGCAAAACAATATAGAATTTGCACGAAGTATGACTGTTGATGATATTCCGGTGAACGAAGAAACTGGTTTTCAGAAGAAATTTAATAGTTTAATTTCTACTTTTTCCTATAATACCTGGGCTTACCTGGCTATCGCCCTGTCAATAACTTTTGTGATTTTATTTTTACTTTATTATTTCAGTCGAAACTCTCTACAAAAGCGCATCTTTTTTGGAGTAGGGATATTTATTTTTCTCTTAGGTGGTATTTCAGTGTTTTTCGCATTTCAGCAACAGGAAATTCAGTTTAATAATCAATTTGCTATAATTTTTGCAGAAGAAGCTCCGGTAAAAAATGAGCCATCACCAAAGGGAGAGGCTGCATTTAGTCTTCACGCGGGTACTAAAACCAGGGTTCTTGAAGATTACCAGGAATGGGTGAAAATAGAGCTTCCTAACGGCACACAGGGATGGATAGAAAATAATTATTTGAAGCGACTATAAGGGATATTGATGCCTGTTTTACATTAAAGTATGAGTTTTCTTTTTAGTTAGAAGCATTTCTTAGTATTTTTGCCGTTATGAAAAGAATGGCTTACATACTAACTTTCGTTTTTATGGCGTTTATCGCAACGCCAAGTATTGTGGCCTATATTGATAATTCTGTAGATGTTTCTTTTGCATTTAATGTAAATGAAGAAGAAAGTTCTTCAAAAAATGAGATCAATCTGGAATTTAATCTGGAGGAACATCATTCAAATTACACTAGCATACAGTTTCTACAGGAACATACGCATACCGAAGACATTTACAGAGAAAGCTATCCAATTGTGTTTCTGGATGTTATTTGCCCACCGCCCAAAAGCGCATAATCTAATTTAACTTTTACTGAATTTTTATAAGCTTTCTGCAATTTTTTGTAGAGAACACACCTTGATATTAAAGTCTTTTTGTGTCAAAAATTCTATTCGATTATTTAAAAATTAGATTACTTAGATCAATACAATTCGTTTAAAACCAACTTCAGGTATATTAATTCCTGAATAATTGATCTCAACTTCATAAAGCGTTTTATATGTTTAAACATCTTAATAAAGATTTCCCGGCAAGTATTGTAGTATTTTTTGTAGCCATTCCGTTGTGTTTAGGAATTGCACTTGCCAGTGGAGCTCCATTGTTTGCCGGTTTAATTGCCGGTATGGTTGGAGGTATCGTGGTAGGTAGTATTTCAAATTCTCAACTTGGGGTAAGTGGTCCCGCAGCAGGCCTTGCAGTAATTGTTTTAAGCGCCATTCAATCGCTTGGCAGCTATGAAATATTTTTGGTTGCTGTGGTAATAGCAGGACTTCTTCAAATAGTAATGGGAGCTTTAAAAGCCGGGATTATTGGGTATTATTTCCCTTCTTCGGTAATTAAAGGTATGCTCGCCGGTATAGGTATTACCATTGCAATTTCACAAATTCCAAACGTTTTGGGCTTTTCCAGTGATCTGGAAATTTTTTCCATTGATGGCGGAATTGGTTCTGCGTTAAGTAAAATTGCTGATAACCTTCACTATGGTAGTATATTAATCACTCTAGTTGCCCTGGCAATCTTACTATTATGGGAAAAAGTTCTTACTAAAAAGAGTAAAATATTCAGTATTGTTCCGGGACCTCTAGTAGCCGTTGCTATGGGGGTAGTTTACTATATTGTAGTAGATGGTCCAGCTTTTGGAATCCAGGATTTTCAATTGGTAACCGTACCGGTGCCAGATAGTGCCGCCTCTTTCTTTGGACAATTCTCTATGCCTAACTTTGCTGAGATCGCAAATTCTGAAGTATGGGTTGTTGCAGTAACCATTGCTATTGTAGCCAGTTTGGAAACTTTATTAAGTGTTGAAGCTATAGATAAAATAGACCCGTTAAAAAGAACAACCAACACCAACCGTGAGCTATATGCACAGGGAGCCGGTAATATGATTTCCGGACTTATTGGTGGTTTGCCGGTTACCCAGGTAATTGTAAGGAGTTCTACCAATGCTCAATCTGGAGGTAGAACAAAAATGTCTGCCATCTTACACGGTTTTCTTATTCTTTTCTCCATTATTGCTATTCCAACCGTATTGAATATGATTCCTTTAGCTGTACTTGCCGCAGTTCTTCTACTGGTGGGCTATAAGTTGGCTAAACCGGCTTTATTTAAGCAAATGTTTAAATTAGGAAAGGGACAATTTCTTCCTTTTATAGTTACTATTCTTGGGGTGGTATTTTTAGACCTTCTAATGGGGATAGGGCTTGGTCTGGCAGTTGGTATAGGTGTTATTTTAATTAATAGCTATAAAAACTCTCACTTCTTGCATAAAGAAGGTTATGAAAATAATGATGGTAATTATAAAATTACCCTTGCAGAGGAGCTTTCTTTCCTGAATAAAGGTGCTATCTTAAGAGAATTGAACGATATACCCGATGGTTCTACCGTATTGATTGATGTTAGGAAGACCAAGGTGCTGGATTATGATGTTTTAGAAATTTTGGATGAATTTGCTGTAAAAGCAAAACGTAAGGATATTACCATTAAACTGGTTTCCGGTAGAGGAGAAGTTACAAACCCCGATAGCTTTAGAAGATATTTTGGCCTGGACGTTCCGCTTTAGAACTTTAAGCCAAAAGCTAATTTTGCAAAGAGGAAGTCTATACTTTAGACTTCCTCTTTTTTATTTTCAAAAAGTTCACTTTCATCATCCAGCAGGTGTCTTTCCCTGGCTTCTCTTAAGATTGAAGGAAGCACTGCCGGCGCAATAACTTTAACCGGAGCGTAAAGTTTAGATTCTTCAAGTTTTTCTTTGCTAACCAGTTCTATCTCTTCATTGGTAGCTGAAAAAAACATAATTATTACACTGGCTATAAAAGCCATTTTTAATAATCCGAAACCGGCACCTAGTAATTTATTTACGATGCCCAGCGCGGCAAAACCGGCCATTTTAGTTAAGATCTTTCCTGCCAGCGAGATTAGAAAAACAATCAGAACAAAAGTGATGGCAAATGCGATTAGGTTTACATATTCTGAATCCCAATTCATATTTTCAGAAAAGAAATCACTTAAAATACAAGAGAAATGGATAGCGCCGTGAATTCCGGCTACTATGCCCACTAGGGAAGCGATCTCGGCCAAAAGCCCTCTAAAAAATCCTCTAACGAGCCCATAAAGCAGAAGTAAGGCCAGGACAATGTCTACTGTATTCATGTTTCAAATATAGTAAAATACCCGTGGTAAGCTTCCTATAGCTTATAGTGAATAAAACTATGATTTTGTATAGAAGATGGACTAACATTTTAAGTCTCTTCAGAGGGTTAATTCAAAAAGTAAGATATTATCTTTGTGGGCATGACACGAGACGAAAATTTGAAAGGTAGATGGGATGGTTTGCAAAAAAAGCTTTCTAACCAGTTTGCCGATGGAGAATTAATGGATCTGGATGCGATAATTTATGTAATTGGTGTTCAGGAATTGGGGCAGCCTCATAGAAAATTTAAAAAAGATCATAAAATAGATCTAATGCATATTGCTATTTGCCGTTTGCTGGAACCATACGGTTATTATGAATTTGATTATTTTGATGAAGATGGCTGGCCACATTATAAGATTTTGGAACAATTACCTACGCTTAAGGCCGGTGAGCAATCGGTTTTAATGAAGGAAGCAATTGTAAATTATTTTATCAATAACGAGTACATAGATTAAAGGCGCCACGTGCTGCCTAAAACTACATTTTTACTAAATTTGCCCTTCTGAAAAGAAAAGGATCTCATGATAGATAAAATTAAGCAACATATAGCTGAAGTAGAAGCTTTTAAAACCGAATCGGCTAAAGAAGTAGAAGCATTCAGAATTAAATACCTGGGAAAAAAGGGAATTTTAAACGATTTCTTCGCTTCTTTCAAAGAAGTACCTAACGAGCAGAAAAAGGAATTTGGCCAGGCGGTAAACTCGCTTAAAAAGGCCTCTGAGGCCAAAGTTGCTGAGTTGAAAGAAAACCTGGAAAGCAAACAGGAAGAAAAGGGAGTTTACGGTGATCTTTCAAGACCGGGAGAACCTATTGAAATTGGCTCAAGACATCCTATTTCTATCGTTAAAAACCAGATTATAGAGATCTTTTCTAACATTGGTTTCAATGTTTCTGAAGGACCCGAAATGGAAGACGACTGGCATAACTTTACCGCGCTTAATTTGCCAGAATATCACCCTGCACGCGATATGCAGGATACCTTTTTTATTCAGACAGATCCAGATATTTTATTGCGCACCCATACCTCTTCGGTACAGGTGCGATATATGGAAAATAACAAACCACCAATTAGAACAATTTCCCCGGGAAGGGTTTTTAGGAACGAAGCGATTTCTTCGCGTTCCCACTGTATTTTTCATCAGGTGGAAGGACTTTATATTGACAAGAACGTAAGTTTTGCCGATCTAAAACAAACTCTGCTTTATTTTACAAAACAACTCTTCGGAAAATCTAAGATTAGATTAAGACCTTCATATTTTCCATTTACCGAGCCAAGTGCTGAGGTAGATATTTACTGGGGGCTGGAAACCGAAACCGATTACCGAATTACCAAGGGAACCGGTTGGTTAGAGATTATGGGCTGCGGAATGGTAGACCCAAATGTGCTTAGAAACTGTGATATAGATCCAACCGAATATTCGGGTTTTGCTTTTGGGATGGGAATAGAACGTATAGCCATGTTGCTTTACCAAATTGGTGATATTAGAATGTTCTATGAAAACGATATTAGATTTCTTGAGCAGTTTAAATCCTCATTTTAACTAAAAAATTCTGGCGCAAAATCCAGAGCTTAATACAAGTGAATTATGAATAGAACTGGATTAATTATTATTGGTATTCTTGCGCTGGCAGTTATTATTATTTTGGTAGCTGTAAAAATAATCGAATTTGCCTTAGGTGCGATTTTATTAGGGGTAGCTGCAATAATTTTATGGGGATTGTACAGATGGGCTAAAAATAAGATAGAAGATTAGTGAAGAAAGATATTGACATACCTGAAGTAGAAAACGTTTATGTGGCGGCCGTGAAGGTCTATAACGAGTCTTTTAAAGTAGAGGAGTGGAATGCTTATCTTATAAACGATAGGGACGAAGCTATTGAGATGGCTTTAATTGTAAGCAAAGGCTACGATAATAAGAAAGAAACCTCTGTTATACGCCATAAGCTGGAAAAGCTTCCCTCTAAGTCTTTTGCTAAAATTGAATTTATTCAGGAAGAAGTTCTTGCCCTCAATAACCAGTTTCAGGTTACTTTTTTTGCTGATGGTAAAATGTTTGAAAAGAAATATTTATTCAGAAAAAATAGCGTAAACGAACAGGCTTTACGTGAAATTCCTATTATCCCAAATAAAGGAGTTTTAGCCGAATAATAGTTTTAAGTAAGCTTTTCTGCCAGTTTCTTAATTACTTTTTTAGGGTTTTTCCCTTCATAAAGAATCCCATATACCGCGTTTATTATGGGCGTTTTCGCGCCTTTATCTTTATTAATTTTATAAGCACTTTCGGTAGCATAATAACCTTCGGCAATCATGCTCATTTCCATTTGGGCGCTCTTTACGGTGTAGCCTTTGCCAATCATATTACCGAACATACGGTTTCGGCTAAATACGGAATATCCGGTTACAAGAAGATCTCCCAGGTAAGCAGAATCGTT
>VMHT01109678.1_pt1 | contig 12678 bp, 10 predicted proteins | sample 4693611 | NCBI WGS metagenome assembly VMHT01 (sample SAMN12280063, study PRJNA550983) | marine metagenome | isolation source: seawater sampled from same location over 5 years 0.02-0.2 micron viral filtrate | place: USA: collected off the coast of southern California halfway between the port... ... | reverse complement strand
ATTGATTACAGATTAGAAATAAAAGAAGAAAATAAACAGATTGAATTAATAGAAGAGATTGTTTTTTTATTAGATACATTATCTATTGACAAGTTAGAAGAAATAAAAGATAGTATTACCTGTATTGATTAATTTTTATATTGGATTAGCAAATGCAATTATCGAAAACTGAATTAGCAATTAAAGAACACCGCGCATTATTCCCTACGACTGTTAAAAGTGTATCGGATGGCATGGGTAAAACTGAATTAGTTTTAAAGATAAGCACGAATAAAAAACTTAAAAAGAAAATAAGCATAGGAAAATATAAAGGTTTCCCTATGGTATCGCTCACATTAGAAGAACGTGCAACGTGTTCAACGCATTGTGTTTTTTATGATGGTTGTTATGGCGACAATATGCCATTTGCCACGCGATATAAAATAGATCCTAGTTTATTAATTCAAATAGAAAAAGATCTAGTTTTTTATTCTAATAAATATCCACTAGGTTTTTTAGTTAGACTTCATGTACTAGGTGATTTTAATAGCATATCTTATGTGAAGTTTTGGGAACGTATGCTAATTAAATTTAAAGCATTGCATATTTTTGGATATACTGCGCGACATGATAGTATGCCTGATAAACTATCAAGAGATATTGCAAAACATATAAATAGATTAAGATCTAATTACGGTTTTCGTTTTGCTGTAAGAGATAGTAATAATAATTCTCACAATTTTACCGCGCTATCTATGGATACGCCTATTGCCAAAACTAAATTAAAGAATAAAGAATTGTTTGTGTGTCCTGAACAACTAAACAAGGTTGATGGATGCGCGGATTGTGGCTTGTGTTGGACAAGTTTAAAGGCCGTAGGGTTTATCAATCATAGTCGCAAGGCCCTAAGTAACAAGCGCAAGTTAGACGCTATCGACAAACAATGGGACGCTATCTTATCTGCTCCTATCTAATACAATAATAATAATAGGCAATAAAAAACCCCCCAAGCCATAACAGCAAGGGGGGTTAATTGTTTAATTAAGTTTTACTATGCTACGGCTACAGCATCCAAGAATGCTGGCGTGTTCATCCATTGTTGAACTTGTACCTTGCGCGATAGCATACGCTCTTGGCTATTATCTAAATTGCTGTTGGTAGCATTAAGAGTAAACCCGTTACGTTCATCCGCATAACTTGCGTAATTAGTGAACCCATTAACGATAGCATAGGCAGTGTTACCCCAATAGCTCGCGTTATCATTAGCCAACTCAATCATACGTCTATTGATACGTTCACTAGGTATAATTTTCTCTATTAAAGTTTTACGGGTTTCCTCGCTAATCTTTAATTGAGCTAGTCGCTGTTGCTCTTGAATAACCCTATTAAATACAATAGCATTCTCTGTAACATCACCGATAAAGAAACCTAGATTAAAGTTCTTAGTATTCTTCGCCTTATGTTTTTGGCTACCATCAACAACATTAAACAGTTGCGTATTCATGCACCAGCTAGACAACATACTAGTTGCAATGGTATTTGACGTTTTACCATCAACAGATCTGAATGCTAACATCTGTAAACTTAAATTAGTTTTACCGCCATTGATTGAATGGACAATACCAGCCATGTCATCAAAGACATATTGTTCCATGTGCCATAGACCGCCACGACTAGTAAAGCTCTTGATAGTAGGGTTGCCTAGTTCGGCGGGTATCTTATCGCGCAATGTAGTGAAATACTCACAATGTTGCGTTACCTTGTTACCTACTCCAATAATAGCCAAGTACTTATCGGGGTTATCAGCATCCCTCACATATACTTGCCCGTCTACTAATGTAGGGCTAGTCATCACGTTAAGATATGGCGGTTCGTTGTCGCTAGTGAATGCTTTATATTCGCCACCAGTTGAGAAGTTTAATACGTTACCTAAGTTAGTTGTAGTCATAATATATATTCCTTTATCTTAAAAATGTGGCAATAAAAAATATAGATACAAGTAGCCAGCAAAGGCCAGCTACCTGTAGATGTTCGTTCGTGATGTTATCTAACAGCATTACGCTCTCTCAACATATCTTTAAAGTTGCCAATAGCATTACGTAAACTATTGATTTGATCGTCACGCTTATTCAACAACTTAATTAATTCCTCGTTGCTGTAATCTGTATAATTATCCATTGGTATAAACTCCATATAATCAATTAAAGATAGGAACACTATAATTCAAATAGCTTATAGGGTCAACAGTTATTTGTATTTATTTTAGGGTAAAATTTAACGCCATCCCCTGAGAATCGACACCCTACCCTAGGGGGGTATACCTTTTTTAACGCATATATTGGCGGTTATGCCAGCAGATATGACTACGCATTGCCTATACGGGGCCACATTAGCGCATAACACACGCATATACAGGCACATATGCACGTAATACGGCGCATAATATACATACGCCCCCCCTATACACACATAATGCACATAACGCATAGGGGGCTAGGGCCACCACCCCGGAGTGGGTGGGTATATACCATATGTGCAACGGATAGGGTAAATAGGGTGTCAACCACTTTGCGACATATTACTAGACACCCACACGGCCTACAGTAATTCGTAGACATATCGCGGATTATTTGATATAATAATATATACTATAGTAGGAGTGGGTAAGTAGTATATATATTTACCCTCCCCCATACGATAACGTAGTTATAACATAATTTACTGCGCTTGTCAATTAAAAAAGGAGGTATCTGTGATAAAAAATAACTTGACAAAGAGATCTAAATCAGTACAACTATATAAAGATTCAGGAAGTATGCTTTTAGAAAGGTTTTACAAGACCTTAGAGACAGGGTTACTAATAGACCCGGTGGCCTTGCCCAGTAGCGATGAATATTATATCTGGGTAAAACTAAAAGAGAAGTTTCCTGACATAACGCTTGGAGAGGCGTGTGAGGCACTAAACTTGGAAGGGTATACTGACTACGTAGGTATGCTAAAAAGTACAATAGACGAGAGCGATTCTGCCTAGCTATACGTATTCTTGCGAGGTATGATGTGGTCTAGGACTGTGAATGTAGTAGGGCAGTAGGGTAGAGGGTTTATACTTTACCTACTGCTCCTTCTCTTAAAGGAAGTAATTACTTTATGACAACGTATACAGAAAAAGAAATACAAGAAATGGAAGCCGAGTTTGATAGGCTAAAAAAAGCAAATTTAAAAACTTTAAAAGGCCCTGCTAAAGATAGACATAAAAAAAGAATGAAACTTTTAAAAGCAGAAATAGATGCAGCTAAAGGAAATATCTCCAGCGGTAGAAAGACCCAATCACCTTCTTTGCAGAAAGATAATAATAAAAGCATTGTGAAGTTAAGGTCTCCTGCTGGAGATACGCCTACTAGTAGTAGAGCCTACGATCCTAATAATATGGTAACATATCAAACAGGATTTGCAGACTCTAAGAGAAGAAAAATTAGGGGTGAAAATAAAATGCTTACCCCAGAAGAAAAAGAAGCATTTAGATTAAGACGAGCTAAAGCAGAGAAAAAAGCTAATACAAGACGAGATCAAATTACGTTTCCTGTTGAAGACTCGCCACAAGCACCTAGTAGACAAAGACTAGAAGATAACTTACTAAATGTATCTGAGAATCAGGGATTAGGTGGTACAAAGCCTGAAGACTCAGAGATGAACGCCCTAGAGAAACTTGTAAGTAAAATAGTAGGACGCAATGTTCGCTTTGAAGATATACCAGAAGATGATCCGTTTATTGCAGATATGCCACAGAACTATCAGAACCTAAAAAGAGGTGGTCAGGTAAAGCGAATGGGTCATGGGGGTGCAATAACCCCAGAGCAGAAAAAACGTATGACACGTATTGCAAAAGAATATAAGGCCCTTAGAAGCAAAAAGAAAGCTACTGCTCCTAAAGTAGCTACAAGTAAGAAGAGGTCTGCACCCTTTTCTGATATGAAAAAGGCAATGATGAATGGCAACAAAAAAAGAACTAACAGATAGACAGGAAGTATTCTTAGACTGTCTATTTGATGAGGCCAACGGTAACTTACGTGAGGCCATGAGGATAGCAGGTTATAGTGCAAACACTAAGACTAGCACCGTACTAAGAACACTACAGGATCAAATCATAGACAGGACACAGATGTACCTTGCGGCGAATGGCCCTATGGCAGCTATGGCTATGACAGGCGTACTAACTGACCCTACCGCTTTAGGTAACAGGGATCGTATAGCAGCGTCCCGTGAAATCCTAGACCGCACAGGCATTGTCAAAACAGAGCGTATAACCGTAAAGACAGATGCCCCCAGTTTATTAATCTTTCCCCCAAAATCAGAACCTACATATGATGAGGACGATGATGATGCCCTCAGAAGAAATTAATACGTGGAGGCCCGTAGTACGTAAGAGCCGACAGATACCGTTTGGGTATAAGGCAAACCCAGCAGACAATACTACACTGCTACCCGTAGAAGAAGAATTAAATGCGTTAGTAGAGGCAAAGGAATATCTAAAATCCTGTAGCTATAGGGAGGTAGCCAGATGGTTATCTGCTAGGACAGGAAGAAGCATAACGTATCAGGCCCTACATAAGCTGATGACTAAGGAAAGAGATAGACAGAATGCAGTCCAATCGTACAGACATTACGCCTCCAAAGCGAAAGAGTACGCCGAAAAAGAAAAGAGTATCCAAGACAAAATCCTCTATACGCCAAACGAAAAAAGAGGAGAGCCAATCGACACCAGTTGGGCAGACGGACTCTTATCCTCTCAAGGTTGAGGAGCCTGTAGAACAGGAATACGATTCTAATAGAATACAGATAAACAAAGGCCCACAGGAAAGTTTTATAAATGCACCAGAAAGGGAGGTGCTATACGGAGGGGCAGCAGGTGGTGGAAAGAGTTTTGCACTACTGATAGACCCTCTAAGATATTGTGATTATGCAGAGCATAGCGCACTAATACTTAGGAGAACTAATGATGAACTTAGGGAGCTTATCCATAAGTCTACAGAAATCTATCCAAAGTTTTATCCGGGGGCTAAGTGGTCTGAAAGAAAAAGTCAGTGGACTTTTCCATCGGGTGCTAGGATATGGCTCACGTACTTGGAACAAGATAAAGACGTTCTACGTTACCAAGGTCAAAGTTTTTCCTACGTGGGTTTTGACGAGCTTACGCAATACCCTACATCGTTTCCGTGGGATTATCTCAGGTCGAGATTAAGATCTATTAATCCTAATATACAAGTGTCTATGAGAGCGACAACAAACCCCGGTGGCCCCGGCCATTCATGGGTTAAGAAAATGTTTATAGATCCTGCTACGCCTAACAAGTCGTTCTGGGCTAGGGATCTAGATACCAAAGAAGTGTTAAGGTATCCGAAAGGACATAGCAGAGAAGGCGATCCTCTATTCCAGAGGCGATTTATACCTGCTAGTTTAAAAGATAATCCGTACTTGTACAATACGGGTGATTACGAAACAATGTTACTGTCTTTGCCAGAAGTACAGCGAAAACAGCTACTATATGGAAGTTGGGATATAGCAGAAGGTGCAGCCTTCTCAGAGTTTGACAGAAGTATACACGTAACTACGCCGTATAAAGTACCTAGTAACTGGAGAAAATTTAGGGCGTGTGATTATGGTTATGGCTCTTACTCTGCTGTTTTGTGGTTTGCTGTTACGCCAGATGATACACTGGTTGTATACAGGGAGTTGTATGTTCGTAAAGTATTGGCGATAGAGTTAGCGAGGCTGATACTAAATTTAGAGAGCGAGGATGGCACAATATCGTATGGGGTACTTGACTCCTCATGTTGGCACAAACGAGGCGATACGGGGCCTAGCCTAGCAGAGCAAATGATAATGGAAGGGTGTAGATTTAGACCCTCCGACAGAAGTAAGGGTAGTAGAGTTAGCGGAAAGAATGAAGTACACAGGTTATTATCAGTAGATGAAGATACAGATATGCCGGGTATACAGATATTCAATACGTGTACAAATTTAATATCTCAACTACCAATAATACCATTGGATAAAAGAAATCCAGAGGATGTAGATACTCATGCAGAGGATCATCTATATGATGCACTAAGGTACGGAATACAATCTAGACCCGTGCCTCGCAACATATTTGATATGGGTACGGCAACTTCGCCCAAACATAGATTTGAACCTGCTGATGCTACATTCGGATATTGAAAGGTAAAATATGGCTTACGATTCAGAGTTTATAGAAGACAGTGAGAGTGCATTCCTAGAGAATGATGAGTCAGATGAAAATGTATCTGGCCTAACTGACTACATACAGAAGCAGTTTACTAGGGCTGAAGATGCACGATACACAGAAGAAAATAGCTGGATCAGGGCATATAAGAACTACAGGGGTGTATACAGTTCTGACGTACAGTTTACGGAGACTGAGAAATCCCGTGTGTTTATTAAAGTAACAAAGACAAAAGTACTTGCAGCGTATAGCCAAATCGTAGACGTACTACTTGCAAACAACGAGTTTCCTCTGTCAGTAGAGCCTACTACCTTACCAGAAGGTGTAGCTGAGACAGTACACTTTGATCCTAACGCCCCAGCAGACGTAGAAACGGGCGAGATGCCAAAAGACTTATATGGCTACGAGGGAGATGGTAGAGTATTACCCCCCGGAGCTACGGCATTACAAGACCTAGAAGAAAAGCTAGGCCCACTACAGGATGCCCTAGAAGATGTAGATACATTGAAAGAAGGCTTTGGTATAACGCAATCGTCTGTCAACTTTCATCCTGCAATGGTTGCTGCAAAGATGATGGAGAAGCAGATTAAAGACCAGCTAGAAGAGTCAGATGCTACCAAGCACCTACGAAATGCAGCGTTTGAGTGTGCATTATTTGGTACTGGTGTACTAAAAGGCCCATTTGCTACGACAAAAGAGTATCCTAACTGGACAGACGATGGCGAGTACGATCCTACAGTTAAGACAGTGCCTAAAATATCCTACGTATCTGGGTGGAACTTCTACCCTGACCCAGATGCAAGTACGATAGAGGACTGTGACTACGTAATAGAGCGACATAAACTTACAAGATCCCAGCTACGTGCATTACGCAATAGACCATTCTTTAGAGAAGACGCTATCAAAGAAGCAATAGAGATGGGCGAAAACTATTCTATAAAATGGTGGGAGAGTAGTCTCTTAGAGTCAGAAGATGAGGACAGTTCGCACAGTTATAATACACAACGCTACGAGGCCCTAGAGTTCTGGGGTATATTAGACAGGGCTATAGCAGAAGAGTCAGGTATAGAGATACCGGGCGAGTACGAGGACGTAGATGATCTGCACGTAAACGTCTGGATATGCAACAATGAAATACTCAGGTTTGTAGTGAATCCGTTTCTACCAAAGCGTATACCATACTGTGCAGTGCCATATGAAGTCAACCCATATGCTTTCTTTGGTATAGGCGTAGGCGAAAACATGGACGATACACAGACCCTGATGAACGGATTTATGCGTATGGCAGTAGATAATGCTGTATTGTCAGGTAATTTACTGATAGAAGTAGACGAAACTAACCTGACTCCGGGCCAAGATCTAACCGTATACCCCGGTAAAGTCTTTAGAAGACAGGGTGGTGCGCCGGGACAGGCTATATTTGGCACTAAGTTTCCTAACGTAAGTAACGAAAATATGCAACTGTTTGATAAGGCTAGAGTGTTAGCTGATGAGTCTACAGGCATACCATCTTTCTCACATGGGCAAACTGGTGTAACTGGTGTAGGTAGAACGGCAGCAGGTATCTCGATGCTTATGGGTGCAGCAGCAGGATCTGTTAAGACAGTTGTAAAAAACTTTGACGATTACCTGTTACGTCCTCTAGGTGAGGCAATGTTTGCATTTAATATGCAGTTTAACTACAACAAAGATATAAAGGGTGACTTAGAAGTTAAGGCTAGAGGCTTAGAGAGCCTGATGCAAAATGAAGTACGGTCACAAAGGCTTATGTCTTTCTTACAGATTGTAAGTAATCCAGTACTTGCACCATTTGCTAAGTTTCCGTTTATTATACGCGAGATAGCTAAGTCTATGATGCTAGATGCAAACAAAGTAACAAATACGCCAGAAGAAATGCTACGTCAGACTTACCTAATGCAAAAGAATCAGGAAGCTATGGGGCAAGGTGGGCCAGAGCAAGGGCCTATGGATATGTCAGGCGTAGGTGGTGGTAACATAGGTGTGGGTGCAGCGCCAGTACCGGGTGAAGAACAGTTTACAGGGCAACCGCCACAACCACAACAGGCTCCACCTGCACAACCACAGATGCAACCGCCCCCACCAAATGAAGGTCTACCACCGGGTATGCTACAATGAAGACTGAAAAACTATACCCCCTAGTCTCTAATCCTAAGTACAAAGATCTGGAAGAATACTTAACTTACTTAAAAGAAAGAGCAGTAACAACTATGGCATATGCTGACGATTCTATAACTATACATAGGTGTCAGGGGCAAGTGTCTACTATAGACCAACTACTAAAACTAAAGACTAATGTTTTACGTGAAACAAAAGGTAGTGATATATGGCAATAGAGGAAGAAACTCCTGTATTAGAAAGCGCACTAGACAGGTTTAGAAGAAGAGATACCCTAAGAAGAAGAGGTAAAGGTACGCCATTAGCTAGATTTGCTAGAGGTGTAAGTGAGGGTGTACCAGAGCAAATATCTTTAGAGGGGTTTATAAAATCTTCTCTAGTGCTACCTCCGTCTATTGTTGTAGGTTTTATATCTGGTCTAGGTAAGATAGGTGGTAACTTTGCTTCATTCGCCCGTCTGTTAGATCAGAAAGAAGTAGATAACTTTTTTGCAAGAGCTAATGCAGATTGGGCAGAAACTACTGCAAAGTTTGTAGGAGATGACGATCCAGCAGCTAAAAGAGCAGCAGGTCTTATGACCACAGTAGGTACTGCTGGCGGTGGTATGGTAAGTTATGCTGTACCTGCCATAGGTTTTGCTAGAATATTTAATCAGGCATTTAAAGTTAGACCACTAATAGCTACACTATATGCAGATGCATTAGTGGGTTTTGGAGGTATGTCTCCAGAAGAAGAGAATATATTTAACCTTGCAAAAGAAGCATCTGAAAATGGGGATCAAGAAACCCTAGCAGAATTAGCTAGTATATTAGCTACTGACCCAAATAGCTCTGAGTTTGAAAACAGAATAAGGAATGCAGGTGAGGCAATTCTTATGCTAGGCGGTTCAGAGGCTATAATTAAAGGATTTAAAAAACTAGCTAGGGCAGTAAAAAAAGGAAACAATACTGAAAAAACAATAGATGCTGTAATGCAAGAACTGCCACCAGAACAAGCAAGTAAACTAAAAGAAATACTAGAGCCTAACCCAGAAAATCCTAACAAACTAGGTGCTACTGTAGATGAAGTAGAAGAGATAACAGGTAAACCCGTAGAAGAAAAACCTGACCCAATAGATACACAGACAGAAGAAGTACTTACAGATGCAGAGAAAAAACTTGCAGTGCAAGAAAAGTTTAACTTACCTACAGATTCAGATATAGAAAAAGAAACAGTAGATAAGTTAATGAAATCTATAGAAGATGGTCTACCTATAGGAGCAGATGATTTAGATACTGTAGTAAATAAACCTAGCATAACGCCTGAAGAGACTGAAGCAGACAAATATAAGTTCTTAACAGGAGAAGATCTACCACCAGATACCTTAGAGCCAGATCCTAAATTTAAAAAAGAATTTGATAAAAAAGCAAAAGAAATACAACAACAAATAGATGATGCTAAGATAAAACTAGAAAAAGAACAAAAATATGAGGGTTACAGCCCTGATGTTCAAAAAAAATTAAAACAAATAGATAAAATGATAGAAGCCCAAAAAAATGGTAAAACAAAAAAATCAACTATACCAAGCGAACCAGAAATGCAAACATTTAATGTAACAGGTAAGAAACCGGGTGGTTCATCTGACGGTGCTGAAATAACAGATACTGATACAGGCATAAAATACATAGCAAAATATCCTAAAAATATAGAACAGGCAGCGCAAGAAGCATTAGCATCTAGGGTATATCAGTTAGCAGGTGTATACACTCCAGAAGTAAAAGTAATAACTGCTAATGTTATAAATAAAGATACAGGAACCAATCAACAAAAAACTATGCTAGTGTCTGAATTTATAGAAGATCTTAAACCGTACAACCCAGATACCGTATCACCAATGGAAATAGGTAGACTACACGCTACTGCTGCTGTACTGAGAGATTGGGATGCTGTTGGTTTGAGCAAAGATAATATAGTGTTTGTTACTTTACCTAACGGTCAGACAAGACTTGCACAAATAGATGCAGGAGGTTCTCTAGAATTTAGAGCGCAGGGTGAGTTTAAAGCTGGAGATTTTTCTGATAAAGCAATAGAAGAATGGGAAAGTATAGCAAAAGCAAATGAGTCAGTGTTTAAAGGAGCATACGATAAAGATAGAATTGCCTATATGAAAGGTGTAGAAGATGCTATTACAAGATTATCTCGCATACCAGAAGGTACATTATACTCTAGAGAAGTAGAATCATATGCAAGTGCAGGAATAGATTCAACAAAAAATTTATCTAAAGTAATAACAGATCGTATAAATAATTTAAAGTATGATTTAGAAGAAGCGATTGATATACATGGTGGTCTAAATATTCCTACTAAAACTGTGCCAGTAGAAGGTACAGACGCTGTTATAAAAGACGCTACCTTTGAACCTAGTACAAAAAACATAGATAAAGCAAAGGTAGATGCAAAGAAAAAAACATACATAAAAAAGAAAATAGATACCTATAAAAATTTACCAGAAACAAAAGCTAAAAAATTAGGGTTTGACCCTTCTTCTTCAATAAGTAGATTTGAACAACTTGCAGGTGTACCAGATAAACCTGCTACAATATCTGCTACTGTTTTACCAGAAAAAGATTTTGTTGCGTTAAAAACTTCAGAAGTACCTTCAGATGTAGGAGTTGGAACATTTAATGTAGAAGGCGGTTCTACTTATAGCTCTTCTGGTGGGCTATATCCAGTAACTCCTTTAAGTTATGATAAGTATCTTTCAGGAAAAATACAAGATGTATATGATGAAGAATTAAAAACAAATCCTAAATTTAAAGATAAAAATAAATTACCAGCACCTCTGTTAATAAAAGGAAACGTACAAACTTTACAAAGTAGACTTATAGAAAAATTAAAAGAAATAAAAGATGTAGATAAAACAATAAAACTTATGTTAGATCCGCATGGTAGTACAATGTACAACTTATCTAAGTTTAGAGGATCAAAAGAAGCAGATGTAAAAGCCTATGGTAGGTCTACGGGAGTTTTGTATTCAGCACCAGCAGTAAATAACGCTTATATATTTCAAGATGGTATTACTTCTGGGGAAGTAACTAAATTAAAAAATACTTTAATAGCAGGGGCTAGAAAAGCAAATCAAGGTGCAAAGGGTGGTACGCCTATTAAATTTTTAACGCTAGGAAAAAGTATAAACTTTCATGTTCCTAGTAATATTATGGGATCAACTTTACCATTAAATCCTAACTATAAAGAATTAAAACCTGTTTATGATAAAATAAAAACTTCTATTACAGATCTTGAAACTACCCCTTCAGGAAGAGATATAATACAGGCATACACAGATTTAATTTTTACAAATGCGTATGGTAGTAAAATGGCAAGTGCTTTAAAAAAATCTTATTTAGGTGGCTCTACTGCTCCTAAAGGAAGAATTACAAAGTTTGATTATTCACCTACTACTCCACAAGGAAAAGAACAATACAAAGAATTTTTTGGAGACAGTTGGTTAGAAGAAACGGACGCAACTCACTTTACTATAAAAGGATGGTCACAGACAGAAGGACATGGAGAAGCTATAAATATATTTCTAACAAGTTTAAATAAAGGAGCTAAAGACCCTAATGATGTGTTCTTAACTATACCTGTCGATGATGAACTTACAACTCATGTTAGAAACACATTAGGTACACAACAGGGTAGAATACCTTATTCTCAAGCCACACTTTCTCCTGTACAGGCTAAAGATGTAGTCAGAGAGGCTAGTCCAGCATTACAAGTTAAATTTCGCGTAGGTGAGCAAGGAAAATACATTACAACAATAAAACCTATAGTATTTAAAACTGCAAAACCTAATGAGATAGACTCTAAAAAATCTGCACTATTTAATAGTAATGTAGGTTTGAACGTAATGAAGCAGTACTTAGGGCCTATAGCTGTAGGGGCATCCTTTATTCCTGCACTTATATCAAATGAAGCAGAGGCAGAAGAAGTAACAGTAGAGCCTACAGAAGAAGAAGAGCTAGGGTTTACTCCTGTAATGGATGAAACTGTATCTGATAAATTATTAACTGGTGGAATGATGCCAGAAGAACCGCCCGTAGTAGAAGAAGAAGAAGAAACACCAATGGCTAGTTTTCCTGCAACGGGCCAAGAGTTTTCTTATGAAGATGTTATACAGACAGCAGAAGAAGAAGACAACGATGAGCTAGATATAGATGCTCAAATGAGTAACCTTAACTTAGGAGATCAAGGAAATGATGAACAGTTTACTTATGTACAGTGAAGAAGAAATGGAAGGTAATGAAATACCTTTTGGCTCCTTAGAAGCAGAGGTTGCAGAT
>VMHT01202548.1_pt1 | contig 12682 bp, 30 predicted proteins | sample 4693611 | NCBI WGS metagenome assembly VMHT01 (sample SAMN12280063, study PRJNA550983) | marine metagenome | isolation source: seawater sampled from same location over 5 years 0.02-0.2 micron viral filtrate | place: USA: collected off the coast of southern California halfway between the port... ... | reverse complement strand
ATGAAATCCAAATGTTGTTGGTATTCGCTTTCACAAAAATTCACTGCTTTTCTTAATGAAGTGAATAAAACAAAATGTGGGCCGTCATAGCTGCATTCTCTAAGTACACTGTAAATGATCATTGAATCGCCTCCTTTAATTTACAGTAATGCGGTAAATTATGCATGCCTTCAAAAAGCATGCATAAACAATGTTTTCCCTCTTTTGTTTCATAAATCACACATTTTGGTTCTTTCTTTTTCTTTTTCTTTTTTGTGGGTTTATCATTAAATGATGACCAGCCCAGCGGTATTTTTTTATTCATTTTTATCCTTCCTTTTTTTTCTGCTCGCTTTCCGTTCTTGGGGTCTGCTTACAGGCTGCTGTTGTAATACCCATATATTAAATGTGGGTGATATGTAATACAAAAATGCAGTTAATTGAAAATGATCATTTGAACTCAAAACCCTCAAGAGCTTTTGAATGGGCATCTTTTGCACCTTGATTCATACTTATCCTGTGGTAATGTTTCTGAGTCACTCCGATATCCGAGTGCCCAACTATTGCTGCTGCTTTTTCATATCCTCCACCGGATTCGATAACCAGCTTAACTAAAGTGCTGCGAAACTTCTTAGGGTTAATATGAAAATCTAATTCTTTTGATATTTCATTATTCATTTTTGTTGTAATCGCATTGTAAGTAATGTGGTTATTAGGATGAATGAAAGAAGGAAAAACCCACTGTGAATTAAATTCAAGTTTTTCCTGCATTTTAATTTTATAATCTAATAAAAAAGGCACTATTTGTTCATGAATAGCACTAAATCTTGACACACCAGTTTTAGTGGTTCTTAGATGAAACATTGCTGTGTTTTGGTCAAAATCATGCCATTTTAATCTAAGACATTCGCCACCCCTCATACCGCTGCATGATAAAATTAGGATAAATGCTGCAGCTCTTATTCGCCAGTCACTTTTTTTCTGATTAAAGCACCATTTCAAAATTAAATTGATTTGCTCTAGTGAATAAGTTTCAATCTTTGGCCAACTAATTTTTATGTGTATATTTCTTATTTTTTTTGCATCTTTCAAATTCGCCCAAAGAAATAGCCTTGTTGCGGTTCTATGTGTTTTGGCTACAGTTGAACCCTTCCACTTATTCTTAGCCATTTGAAGCCATTTGTGATAGCTTTCAAAGGTTATTCCCTGTATATCGTCATCAAAGTATTCCTGCAGGCGTTTCAAATGGTTTCTTAGATTTCTTATTGTTGAAGTTTTGCGGCCATAACTTAATTGCTTAAGCCATTTATCTATCGCCCTTTGAAGGCTTAACCAACGCATGATCATTTCCCCTATTATGCTCAATTGTGAAATGTGGTAACTCTTGGCCACACTTTTTGCATTTTCTTGTATAATCGATGTATGAAATTAAATGCATAGTTCCATTTATACACAATTTATTCATGAATCGCACTCCAAAGGCATATTTTTCTTGAACGGTTTGTGGTATATCCACCATTGTGAACCATTCCAGTTTTGATAAATTTAGATTTATTTCTTGATAATATGTTGCATAATTCATGCATGGTAACGCCCCTGCCTTTAAATTTAGCATTATATTGTTCATATATTTGATATGTTGAAAGTTCATTAAATTCTGAATCCATAATTATTTTATGAATTGCATATTTTTTCCCTCTAAAACCACGCTTATTTATTGATTTATTTCTGTTACCTGAAAGTGGCTTCATTCGCACACCACCTTTTTCCAAACTTCTTGAGTAACTCCCCAAACTGCACCATCTTGAGTAAATCCATTAATAATGAATACTTCATTGAATAAATTTAACAAATTCAATGTTTGCACCTTTTTCCATTCTTCTCCTATTTCTTTTGACAAAAATTCTGCGATTTCTTTTGTACTTCTTTCATTATCACATAATAATTCCAGTGTCATAGCTTTTGCCAAATTTAAGGTGCGCATACAGTCACGCATTGTCATCTTTTACCCACCTCATATTCTATTGCTTCAGCGATTCTATCCAAGCTGCCCTTTATCGCCCATAATGTTTTCAATAACGCTTGATGGTTAAAATGATCATTACTTTCCATTTTCAACAACCGCCTTAATCATTCCTAAATCTTGGTTGCCATAGTAATCTAAAACTACATGAAATAACTCATCTATGTTTTTCAATCCTAGTGCATACTTCATTGCCATTATTCTGTCTCTAGTTATCTTGTTCACTTTCAAATTAACTCTTTCATCTTTCATCCTTGAACCCTCCCTATTTTAACGGGAATTTTTAGTGGGTGAGATTTCCAACCACAAACTGTACACATTTTTTGAACATGCCCTTTGGGATATATAGTGCGTGTTTTATGTGAATTGCAGTTAAAGCATTTCAAATTTCCCACTCCTTTACCACTATGCCACCATCATTCATGGCTTCATTTCTATTAATCAGTACTGTTTCTGTTAAAGTAAATGAACCCAGTTCATGACTCTCACCTGAAACCTGCATGCCGTGTTTTATTTGATGCAAAACATCACTGATATGGGTGTTATCATTAATTGATTCTAAAACTGATTTACCTTTGAATAAGTATTTCAAAGCACCATTTAATGTTGTAAAAACTAATGCCCCATAAATTGAGTCTGTAACGACAAATGCTTTTTTCATTGTTCACCACATCCGCAGCAATATTTTACGCAGCCATGCTTCATCATAGCTGAATAAATCCCGTTCTCTAAGCAGAAATATTCATTATCTGCACATTTTCTTTTATCGAATTTACTGAATGAATCCCATATTTTTTCTATTGTTGACATTTTTATCCTTCCTTTTTTATTTTTTGAAATGATCATTTTTTTATCTGCTAGGCTGAAACTGCTTATCTTTTTCAGCGATTTTCAAATTGACTTTTGCGTGTGTTAGTATTTGCTGAAGTCTCGCCATTGCTGTTTCACTGTGTTTTGCTAATTCTCCAAAGTCATCGATGTCATCTATTATACTCATAAACTTATCAAAATTTAACTCCTTATGCCTTCCTGTCCTAAATATTTCATTTTCTTGCATTTTTATCCTTCCTTTTTTTTCTTGCTCGCTTGCCGTTCTTGGGGTCTGCTTACAGGCTGCTGTTGTAATACCCATATATTAAATGTGGGTGAAATGTAATACACACCTGTTTAATATAAAATTTTAAGAAGGGGATAAACTCAAATAAACGGTTTATTCTATTATGAATGGGGGTTCATTTATATGACACGCAGAAATTGGGTTCAGGTCAATTTGCCAAGGCTGTTAGTTGAAAAAATCGATGAGTTAATAGAAAGCAGACAGGCTTTTTATGCAAATCGTAATCAATTTTGTGCAGCAGTTTTGATAAAAGAAGTTGAACGAATTATTGACAGAAATTTAGAATTGAATAAAGATTAACTGGGCTTCCATATTTTGGGCTTTTTCCTTTCAGTTTTTACTGTAGCAAATCGAACCCCCAAAGGCATTTGGCTCAGGTTTTCTTGTATTCCTATTTCATCAATCAATGCAGTCAATTCCCTTACATGATCATTCTTATCCAGCCCTAATCTTTTCATTTTATTTCTAAAAATTATTGATTTTTTATTTGATAAAGCTACATGAAGTGGAATTCCACCACCCATCTTTGATATTCTTGAACCAGCGATGCGGTCATATTCTCTTGATTTTTCTTTACTCATCTTTTTCCACCTTTTTTACCGCTTTTTTTCCTATTATTAGCTGCTTATCTTCAACACTATGATAACGCATTGGCCTGCTTAATAAATCGGCTTTTACTGCGTCTTTTTTCTTATCTAGCCATTCAGGAAAAGGTGCAGGGCACAAATATTCGTCTTTTACTGAATAAAAATAATCCCTGAAAAGACCGCTGGATATTGTATTAAGTTTATATTGCCCCTCCTTCACCACTTCTTTCCATTCAGGTCTTTCATGTTTTATCAAATCTTTATCAACAAATCGAATAACCGGTGCAATATTTGTGTAACGGAAAAATGAAACATCTACACCTGACAATAATTGAGTGGTGAAAATTACAGTCATGCCTCCAGCAAAATGGCTTAACACACCGGCCACCCTCGCCAGCGTTTTACTTTTTGAGGTCATAGCATCCCTGCTATTGAAAGAAGCCCCTGTGTCATCGACAAGCCAAACTGCTGGTTCTTCAACCGTTGCGACCTCATCAAAAGGAGTGTTAAAGACCCTTCCATGCCAGTGTTCCGGCACACCTTCTTCAATTACCCTTTGAGGGAAACTATCGAGAATAACAGGGCGTTTTGTAAATCTTATGACATAATCAAGAAATACATAAGCCAGCGATGTTTTGCCAGCCCTAGCCGTGCCCACTATGGGGATTATTCCAGTGCCTAATGCTTCAACAAATTCGCCATTTTTTTTGAATCGCTGACCTTCCTGCAGTAATAAGTTTGTAATCGATGGTGGAAATTGATTTTTATTCATATATTTCACCTTCAATTATGTCCTCTACCATTGAATGATCATATACCACGTCTTTGTTTTCTTCAACTCCAAATATTTCCGAAATTTCTGTGGGTATAATAGAACCATAAATGGTTTCCAAAGCCCATTCCACTATTTTTTTGGCTTCTTTTTCTACTTCTACACCGACAGTCTGCATAGTCATTCGATTATCACGTAAAGTTTCTTCAAGCATATCGCTCAAACTAATCAAAGTGTTCATATCTCGCACTTGGTCTATTTGAGATAATTCACCAAAATTTGACCCTTTTGCAGTTCTTGAATCTTTATCAAAACCAGTCAATAAAGTACGATAAGTGCCTGAATTAGATGAAAACAAAACACCCTGACCTTCTATGCTCAAACCGTAACGCCTGCCCACACGGTATTCTGTTAAGTTCAGGGCATCCTCAGACACCAAAAATAAATCTGCACCTTCTTTTGCCCTATCTATCAAGAAAGGAATAAATGCAAAACTGCCAGCTATTGAAATCCAAAACCAAACTGGCAATTCACCGACTGCAAAATAAATAACAAAACCCAAAATGGCCACAAATATAACCCCACCTAAAACATAGGATGATGCCACAGCAATATCCCAAACAGTTCGACCCACAATGGGGGGTGAATCGCCATTATTTGCATTTGTTGCGTTATTCATTCCACCACCTCTTCACAATAATTTCTATCAACATAACCATTGATTAAATGCCAGTACACCATAGTTACTAAAGTGAAAACAGTGACAATTGAAAGAATACTTGCCCAATTCGCTTTGGCAGTTGCACTGCTTATTGAAATATATTCTTCAAAGGTCAAATCAAAATAGCTATTTTGCCAGTCATAATAATCTGCAGCCCATGTTAATCTTGAAGGCAATACTTGAACATTTGAATAATTCCTGAAAAATTCATTATCACCGACTAAGGAAATGTTATGGTTAGCATTTCCCAAACTAAACACAAATTTTGAATTGTTCGTTTGAACAGCAAGAGTTCCATTCACAAAAACTTGAGCAGTTTGACAATTATGTTCAACAGTTATATTATTACCAAATAATAAAGAATTATTTTGCACCAAAAAATAATGAAGGTCACTGCCAGTGTATGCATACATCAGGCAGCTTTTATCCTCCACAGGCGGTTCGGCACTGGCTATGTGAAATGTCGGGGAAAGAAGGATGAACAACCCCAATACGAGAATGATGCCCCCAGTGCCGAACCATGTGTGTTTATCTTTTCCTGCTTTTTTTATTTCCATTTTTCATCCTTCCTTTTTTCCTTTTAACTAAACTGTGAGCTGCTTTAACTGCATTTCCAAATCCATTTTTTTTCCATGAACCGTCTTTCTTTTGATAATCTTTTGCAACCTTCGCAAAGGCTTTTGAATATTCGCCATTAGGTTTCTTTTTTCTTTTACTGGGTCTTTTATTTGGTTTTTTATTTCTAACACCAGTATTCACAAATCTATAAGCCTGTGATATTTCTTTGTTGGTTGTATTTGATAGTGAATTATTGTCTTTGTATTCTTCAAAAGTATCAATTATTTCATCATCGCTAGGCATATAACTTTCACCAAATTCAATTAAATGAATATTATTATCCACTAAGATGTCAAACATTTTTTGTGGTCTTGCCACTCTCTTTGGTCTGCCTTTTTTCATGATCATTTCACCTCATATATTTCCTGCGGCTTTTTTTCTTTCTGTCACCGATATATACAGAATAAGAGCCATTTGATTCTTTTCTAACCCTAGCCATTTCACCTTTTCCATTCCTGAAAAATCTGGCCACTTGATTTGCTTGGGCTTTTGTATTTGTATTGGCTCTATATCTGAAAATCATTCCATTTGCCTTAAATTTTTTATTCATATTTATTGGGCTTTTTTGGTTTGCCTGTTTTTTTGCTCTTTTACTCATTGTTTTCAACTCCATAATATTTTATCACTATAAAATGAATTAGAACCCCTGCGCCCTCTAGTTTTAGCATGCCGCTTCTTATACAGCCTTTTACGCTCATCAGCGAATTTAAGCCCTCTTTCAGACCTATAACTGGCATAATCTGAATATCTTGAATCACCTATTGATGCAACTTTTTTACCTTTCTTGAAAACATCAATTTTTTTATTTTTTTGACTAGAAGGTTTAATGCTCACACCTAGCTTTTTTGCATTAACATATTGCCTTCGCTTTATCTTATACAAACAGCTCACCTCCTTCCAAATAATAATGAAGCCAACCCACCAAAAATCGGAATTGTGCTTAAACCTAAATTGAATAATGCATCACCTTCTTCACCACTAAAAATACTGGTTACACCTTGAATTAAAGGCAGTATAAATCGGACTATAACAAAAACCAAAATCAACGAACCCAATAAAAGCAATGGAATTATTAATTTGAGCCCTGTATCAATTATTCTGTCTAAGAATCCACCTGAACCACCACCTGAGCCATCAGAATTATTTATGGAAATATTTATGCCTTCAGCATTAGTATTTTCACTCACATTATCACCTTCCGATATTCAAACAGATTGGAAACCCATGTGGCCAGTAAAGCAACCAAGCCACCGATAAATACGAAACCACTAAAACCCAAAGTGCCATTTGCACACGCACTCAGAAAACTGTCTAAATTAGTATATTGAGTTAAATAAAATGCTGAAACAGTCGATGTAGAACCACCGGCAATACTCCTTGAAAGTGAACCACTAAAAGCACCATTTGCCTGCGCAGCACCTACTAAAGAAACGCTTGAAAGAATCGCCCCCAAATAAATAAAAATAACCAAATTGCTCATGATCATTTAGCCCCCTTGAAGGTATTTTTTAGTGGGTCATAAAATGGTGTGCTGGCTATCGCTAACCAAAACAAACCAAGACCCAAAACTAAAGTGCCACCCTTAAGTGTTAGATTTACCACCTGAGGGTTAGAGTACTGCGATTCAACTTTAACAGAAAAATACTGGTCACCTGCAAAAGGCAGCAGGGTTTCGCCTATGAAATCACTATTTGTTTTTGGGTTTTCAAAGTTTTCCATTGTGATAATGGCACTAACCCTTGAATAATTTCCGCCATTAATAGTAAGCCAGTCATCTAGTTCTAAAATTTCAAACGCTGTGAAATCGAATTTCATATCAAAACCAATTCTGCAAGTACCCAAAAATCCGAAATTGGACCAGCTAAAATCTACATTTTCACACATAAAATTGTCACCTTTAAATTCAAAGTCTTTGAATTCAATGCTTTCATAATTAGCTAAATTATTTGGGTGAATGAAATTGTTATCACCATAAACGAATTTTATTGAATAATCAAAAGTTAGGTTTGCTCTCGGAACAGTAGTGACACTATACTGAGCATTGAAATCAACCATTGATATTTTTAGGCTCCCCAAATCACCAGCCTCTATGTTTGAAAAATAGCTGTTGTGCAAAATAAATTGAAAATCTTGGCCACTATATCCTATGTAATTTGCTGAAGCGGCACCATAGTTGGATAACCATGAATGTGTCTGACCCATTGTGTGCCAAGTGTCACCGGTGTTATCTGTATATTGAGTTGTTTGCCATAATGATGAATGGGATGAGGTGCATAAGTCTCTTGCTGCAGGTCTGTTGGGGTCATCGATTGCATACTCTTCAATAAGCCACATACAATTATATTCATCATTTTCATCAAAAGTAGTGAAACCATTTGAAGCCGATAGGTATGAATCAGTTAAATTCGCCCCTATATCAAACCATTCAAGTGCCATTCTTTGGTTAGGAGGGGCAAAACCCTGTGCTGGTTGGTGTTTGTACTCAGTACTGCTTCCTTCGCTTAAATTATAGACTTCATCATTAAGATTTACTGCTGAAATACTTGTAATATATGCGATAGAAAAAGGCAAAAGAATTAACAGGCCAAAAATCGCAAACAAATTAAATGAAAGCCCAGTTATTTTTGGTTCATTCTTTTTTGACACATTTTTCACCACTTCTTTTTATTTGAATGATCATTATTTCACCGGTCTGTCACTGTCGCCTTTACCGCCTCCATCAGGGTTTTCAGGTATTGAATCAGTGGTTTGAATACTGACAGTCGGAATATCCCCTGAAGGTGCTGAAAGCTGCTGGCATAGATTTAGAAACGCATTTTTTGAGCCATCATCGGGTAATACCTGCGCAACATCAAAGAATTTTCTGAATATAGAATAAAAATCATTATTCATGACATTATCACTAAAGTAACAGTAAAATTGTGATTCATATTGAAAGTTCGTACCGATACAACCAGCAAGATTTCCAGCACATTCATTGTTAATGAAAAGCCGAACAAGGTCTGCGGTTAAGTCAAAATAAGGCTGATAATTAGATGAAGGATTAACAGGTGATTGAGGGGGTAAATTTGTTGTGAATTCTCCATTTCCATCTGAATAAGGATAATCCCAGCATTCTGTGTCCTCAATAAATCCTCTTAACCCATCCCCATCGCCATCTTGTGTATAGTCAGCGCAGTCATCTTCTATCAGAACAGTTTGAACGGGGGCTGGTTCTGTTGATACTCCATTAAGAGCCATGCCGATAATAATGAAGATAATGAACCCCGTAACGATTTGTGTTGAAGCTCTATTATCTTGCATTATTATTCCTCCAGTTTTCACTATTCCTTATCGTCAAATTAAGTCGGTTGGACTTACTTGCGGTTTTGTAAAAGTTGAACAACACCTGCGACTAATGAAGAAGCAAGGAAGAGAATGTAACTGTTCGCTACATCATCGCTTGCGCCCCAGTCTCTATCACCGGTTAATGTCTCAATCACTTCTGACCCAAATGCTGTGAATGCCAAAAATCCTACGATAACAGGCAAATATTGAATTAATGTGTTGAAAAACGGTGGGTTATCTTTGGAAATTCCAACGATACCCAAACCTGCGCCACCTAGAACGGTGACGAGAACGCCCAACACGGCTATTCTGTCAATGAAGTCCACACCATTTAGACTTGCTGCAGTCGCTGCGCTGACTTCATCGGGTCTTGCTATGATGTTGAACACATCGGTTATTCCTACGGTTAGTGCCATCCAAAGTCCTGACAGGACTGCGATAGCACCGGCTACTTTTGCTGTGGTTTTTTGCCAACTCATGGTACTCACTTAACATAACCTAATCATATATGCGTTATAAAAGTTTGAAACTTAGAATGCAGGTTAATATCCCCCAAGGGGGGATATTAAACAAAAAAACTTGAAATGATCATTTTGTTCTCATAAATTTCTCAAATTTTTGTTTCCATAATATATCAGTACTAGGATGCAATTTAATTTGGCCGGTAAATGAATAAGTTTTGAAGGGATTTTCCCAGCTTTCAGCCTCTATTATCTCAAAGATTTCTTTGTATCTTTTCATTATTTGTCCTATTCTATGAACATTTGAATGACTGCAGCAAAATATTGAATTGAAATAAAAGTTAATTTCATTCGCACTCATTTCTTTTTGAAAATGGTTAAGGATATATGCATACTTTACAAAGTCAAACTTTTTTGCATTTAGTTTCTGCGAATCTTGAAAGTCAAGAATCATCGAACCACCTGTAAATCAGAATCACTATAATAATAATTAATTAAATAATATATGTTGTTGTTGTTGTTGTTGTTGTTGTTGTTGTTGTGAAAGGTGAAATCTTCAGGAATTTCTGCCGGATTCTTCAATAATTGTATTAGATGCCCCGCTTCTTTTACTGCTTCTTCATAGATTTGAATAAACTCTTCAGGGCTTCCATAAGTCTCACACCTTAGTTTAGCTGCCTCAACTTTTATCCTTTCATTAGGGCTATTTATTATGAATTGACCCGCCTTTAACGCCTTTTTAACAACCCTGTATGATTCAGAATTTTCCGCCTTCCATTCTTCAATAAATGTGAGTCTTTTCTTAATCTCAGCACTGGGTTTTATCCTTCCAATTTCGGCCTGTTTTAGCTTGATGGCCTTTTCCAGTCTTTCTTTTTCTTGTTTCATTGAAATGATCATGGCCTCTTCTTTTGATATATCCTCTTCACCATATCTATCCCACAGCATTTCAGCAAGCGTACTGCTTAACTTTCTTTGTTCGCTCAATCTCATTACTATACCATGAAGATGAATAGGCAGGCATATTGTCTTAGTGAATGTGCCTTTTTTATTCGACATTTTCCCACCACCTTTCATCTAAAAATTCATCAAAACTATGAGCTGCCCCACATGAACAATAACCCCAAGCCTGATAAGTTCGGCCTACAAAACAGAATTTTGTTGCTTTTACTAATTCACCACAGTTGCAAATTCTTTCACTTTTTGGCTTTGGAAATTTTATTATCTTTATCATACTTTTTCACCTCTAATTATTCTGTAATGCATGAATTCTTTTTGGCAACTTTCTATGACTGTTAAATCATTAAAATCAACTTCAAGTTTAGTTTTTGAAAGTCTGCCTTCTAATATGCACTGCCAGCAAAATAAATTTTGGTCGAAATCCCAAAAGCGTAATGCCATTTAAGCACCCCAACCTCTTAATGTGTTTTTTAGTAAATTGCCCCATTTTGCAGGGTCATTCCCTTCCGTAGTTCCATAAACATTTGAGTATGTTATGCCTTTTATCAATCCTCTAAGTTTAGACCTCGCCAAAGGGTCACTGCCAGCAAATGGGTCAATGGCCACTTTTGTATCTGTCATGACCGTATCGATGCAATGCGCCACTAATTCTTCAGGTTTTGAATTCATACCCCTTGTTTGAGGTTTCTTGACAAATACATTCATTTTAGTGTTAATGGGTTCTATCTTTCCTTTACTAAATAACAGCACATATTCGTAGGCATTAAGGAAATATCTGCCCATCGCTGCGCCATCACTCCAGTCCTTTCGCTTAATCCAAATCACTTTTTGCTTGAGTTCAAAACCTGAATTGGTTGAATAATCTATAACTTTTTGCAAGTTTGATTCATTTGTCATTATGAAAAAATGTGAATTATTTTTCAAAACCCTGTAGCATTCTTGAATAAATTGCTCAAGTTTTTCATCAGTCATAGTATCATAAAAGTTTAATTCATCGCCTTGATTATAATTTGCACTCTTGAAATAAGCTTTTTTTGCCATTCCCATAGGATAAGGGGGGTCAGTGAAAATTAAATCCACCTTTTCATCATCCCATATTTGCATAAATTCTTCAACTTCTAGGCTTAATTGATAGCAATTAGGCATCAATGCCGTCACTGATTCGCTGTGTGCGAGTTTTGAGGTTATCATGCTACTTTCCCCCACACTCTTATTTCACGGCCATTGGCCTGCTTTCTGCGAGTTTTTCTGTATCTGCCTGTTGGAATGATCATGCCAGCATTATGGCAAATTTTGAAAACCAGCCCCATTGCTCTTGGGTTATTTGGTTTTGAAATATGTTGCATTGAATCCCATACATCATCGGCTGCGATTTCATCCTGCTTTTGTAATAAATAATGAACGCATCTAACTGCTTGACGCATCCACCATTTGTCTGCTGAATTGTTTAATTTAGAATAAGCCTGTGCCAGCTTTTCACGGTTGGCCGCTTTGTTCTTATTTGCTATGTCCTGCAGGTTTGACTCCCACTCTTTGATGGTTAGAGGTTGCCCTGTTGCATTATTCCCTCCGGACCCATTTAACCGATTTGCTGAGCTGCTTTGCTTTTCTTCAGTAATGATCATTCGACCACTTCCGTAAATATTCCTGATTCTTTTGGCTTAAATTCAGGGTGCGCCCTATAAATCAAATTTATTGCCCTTAATGCCCTAATCTTCAACTCTTTTTTTGTTAAATATCCATCTGATTCAACTATGTTATCAAGTTGAATAAGTGCCTTAAGTATATTTGAATTAAATTTTTCACTCATTTAGAAGCCCCCATGTTGTTCGTTATACCATATTGGTGATTTTGAATCGTGTTTGGTAACTTCCAAACTAAAATTTTCACCGTTATACATTGAGCAAGCCCAAGAGTTGTGTTCTTCTTCAACCAAATTTGCTTTAATGTGTTTGTAATTTATTTGCATATCTTCTGTTGGTTCATCATCGTTTATGAAATCCAAATGTTGTTGGTATTCGCTTTCACAAAAATTCACTGCTTTTCTTAATGAAGTGAATAAAACAAAATGTGGGCCGTCATAGCTGCATTCTCTAAGTACACTGTAAATGATCATT
>VMHT01054219.1_pt1 | contig 12682 bp, 17 predicted proteins | sample 4693611 | NCBI WGS metagenome assembly VMHT01 (sample SAMN12280063, study PRJNA550983) | marine metagenome | isolation source: seawater sampled from same location over 5 years 0.02-0.2 micron viral filtrate | place: USA: collected off the coast of southern California halfway between the port... ... | reverse complement strand
CCCGCGGAGCGGTATACGCGTGGAGTCCCCCCTTGCCGCATTTTCAAAAATTGACAAAATATGTCCTACGAAAATTAAAAATTGATTGCCTCTATTACCCTTACCACTATCGCTCGCAAGATGACTAAAATGCTCACTCCTGATTACTTTACCCAGAATACCTGCTTGTTTAAAGACAACTTCCTTCACGAGATTCCTATTGACATCCAGAAAACCATTATGGGTGAGGTGGAAGAGTTGGACAAACAGGAAGCAGCTATTATGGAAAAACTTGACACTGTATTTTGGGGATGGCAGAACGGGAATCCACTATACACTATGCTCAACGAAAGGCTCTTTAATTACGAAGACGGATACGTTATTGGCAACGATACCCATCTTAGTCTTTGGGGGTTTACTTATAATATATTGGATACTACCTTAGGATTCGAACGAGATGAGCTTTATAATTCATACAAAAAATATATTACAAATGAAGTTGGTTTGTTTAATGCTCTTAGTATTTATAAAAAACATTATCAACATGATTTTACAATTGACGATCTGCAAACAGATTTTGATGATGATGATGATGATAATAACCCAGATTTTATATATGAGCAATTGATGCTTCCATTAGTAGCTGACAAGGTTAATAAATTGTTTAGCGATGATGAATGGAATATGATGTCCAAGTATACATTATATACTAAGCTTTGTAACATGCGAGAAAATGAGGAGTAAAATGAGTACATAATCTTTATAATCTCTCTCTATTTTCATTTTTATATTTTTTATACTTTTTTATAAATTATGTACTCCTTTTTTTATTTCTTAATATAAATTAGTACTTTAAAATGAAAGACCAAGAATACTACTTCCACCAATCCCCTCCTTTACTTTGCAAAGATATTATATCCAATATCCCCTTCAATGATGATGACATTTTACTTGAACCTTTCGCGGGTGAAAATAACTTCTTTGACAATCTCCCCGAAGAATTACCAAAACATCGCTGCGAAATTGAAGATGGATTTTGCTTTAAAGATTTTGATTATGAAGGTATAAAGCCCACCACTATAATAACAAATCCTCCGTTTCGCATTAATGGCAAGAATGCCTTTTTTGATATATTAATGTTTTTCGCTAAAATTAAATGTATTAAAAATATTTACTTTCTTTGTAATGATTATTGTGTAGGATCTCTCACACCACCACGTATGTATAAATTAAATCAAGAAGGATTATTTATAAACAAAAAAACAACAATAAATATTAAAAAATGGAGAGGCAGGTATTATCTCGTTAATTTTTGCCGAACATATAATCCTGCGTTCGAGTATTATATTGATACTTATTAAATAACAAATGATTTCGCGTTTATTATTTTTGGAGGTCTCAGTTTACTAAATGCTGGGATTTTTTGAGCAACAAACTTAATTATTTTATCCGGAGTATTTAGGGGGTCATCAAAAACAAACTTCAACATCATCTCTCGTTTCATGCGTGCAATATCTTTACTAACTTTATCTTTAATAAAATTACCATCACACCAGCCACCATCTTTCGCATTTATAAAAGCAGTCATTATTCTTAAATAATCAGCTATTACATATCTGCCTCCATTTATGTCGTTGGTTATTTTTTTAGATATTCCAAAATCATATATCATCATATTATAATCACATGATGGCAAGTAATAATCTTCAACACCTACTCGGTATTGATAATGTCCTTTCTCAATATTCTTTTGGTATAAAAAGTTTCCGTAATGACAATCATTATGATATAGCTTTGTTTGCTTTTGAAAAGTTGCAATACTTATTATAACTTGTAGTAATAAATTATATACAAGATTATCATTTCCCATAACAGCACTTTTAGATATTAACCCTTTTAGGTCTCCATGTGCCAATTCATTAATCGACAATAAACGCATCTTTTTTTGCAATTTATCATCTTTACATGTGGTATTATTATAAAGCGCTAAAAAGTGTCGGCTCTTCTCCGTTAATATTAAGTTGTTAGTAGTATGTTCCATTACTTTAACCTCATTGTTATTACCAGTTGTGGGCTCAAAAAGTTTAGATGCTATTTTAAACGATTTTGGTGCTCCTTTAATGGTTGTTAAATATATTACTCCATATGCGCTCGGTGTGCCAATTACTTCTTCCAAATTAATTATATCACGCACAGTATATCCATTACGACTTCCAAACTTTTTGGGTTCTACACAATCTCCATTTTTTATACCTTTAACTAATTGCTTAATCTGTTTTATAAACTTAACTCTTTCGGGTAAATTATACTTACCAGTTGCGGTGGTAGGTTCATTTATAAATGGTGTATCTTCAACATCTTTTATTACCGGTGCTGGGGCTGGTGCTGGGGCTGGGGCTGGGGCTGGTGCTGGGGCTGGTGCGGCTTTTCGTTCTTTTTGTTTTTGTCTTGACGATATTACACGCTGTCCTATTTTGCCATCGGCTTTAACAGCCCTATCAGTTGCAGGATTAATTACGCAATTCCTTTTTAAAGTTGTATCGCTCATATCTAATTAATGTATATATAAAAATTAAATAACATATGTTGTATCATTTATTATATCACTTCCGTATGTTTCCTTGGAGCAAAACACCGCATTATCTACGTTGGGTTTTCCGGATAATTTACAAAATTGACTTACGATATAATTAGGTATATTATCTAATCTTTCAATATTTTTATCACTAAATCCCTTGACTATAAAGTCTTTTAGTTTAGTTATAAATCCACTTAAAAACTTGCTGCTCTTTTTATTATTTTTAACAGCATTATCATCTAACATTCCTCCATCTTTTACTCTTATAAATAATTTAAATAAAGTTTCATAATCCTTAATAAGTTGTTCTAATCCTTTTTTACCATCAGCTCTCGTTTGGGCAGAATCAAAGTTATATAATATTATTATCATGTTCGTCGCAGGTACAAATATTTTTTCATTATGATTATCATATTCATTCCATAAATATTCCTCAACATTATTATCATCTAATCCTTCAAATTGAGAAGAATAAATATACGCATAATTTTTATATCCCACACCATTTAAAACCATTCCAGTTGTTTTGTGGAACTGAGCCAATGCTATTAATGATTGCATCAAGGTATTATAATAAAAAAAACTATCCTCAAAGTCTTCGTCCTTTTCCATGTATTCCAATAATGTTCCACGGAACTTTTCAAATATTATTGCTGTTCCCATTTCTTCGGGCAATTCGTCAGGCATATCATCCCTCCATGTTTCAAACGCACCAGCATTAGCATTACCCATCATTGCGAGAAAATGCGGGCTCTTTTTTTTTAAAAATAACTCATCGGTTAATATACTTTGTAATTCCATTTTAATCATGGTTTCAGGGTCATCATTAGCAAGTTCAATTGCTACGCTATGGTCAACATCTTCGTATCGTTTTAATCTTGCTTCATATATATTACCATTGTTTGTCTTTGTTAATACCTGCGTTGTTTTTGCATAATTACCTATTTCAAATATTGGGTTCTTCATCATGGTCTCAATATATCGGTCTTGTTTTTTCGTATCTAATTCTGAGTATTTAGTATCATCAAAAACGCTTTTTATTTTCGCACCATTTCGCAATCCTTTTAATACCCTTTTGCTATTTTTTACAAACTCTAATCTTTCATCAAATCTTCCTCCGTTTCCATCATATAATTCATACCATACCTCAGTATCTATTTCGTCAATTTTTAATTTACTCATTCTAATTAATAATAAGATTTTTAAACTATCTCACTACTCATTTCAATTGATCGGCTATTACGTTTAAAACCCCCGATTGTCCCGTTAAGCTGGATTGGAATATGTTTATTATTAGTTTGGAATAACATACTAACTTCGGTTTTAATATTTGCCGGAATATGTTCAAAATCGCAAGTTCGGATAAGATTATCATATTTAAGTATAAACATATTATATTTATCAACATCAATTTCATCACCTTCAATGCCGTCTAATTCTTGGGCTAATTCTAAAAACATTTGAGATAATCTTTTAAAGTTGTCATATTTCTCTCCTGCTTTAATATTGTTAATTATACTCATCATTAAAACTGAGATTGCATTGACAACTATATTTGGGATTTTAACTTTATTGCCATCATCACTGATGCTATTTATTATACACATTGCGGATGATGTTATAACAAGTGGGAAGTTTAAAAAGAAGTTTATACGACTCCAAAACGAACTTGCCCTCGTTGTTAAAAGAGTAAGACACTCAGCTCTGTCTAAAAGGGTTAATTTATTTTTCATTACTACTAAAAAGATAATATAATTATATTAAATTATTATTAGTGCATTGATTAAAAGAATTACCCGCGCGACCCCGATTACATTTTTCTCCACATATATCGCACAATATCTTAGTTGGTTCTACGGACATTATTGATGGTTTATTTTTTTCAAAGACTATTAAATAATAATGACCAAACCACCAATCAATATTAATTAAATGTATTTTTGTTATACCATAACCATTATCTATGATTTTTCGTAATCTTATATTTGTCAAGTTTAATATACCGAATATATAACAAAACTTATCTGCAATTTTAACAGTGTGTTCTAACCATTTATCCCAAAGGCTATAAGGTGGATTACCAATTATACAATCTACACGTTTATCATATTCAAAAAAATCCTTACCTTTCTCAATCTCACACCAATATTTATTAACATACTCTGGTAGATTGTCATAAAATACACCTCCGCCATAAGAAGGGTCTAAAACTAAATCACCTTCTTTTAAATCACACATTTCAATCATCTTTAAAGCAACTGGTTTAGGTGTATATATTTTATCATTTGCTTTTTTTCTCCATTTAACGTCATTCCCAATTTTATTTTTCATTACTACTACTAATAGCAGAAAAAAGGGTTTTTAGGTGGAACGACTTCACGAGGAGGAGGGGGTGCTCTTGGTTTAGCTGCTTTTGCTTTCGGTTTTGAGGCGCGTTTAGGTGCTTTTTCATATATAATTTCTTCCTCTTCTTCGCTCGATGCCTCTTCAATAATGCGGCGAATAACCTTTTTCTTTTTTGGCTTTTTTATTACCTCTTCAATGACTTCCACTTCTTCTTCGGGTTCTTTTAATATTGGTTTCGGTTTAGGGTTGCCGCGATTATTTATCTTTTTAATTTCTTCTTTTTCTTGTGGAGATGGTTCTAACATTAATTTAATTTCGTCATCAGGGACTTCATGTTGATCTTCGGTTAGGTCCAATGTTTTAACTTCTTCTTTTTTTGCTTTTGTAGTGCGTTTGGGTTTAGGCTCGGCTTTTGGTTCATCAATTACTTTTGGTTCAATCTCAGATGATAATTTTTTTGCCGCTTTGGCCGCTCGGGCTTTTTTAAGCACTTCGAGGCGTTGTTCAGGTGTCATTGGCATCTCTATAACTTTTTAATATCTAATTTTTATAGAGAAAATAATTATTCATTTTTAATTTCTTCATTAACCTCCGATATGCTTAGCTTGTCATAAAACTCATCAGGGGGCAAGTTGTTAATTTCACCAGCATTCATCATGTCTTTATGCATTTGTTTCATATCATCAATTTCTTCTCGGCTGAGGTTATTATCATAACCGCGCCATTGGTTTATGGTTATCTTTGCGGAAAGGTCAAGGAGGAACTCATCTTTGGCTTTTATTTTACTACCTATAAGCTGCCGTCCACGGCTGATTAAATCATCATAAGCAGCTTTGTCTGCGTCAGTATAACCTTCTGGATATACATCTCTCATTTTTATCTATCTATATATTAGATACATTTTAAAAAATGAAAATTAAGCAAATTAAAAATATTACGAGCAAAATTAACTTTGGAAAATCTTATATAACTCCAATTCCGAATAATGATGATTTGCCGCGGATTTATAATATCATGCTGGTATGTGGTAGCAAAGGCTCGGGCAAAGGTGTTATAGTTAATCATCATTTACAATTAGCGGAAAAATATGGTTATAAAATGCCAAATGGAGATAAAGTGGAGCAGCGTATTATATGGTGTAGTGGAGGAACTTCCAAATCAAAACAGAACCAAATATTAGATGAGCTTAAATATCTTGACGATGATGATCGTGTTGATTTGGATTTAGCCAATCCTGATAAACAATTGAAAGATATATATCAAAGTTTATTAGATGAGCGTGATGAGATTGAGGCTTATAATGTATATCGCCATGTTTATAAAAAGTTTATGAAGTCCAAAAACCTAAATAACCTTACTCTTGAAGAACTTACATTATTGGAATGGAAGCAGTTTGTAGATCCAAAAGACGATCCTGATGCACCGAGAAGCGCCGATGGAACATTGCTTTATCACCCACGCGTAGTCCATTTTGTTTTGGATGACCTTATCGGTAGTGATGTGTTTAGCAATGTTAAAAGAGGCAATTGGTGCAATAATATCAGTATTAAATCTCGTCATGACAGCGATAAATTATGCCCTATTAACTTGATTTATTTAACACAATCTTTTAAAGCCGTGCCAGCTGTTATCAGAAAGCAATGCGATTACTTTATTTTATTAAAAAATGCTAACAGGGTTGCTATCATTGATGCTATCAGTATGGAGGTCGGTAGCTTATTTAGTAAGGAAGAACTCGAAGAAGTTTATGATGGTATTATGCATATTGAGTACGCAAGCTTGATTATCAGCATACATAAAAACGAAAAGCCTGAAAATAGATTAAGATTGGGGTGGTCGCAAATAATAGAACGTAATCCTAAATATGTTTTTAGCAAATAAAAAAAAGCTCAAATTATAATGTAGGCATTAAATAGAAAATGATATACGATTATTACGTAGATAAAAGAAGGTTTCATAAAAACGATGCGTTTGTTGATATAATACTTGATTACCCAATTGAGGTGACCGATTACGAATACTTACGTGTTAAGCTTTGTGATTTTAAGTTTTTAAATAACATTTATAACATCAGCGGCGCTCTAACAAATAACCAATTTAATATACGGAGATATAGCAAGACATATACTTATACTTGGACTGGAACAGAATTATATTTTGATGATACGGGTTTTTTTAACGAGCAAAATGCTTTACTTGTTAATGAAGTTGTAGATGGTTATTATAGGGCTGTTATTACTAATGGAGAATTAAGCCTTGTTTATGTTAGCGAAATTATAACATCTGATGAACAAACTTATTGGGTGAATATATTAAGTGATACTACTAATGCTTCTGCAAGAAAATTACAAATAGAAGAAAACTTTAAATGGTTTGAAATAATCACCGCGGATAATAATCGTATTACAAGTTTAAATTGTATTTTTTATAAAGATACAAGTGTAAGTGGAACTACTACCAACGTTGATATTATTTTTCAAAAATACGATCCCGATCTTATTACATGGGTAGATATTGTTACAAATACTATTACATTTCAAAATACAGGAGCACAAGAAATATCTCAAACTTTTACTTATGCTAATGCTGAACCAAATAATAAATACAGATTAATTTGTGATACAGCCTCTTTACCATTTCCATTATATATTATTAAATTGCAAGCTAATAAACAAATACCCGTTTATGATGCTGGGACTATTAATGCTCCCGTTCAGCATACGATTACAATTCCCGACGGGTTTTACAAAGCAAGTAATTTAAAAACCACCCTAAATGATTTGCTTGCTAATTATAAGCTTACCGCTTCGATTGATAGTATTACTAATAAATTAAAAATAAGCAATGATAATCCTACATTTGTTCCTACTATCACCGACCTTATTGATGACAATTATCAGCTTGATTTAGTTATACCCAATATTACTAACATGTTGGAAAACTTTGGTATTACAAGTTCATATCAGCAATATATAAATGTCCCTTTTAATTCTTATTACGAGGGTGATACGAATGTTAACCTCATTAATTTAAGCAAGGTTATTATAACTACAAATCTCAATTTCCAGCAAAAAACTCATAACGAATTAATACGTGGGAATGATATGTATCGTGGTTTTGGGAATATATTATGCTGGATTGATGCCGACCAACCACCGATGACATGTATCAATTATCGCAATTATGAGGATTTATCATACAGGGTTGAAAACAAACATGTCAATATAATTCGCCTAAGTTTTTATAGCGAGAAAAGCATGCCGATACATATTGATAATGCTTTAATACATATTCAAATAAAAAAATTACAAAAAAAGGTTATTTAATACTTCTTTAAATTAAACTTTTTTATTTTTCAATACATCATTATTATTATCTATCCAGTTTATTTCTGCTTCCCCCCTATAATCTTTTTCAAATATATACCAAGCATACACCATCATTCCTGTATTATAACAACCATCTTGTCTAACATCTTCATCTGTTAATAAAGGGTATCGTGTAAATATATATACTTTTCTTAAAGGATAATTGTTATCACAATATATATCATCATATCTTTTTTTTCCGTGCAAATAATTTAAAGGCAATAATATAGCAAACTTTTTATTACAAACTTCTTTACATTTTAATATAAATTCAAAAGCAAGACGATAAGGTGGATTTAGTATGACATAATCATATTTATTTATCTCTATTAAAAAATCCTTTTCAATATCATAATGAGTAATTAAATTATCACACCATTTCTCTTTTAATATATTAACAATCGCATTATTACCACAACAAGGTTCTAATACTTTTAGATTATAATCAAATGTTTCATTATTTAAAAGATGTCTTGTTATTGAATATGGTGTTTGGTAAAAGTCATTTTTACTTCTTTTATCAACCTTATTATTACAACTATAATTTTTACCTTTCATTTATACTAATATTAATATTTTTTTAATCCAAATGTTTTTAAATACGCGTTAAATGAGGCTGATACGGTTGATTTATTCCAGAGTATATACCGCGAAAGAGAGCCAGCTGATTTATAATCAGCCCAATTTTCAGATGATTTATGCCTATCCATATATCTCTTTTTTCTTTCCTCGTCACCATGCGTGGTGTAATCTTCATATCCAGTCGCACCGAACGATGTGGTCTTTATCTTCTTTCGTTCTTCGTCATAAAAAACAGCGGTATATTTTTTACCCTGTGTTGTTGCTTTTTTCAATTGCACGTACACCATTCTAATATGAGGTGAGATTTATTTTAATCCCAGCCATATATCAAGAATAATAATTGGTTCTACTATATATGCCGTGGCATTACATAAACAGCTTACCAATGTTGATGGTATTTGTTGTATTACTTTTAAACTTAGTGGTGATATAATCAAAATCATCACGCATTATAATAAACTTAATCCAACTCATTCTAATATAAAAAAATAAATTAATTTAACCTATTTTGCGCTTGGGCGAACAAGGGCGTCCGACGCGACGATGTATTTTTTTACTTCCTTTCATCTCTATTTAAACGCGGAGATTTTATTTTTTCTTCTTGCCATATCCAGTATTTTTATATCCCATATTTCGTTGCTTCTTTCTTTTATGCGGCATTCTCCTACCATATGATAAGATTTTAATAATCCAAATCCATTATTTTATGTTTTCCGCTAACTAAATCTTTCACTGATTTTAAAATAGTCTCTTCTTTAACTGCGTCATGGTGAAAAGAATTATTATTAATTCTTGCTAAACGCTCGGCAAATAATAAGTTGTATTTTTTACTTGTATCAGCGGGGAATCCCCGAGCATGCAACACTTCTACATTTTTATACATACCACGATATGTCGATAATCTATTATAAAAATTATTACAATGACCAATCTTGATTTTATCATTTAATTTTACAACATATGTCGCAGGTCGGTTATGGAAATTATATGAGTTATGTTGCTTCAAAAAGGTCTTTGCACAATTTATTACATTTATTTTATACCCAGCAACATTCATTTATTATAATATGAGATTTTTATTTTATACGATTATATTAGATATGGAAGATTGCGAATATAAAAGCGTTCATTTAAATACGGCTCACGCAGACAAGCACGAGATTATAAATGACAAAAGTCGTTTTACTTATTATTTTAAAACACCAGTTGTTTTAAATGACGATCATGATGTTAAGGTTTCCAATTTTAGTTTAAAAAAGAAAATTAATGACGAGCTTATTGTACATGAGAACGAGCTTGATGCTGTTTTAAACAACTCTCTTGACCGAGGCATTTTACCGAGACCTTACAATACTAATGTTGAAGTTGTATCAGTTGTTAATGTTATTTTATACGAGTGGGACGGAGCGGCATTCCAGCCTACCGCAGCAAGAGCTACTGTTTCAAGTGTTGCTACTGAACCTGATTTAACAACTGGTGCAATACAAGTAGACGACATCACTACGCCAGCGACTGGCTTCGCAATTAACAACTTTTTATATATTGATAAAGATGTATTAACAACTACTTTTAATACATATACCCAGCGATACGCGGAAGTTTTAGTAACTGATTTATCTGATGATGATGTTGCTTTAACATTGGGTACATATGCTGATGCGGTTGTTCAAAAAGCTACAACTAATCCTATCAATAACCAAAGCTATTCTGATGTTGTTTTATATGAAGATGATGGTGCTGGTTGGTATAGGGATAGTGGAGTTAGAGCTAATGTTCAAGTTGTAACAGCAGCTCCTACCCAATCCTTCGGCAATATAAATATTGTCAGCGTCACTGATGGTGGTAGTGGTATTTTTTTAAATCAAATACTTTATATTGACAAGGTTTATATTATTGATGGAGAACCTACTATGACTTATACTGGTGCAAGATTTGCACAGTATCAAGTTACCGCTCTTGTAAATGGTATTGCCGAACTTACATTGTCCGCTAATGTTGAGATATTAGCTGACCCTCGCGAAATTGCTTTTGTAAATGACCTTATTGTAAATACTCCATTATTAAAATTAGAAGGAGGCAATTACGTTGAAACTGGTGCGCTCGTAAATGTATCAATCTCAGCAAATCCTACAAATGATAATCGCGGGAAAGCAAATATAAATGTTATTACCGATGGTGGTAGCCGATTTTTGCCTTTTGAAACTTACTATATTGATAAAGATTATATTACACAAAATAATAATACTTATGATCCATCAAGCAGGTATGCAAGTTATTTTGTTGATACTACCACTAATAATAATGCTCTCGGTGTTGTATTTATTACGAATTATGGTCTTAATAATGTGCCTCGTCGTGATTTTTATTATGATGTCCCCGGGAAAGATACACGTATATATATTAACATTTACGAGGACCAAACATACGGCAATATGGCGAGAGTTAGATATACCGATGGACTTAGAAGCGGATTCGCAGTGGGTGATGAGATTATTATACCGAGTTCTGATATAGTCGACGCGACAACAGGAATAGCAGGTTGGGGCAAATCAGTCGCATCGGGCAATCTTAAAATTGAAGTATTAGCTGTTACTACATTATCATATTCAGATTGGGCTTATGAAGTAAGTCTTGAAAATCTTTCATATTACAATAACAATTATTTTAATAGCGATAACAATTTTAAACCATTCTTGATGAGGCTTGATGGATTAAATAATCCAGTGCAAAATAATAATGTTGTATTAACATTAACCAGACAAATAATTAATTATATTATTATTGGGCTCAACCGAAAAATTGAGGGTAGTGATAATATCGCTTTATCGTTATTATTAAAAAATAAAAATTATCTTAACAATAAATAGATAAGAATGTACGAATTAGACCGCCCAACTAATTATAAAGTTATATGGCTCAATACCGAAGATGCTGTTGCAGACAGCAGCCGCAAAGAGTTTATATTTAACAATCTACCGCTTATACAAATACGTAATAAAAGTTACTTAAAAATCAATAGCATTACCCTCAGTGGTGCAGGCATAAGCAGCGCTACTAACCACAACTGGGAGATTAAGCTAATGAATGTAAAAATAAATCAGCCATCGTATTTTAATAGCGATAATAATTTTGTCCCGACTATTGCCATGCTTAATTATGATCAAAATAACTCCGTACAAAACGGAAGCATGCATCTTGAACTTGAAACACAAGATATAATCCAATTAGGATTGCATATTGAAAACGATGATGGTGATGGTGCAGTTAAAAATAGCCAAGCAATTAATTTTCATATTGGCTTATGTGTTGAAGAGTATATGGAATAATTATCCAATTCTACGCTTCCTTGGCTTTCTTGGTGGTGGGGGTGGAGGAGGTGCTCCATCAGGAGGTTTTTCAAGTCCTAAGTCTTTTTTGATATGATGATACAATGATGCTCCTGCACCAAAGAGAGCGCCTTCCGCTGCACCAAAGATCCCGCCTTTAACTACTTCGTTTTTAAACTGAGTCGCAATTGTCTCAGCACCAGCTACGATAGCTCCGCTTCCCTCTCCTGCTTCGGCAGCACTTAAAACTAACTCAGTTGCTACTGGAATAAATGCCATTACTTATCTATATAAAGCTAAGATAATTTTTGAGTACATAATTTATTTATTTTTATAATTTTATAAACTTTTATATTTTTATACTTTTAAAATGATTATGTACTCTTTTTTAGTTCCCTTAACATTGCCCTACGTTTTCGGGCTTTCTCCCGCATATACTCACGATATTCAGGGTTGGTATCATATTTCTTTTTATTATATTCCCTCATATAATCCTTGTGCTT
>VMHT01026819.1_pt1 | contig 12683 bp, 6 predicted proteins | sample 4693611 | NCBI WGS metagenome assembly VMHT01 (sample SAMN12280063, study PRJNA550983) | marine metagenome | isolation source: seawater sampled from same location over 5 years 0.02-0.2 micron viral filtrate | place: USA: collected off the coast of southern California halfway between the port... ... | reverse complement strand
CGTTCAATTACTACGTCTCACTCATTCTACAGCACCGTATGTCCGAATCAAACAGAGGATCGTCCGCGATTAAATATATACTGTCTACAAATAGAAGTATGAAAAACACGCGTGACTACGATAAAAACTCGAACGCCGACGCGCGCGCGCGACCGACGCGCGCGAGACGGCGACGCGCGCGATGCCGTGCGCGCTCGCGCACGCGTGGCCCAAGACGCGCGCGTTCGCCCAAGACGACCGCGCGTCGCGCGCGCCGCCTCGCGACGCCGCGACGACGCGCGATGGCGACGCGAACACCGACGCCACCGACGACGACGACGCGACGACGCGGTGCGGCGCGGCGGTGCACCGCGAGGGCGCGTTCCTCGCCGCGTTCGACGCGCGCGGCGTCGAGGCGCGCGCGATCGGACGGCACGGCCGGAGCGGGCGCGAAGTGGGGAGGATCGAGACGGACGCGCGCGCGCGGGGCGAACGCGTCGTCGCGTGCGGTTGGCGCGAGGCGTCGGCGCGACGCGGAACGCGCGCGCGGGACGCGGGGGGGGGGTGGGACGTCGAGGATGGGCGAGAGGGACGCGATGAACGGTTGGGGACGTCGCTGGTGAGCGTGAGCGCGGATGGGGAGGTTTATATATCGAGGGCGAGCGCGACGACGCGGAGCGACGGCGAGTTTGAGGGAACGCTGGAGATCGAACGCGTCGTGACGTTGGACGACGGCGAGCGGGCGACGTGTTGCGCGAGCGATGACGATGAAATCGTGGTCGGGACGGATAGGGGGCGGGTGGTGTTTTTGTGCTGGGAGGAGGGGTCGGAGGGGCGAAGCGCGACGTGCGCGCGGAGCGAACGAGACGGCGGCGCGACGAGCGTGGCGTGGTGCCGCGATACCGGTACGGTGGTCGTGCGGTTCGATGCGGGAGCGGTGTGCGCGCTGGAGATTGATGCGGCGGGCGACGTGCGGCGAAGGAACTGGTTCGATGCGTTCCCGTGTCCGGCGACGTGCGCCGCGTTTCATCGAGGCTCGCGGCGGCTCGCGCTCGGCACAGCCGACGGCGAAATCCGCGTGTACGACGACGCGATGACGTCGGAGGCCGCGAAACCGCGACATGTTTTCGGGTTAAGTCCGTGGGGCTTCGGCGTGGAAGACACTGGCGCGTTAGCGCACGCTTCTTGGTCGAACGACGGGCGAGCGCTCGCCGTCGGTTGGCGTCGGCGCGGCGTGAGCGTGTGGAGCGAATCGGGATGTTTGCTCATGTGTACTTTACATCACGGCGGCGGCGATAGCGCGGTGGGAACATCGTCTTCGCCGCGCGCGACGTTCACGGGTGACGAGGAAGTGCCAGAGATGGGCGCTTGTCTGGCCCCGCCCGCGTGGGGCGTCGGCGACTACGCGTTGTTCGTCCCGGTGCGGTCCGAGTCTGGTTCGAAAGTTTTAGAGTACGCGCTCGCGAAGAGCGTGTCGAACAGTCGCGTCGCCCCTCGATCATACGATGGCGGTTGCGATCACGATGATGCATCACTGCTTCTTGGTGACGATCGTATTTTCATCGTCGCCTCGAGCGCGACGAGCACCAGAGTTCACGCGCGACAGGAAGTGTGTCCGAGCGAGTACGTCCAGCGTCAGTGGCCCATGTGCGTGGCGGGAATGAGCCCGAGCGGCGATCGAGTCGCCGTCGGAGGCGTGCGAGGATGCGTCGTGTTTGACACGCGCGGTGAATGCTGGAGTCAGTTAGGAGACGTGGAAGAGGAGAACTCCTTCGAGGCAATCGCGTTCGATTGGATGCAACCGGCACCGCCGACATCGGGGCGGCAGCGTAGCGTGTTGCAGCCGGTACTCGCCATCGTCGCTCGATTAGGTAGAACGAGGATGTTTACAAAGTCTATCAAGTTGTCGTACGGCATTAGCTTTTACGCCGACGGCGGAAAGGGTGACCTTTTGATGACGATGCCGCTACCATCCGAGGCGACGGGCGCATACGCGTGCGGAGAATTCTTACTCGTGAGCTTCTCGAATGGCGAAATAGCAGTGTACGAGGTGGAAGAAATGTCATCGAACGTGGGAGCGATTTCCGCACACCACGTTCGCGAGGATGCGGGACAGCGACGGAAAACAACCTTAAACGCGGGCGGGCGCGTGCAAGGAATGTGCGCGGTGCCGCCGGCGGCGGCGCCCGAGCGAGCGCCGAGCGAGTGCGTAGTTTTGACAGAAGCTGGCGAACTCTTCGTCGTAGACTTGACGGATGAGTACGATCAGGTGAAGCTCTTTGATGACGTCGCGGAGTTCTGGGTCGTTGGAAGCGCGAACGCACCGCAAGAAATGATGATGCAAGGGGACGAAAGCAGCGACTTTGAGAGCGACGCGAGAGATTCGCTTTCTGTGGACGGGGGATGCGTATTTGCCTATGGTGCCGAAGGGATGCGCATATGTTACTTTCCGAATGGCGACTTACGACAAATCCTCATCAACGGCGCAACGTCGTGTGACGTTGAGCGCGCGGCGAACAATCCAGAACTCGAGTTTGATCGAGAATTGTATCCGATGAGCGTGAGCCTGAATATGAATCGCATCATCGGAGTGACGCAAAAGTTTTCCTTCGCAGATGCGGTAGACATGCCATACTTCACAATCGCACCCAAATCGCACACAATTGTGCCTTACATTTTGCGCAAGCTTTTGAGTTCTGGCCAGCACGACGCCGCGTTGCGATATGCGCGTGCCGCTCGACGACAGACGCCGCACTTCATGCATGCGCTCGAATGGTTGCTCTTCACAGCGCTGGAACGCTCGAATCGCGAAATCACGTCACAAACAGTACTCAAGCAATCGATTGCACTGCTGTCGGAGTTGCCAAATTATCTTGACGTCATCGTGAGCGTGGCGCGGAAGACAGACAACACGCGATGGGAATCGCTCTTCAAATATGCCGGTAAACCAAGCGAGCTTTGTGTCAAGGCGTTGAAATTAAAGCGCATTCGTATCGCGGCGTGCTACATTCTCGTCGTCGATAAACTTGAGGGCGAAACAATGGGACGTGAAATCGCCGTGCGCGTGATGAGAGCCGCGCTGGAAGCCCGCGAGTACAAGCTCGTCGAAGACCTCATCAAGTTTTTACTGCAGCCAGCAGACGAAGCGGCGAAGGAAAATCAAAAGCCTGGAATCTTCAAGCGCGTGCTTGAAGTCATCGCTCCGCCGCCAAACAGCGTAATTGCGTTAGGCGGGCGCGCAGATCGTGAGCTTGCGCTTGGTGAACCAGAACAACTGTTATTGAAGTCGCACGTCGACTCTCTGGGCCGCGAACGCGATGTCGCGGCGATGGGAGCTTTTATGAGCGAAACGTCCTTTGACGGCGTCGCTTACTTGAAACACGAGACGGACGAGAATGGTGAAGCGTACATCTCCGATTTCGCGGGCAGTATCGAGTTAGCAGCGCGGCGATTACGAGAAGGAAAATTACGACGAGCGGCGTCGAGTCAAAGTTCTCGCACAGAGAGTTTATTTCTCGTCGATCCCACGCGCGCCGTCGGATCGAAAGTCGAAAGCGACGCCACTTACGTCACCTCGCTTCTCGCCACCGCGCGCGAGGCGGGTTGTACCGACTGGTCTTTACTACTCGCTACTCTTTTAGGACGCGCAGACGTCCTAAACGAGTTTTTCACGAACGAACCGGCGCTTCGAGAACCCTGGATCAACATCGCAAAGCGCGTCGCGACAAACACGAGCGACGCGACGTTGAAGAATCACCTCACGGCGCTCGTCTCGGATATTTGAGCGTCAACGTTGTCGCCGTGGCTTAGAACATTAGCATAGCGTGTAACAAAGAGAAGGATAAACAAAGAGATGTTTGACAAACAACGACGTCTATCGCGATTCGAGAAACTCGGTGACAAGTCTTTTTATTTCCTCCTTACGATCGGACAGAGACATCCCGAATTTGGTTTCCAAATCCTTGCGAACGCTCTTCATAGAAACTTGTTCCATGTCGGCGTTTACTAGTAACCCTCGAACAGCGCTACCGAGCTCGGCCGCCGTCGGTGGCGGGTTGGTCGGTTCCGCCGCAGGCGCAGGCGCCGGCGTCGGTTCGACCGGTTTCGGCGGTTCCGTCTTGGGTGCCGGCGGCGCGGGCGCGGGCGTGGGCGCCTTCGCGGGCGACGGTGCTTTCACTGGAGACGGTTCCGGCGACGGTTCCGGCGACGGTTCTGGCGACGGAGATTGTTGTTTCGCCGGCTTGGGCGCCGGCTTCGGCTTTTTAGCCGCCGGCTTTTCCGTGAACTCTTCGTCTGAATCTTCCTCTTCCTCCTCTTCTTCGTCTTCCTCGTCTTCGTCTTCGTCCTCTTCGTCCTCTTCGTCCTCTTCCTCTTCCTCTTCCTCCTCTTCTTCCTCTTCCTCCGCCGGCTCCTCTTCCTTTCCAGTCAACTTCGCGATTTTCGCGCGCAACGCGGCGTTCTCCGCCTTCAACTTTTTAATCAACGCTGCTTGCTTCGCCGACCCACCCGCCGACGATTTCGCCGCCGCCGTCTTTTTTGCTTTAGCCGCCGTCTTCTTCGCCGTGCGTTCGCGTTTCTTTTCCTTCGCCGCGCGTTTCTTCGCCTCCGCCTCCTCCAACGATTTTTTCCCGCTCGCCTTCGGCGCGTCCAACCACGTCATCAAACGCGCCACCTGCGCCTCCTTCTTCCCTTCCGCCCCGCTTCCTCGCGGCAGCTCGAACAAGTCCAGAAGATCGTGCAGCGTGTCTTTAAACGCCCTCGACAGCAAATCTTCCTTCACCGCGCGCTCGCCGTCGTTTTCGAACGTCCATCCCGAGAACTCGCCGATGTCCCGCTTGATGGTTTGTTGCTTGCCCACCCCCTTGTACAGGATGCGATACACAAACTTCAACAGCTCCTCCTTGCGCGGGATCTTCGACAGCTTGAACGCCACGTTCGGGATCTCGCACAGCTTCGTCCCGCGTCCCGGCTTGACGTCGAGCGATTTCTTCGGCGCGTCGTCGACGACTTGAAACACTTCAACTTTTTTACGTTCGCGTTTCGGTTTCACGCTCGGCGACGCCGGCGCGGGCGTCGGCGCGGTCGCCGCGGGGGCGTCGGGCGTGGGCGCGTCCATGTGTGCGTGCGTTTTCGTGCGCTCGGCGGCGATGCGCGATGCGTCGCGCGTTCAAATGTGCGGGCGAGTTTGAAATTTAATTTAAATTTAAAAACGCTCGTCGTCGGCGTCAGTCGTCGGCGCGCGTCGACGCGAAGCGACGACGCGCGCGCGATGGTGTTTAAGACGCTGTGGAATTACGTCAAGGTGTACCGCGCGCAGACGCGCGCGCTGGAGCGCATACGCGCGGAGAGATCGGCGCTGGAGAAGACGCAGCGGGAAATCGCGGCGATGACGGAGAAAAATGCTGAAAACGAGCGCGCGCTCGCGTCGTTCGCGAAGTGGAGCGCGGGAGCGATGCGGGAGAACGCGTCGTCGATGGAAGAGATCGAGCGGGTGACGACGGAGATGACGGATAGGTTGGGAGCGGTGTCGGAACAGCACGTGAGGGACGCGTACGAGGCGGAGGCGCGAGCGGCGGAGGCGATGAACGCGTCGCGAGCGGCTGCGGTGTTTGCGAATCTGGATGAGGTGAAGGGGAAGTCATGAGCGGTTGGGGTAGCGTAGGGTAGCGTAGTCTCGTAGCGGTGTTGTGAGTGTACATGTTTTGTAGAAATTGAAAGGCGCGCGGCGTCTCTACTCGTCGGCGGGTTTGGCGGATTGCACGCGCATGGCGGGCTTGGATAATAAGCGACCGGTGCCGCGGCGTATACCCTCGAGCTCGGCGCGATGTTTGCCTGTGATTGGTTTCGCGCGCTCGCCTGCGGGTGGGCTGGTGTCGAAACGCATGTGCTTGTTCGGTCGCGCGAGCGATGGGCTCGACGGCGGTTCGTCGGCGTTGACATCACTCAAGATGCGCCGTGCTGTGCCCATGGTTCCCGGTGTCTTCCCAGGAGTGCGACCTGCTAATGGTCGCTTCACCGCGGGCGTGCGCGCGGGCGTCTTCGAGACGCTCGGTGGCGGTTCGATGCCCTTGAGTTGTGCGATTTCAGTCTTGGCCGCGTGCAAGGCGACTTCGAGAGACTCAATGCGCGATCGCGCGGTGGAGTACTTGCTCCTCGTAGCCTGCGAAGACTTGTTTGCTTCATCAACGTCGTGCATGAGCGCCGTGACCTTGGCCTCCATCTCTTGCGCGCGTTCTTCCGCTCGCTTGCGAGCCGCCTTGGCGGAGTCCAAACGCGCATCCGATTTCGCGTGCGCGTCACCATCTGCGGTCGCGTTGTCGTTCGCGGCGAGCTTTCGCTCCAACTTTGCAATTTCTGCGTCCTTGAGTTCCATTTCCTCGTGTAGCTTACGAATTTGAGCTTGTGCGGTCCCTGCGGCGGAGAACTCAGCCGACGCAGCAGATTTCGCTCGCGAAATCTCTTCTCGCGCCGCAGCGAGTTTCTTTTCGGCGTTTCGAATGTCCGCTGCGAAAGCTGAGCTCAACAGGCTCTTCTGCTCTTCTAACGCGACGGAGTGTTCTTCGACCAGCTCGGTGCGCACGGCGTCTTCTGTCTCTGCACGCGCCCTTCTCATCTCAGCGAGCTCGTTTTCGAGATCTGTGATTTGAGACTTGTACTCGCGCTCTAATTCCTCCATCGTCTTCGTGTGCTCTTCGTTCAACGCCGCCAACTCATTGGCGTGCGCGTCCGCTGCCGACGTCGACTCTGTTTGTTCGAGCGCGTTCGCGAGACGTGCTTCCACGTCCGCCATGGCCTCTGCGTGCTTGCGCTCGAGTGCCTCCAAGGCTTCCGCCTGCGCGGCGTTTATCTTCTCAATCTGTTCCGAGAACGCTTGCGCTTGCGCCGCGAGTTTCGACGTGTGCGCGTCTACAAGCTCGACTTTCGCATTCGCCATCTCTTCGCGTAACGCGTCCATTGCCCGAGTGTGGCCCTCCTTGAGCGCATCGATCGCACGAGTGTGCTCTGCTCGCGCCGTCGCAGACTCACCCGCGAATTTCGACTCGAGTTCGCCCGCTTGTTTCTCCAAAGCCGCCTCGTGCGCTGCACGCTCGACTTCGAATCCCCCCTCCACGTCGAATTTTACACTCGCGAGCGCTTCTTCGTGTTTGCGCGCAAGAACCTGCAGTTCGGCGACGTGCGCAGTCTTAAGCTCGGCCATCGCCGCTTCGCCCGCCTCAGTCGCGGCGCCTATGGCAGCTTCGAATTCAGCTCGTTTCTTCTCCAGCTCGCAGTCGTGCTCAGCCTTTTGAGCGCTCAGCGCTGAATCTATTTTGCCTTGCATCGTTTCCAACTCCGCCTTGGCCGCCGCGAGCGCGTTGGTCGTTTCTTCGTACGACGAGTTCGCACCCGCCGCCTTGGCTTCGGCGAGCTCGACGCGCGCCTCGAGCTCGGCTCTATCCTTGTCAGCTTGCACCTTGTGCGCCGCGAGCACTTCGAGCTTCGAAAACATCTCTTCCATCACTTCTTTGTTCTCTTCAAACGTCGCTTGAACGCGTGCGCGGTCGGCTTCCGCAGATTCCTTGGCCATCTTGTGCTCGTTCTCCAAAACTTCCGCCGCGAGTTGCGCCGCGCGAGCGTTTTCCGCAGTCTCTTCGCTCGCCAACGCGCGACGCTCGGCGGCATCGGCAGCGGCTTGGAGAACTTGATTTTGCGCCTCGATTTCATCCAATGATTTCAAGGCAGCCGCTTTTTCGTCGAGCGCTTTGGCCGTAAGTTCGCCCTCAGCGATGACGAGCTTGCGCAAATCCTTCAATTCCTCCTCGGCGGTGGCTAAACGTCCGCGATTGGCGGAGCGCTCATTCTCGGCTTGAAGGCGATCAGCGCGCTCTTGCAACGCCGCGAGTTCGATGCGGACGCGAACGACCTCGGGTGGGTGTTCGTTCTGCTTTCGAAGCTCTTCAATCTCCGCATTCACCGACTCTGGCGTTAACTCTTTGCGCTTGAGCGCCTCATCGCGTAAACGAATCACCATCTTGGCGGATTGCAAATTCTTGTCCAAACACGTGCATAAATCCTTGGCGTGCTCGAGTTTGCTCTTCAGCTTCGCGAGCTCTTCTTCGCTATCCTTTGCCGCAGCCGCGGCCGCGCGATTCGCCTTCGCCATGATGGCTTCGAGTTCGACAATCTTCGCTCGAGCGTCGACGTCGTTCAAGCCGCCGCCACCCTCGGCGAGGAGCGCTCGCAAACGCCCAACCTCAGCCGCGAGCTCGTTCGCTGATCCGACGGATTCTTCGTTCGCCACTGCGCGGACTTTCACAAGCTTGGCGCGCTGGGCGAATTTCAGCGTAGACATTGTCTCCTCCACGTTCACATGCGCCGGCGAGACGCACGCGAGGAGCGTGCAGCGCGCGCGTCCGCCGAGCGCGTCCTTGAGCAAAAACGTCAACTTGGAATCGCGGTAGGGCACGTGTCGTTCCTTGCCGTCGGCCACGTCCACGAGGGCTTTGATGACGTTCCCGAGCGCGCTGAGCGATTTATTAATCGCGCTCGCCTCTTTCAAACGTTCACCTGCCGCGTCCGTGCTCTTCTGCCGCTCGCTTCCTGCGAGATCGACCAAGTGCAAAAGCGCGCTCTTTTTTGTCGTCGGCGCCGTGGGATGCGCCTTCGTGCGCGATTCCACCGAAATCGTGAACACGCTGTGCGAACGCGAAGAATCGGCATTCATATTCGTCTGACCCACCCTACGATTCGCCGCACCGCGCAAAAACGTCTCGTACGTCTGCTCCGCCCCGTGCACGCGCTCCTCGTGCAAATTCTCCACAAACGTGCCTCGCTTGGCGTCTTCCCGCACGTTCGGCGCCGGTCCATCGTGCTCGGTATTCATCAACAAATCTCGCAACGTCTCGTTATAAATCTCCAAATACGAGCACTTCACTTCGATTTCGCACGCCCCGCCCGCTTCGATCGCCGCGTTCCTCGCCGACTCGCATCGCTCAAACAATCGCTTCAGCGCGCGCGGAATCAACCCCGCGTTCGGCGCGTCCAGCGCGTCCCCCTCCGCCCCTCCCGCCTCGCCCGGCGACATCATGACGCAATCATCGTCACCCTCAAACCCTCCGACGTCGTCGTCGCGATCTAAATCCACGCCTTGCATCGAGTACGTCTTCCCCGCGCCCGTCTGCCCGTACGCGAGCACGCACCCGTGATACCCCTCCACCACGCCGTCCACCGCGTCGCGTCCGACGCGTTCGAAAATCTCCTCCTGCGCCGACGACTGATCGCACACGTGGTCGTACGCGAAACTCAGCGCCGCCTTGCCCGCGACGCTCTCGCGGACGCTCCCGCGCTGGAGCGTCAGCGCGTTCGTCCCGTGCGTCTGCACGCACGGCGCGTAGCCGGCATCGATCTCTCTCGCGTTCGGCGGTCGCACGCGCACGAGCACGCGCACGGTGTCGTGGACGTCTCGCTCGACGTCGTGCGTCATCGCCTCGCGCGGCGCGCGCGCGCCGAGGGCGAGGCGCGTCGACGTGTGCGGCGATGCCGACGCCGAGGGGAACGAAGCGGAACTTAAACCGACTTTTTTCCTCATTCCCCTCGTCGAACGGCGCGCGTCCCGCACTCCGACGCGCGACGAGCTCGACGACGACCGAGAAAGATGTTGGGTAAAACGCTCAAGTTCCAAGCGCTCGTCATCGCGCTCGTCGCGGTGTCGTGCGTGATCGAAGACGGCGCGCAGGCGATCGCGAAGAAGATTACGCGATGCGTCGTGCGCGACTTTACGTTGGCGACGGTGTCGCACATCGCCGCGGGAGCGGCGAGTTCGACGAAGAAAGCGTTGGCGAAGGTAATGTTACTTATGCATGCGTTCTCCCTGTTCGACGTGTACGTGCGCGGGAGCTCGTGCTGCCCGACGAAGCTCATGGCGGCGCAGGCGTGCGCCGGCGCGCTCGCGTACGGGTTGTACGGCGGCGCGTTACCGATCCCGAAGATCGGTGGTGGTAAGAAGAAGTCGGCCAAGAAGTCGTCGTCTTCGGCCAAGAAGGCGACGCCCAAGCGTGCGAGCTCGAGATCGAGCTCGAGATCGCGAAAGTGAGCGACTCGTCCCGACGACGTCGATCGACGCGCCCGGGACCCGCGCGCGGACGATTTGAACAAGAAGTCCGTGGTCATCATCACCGATTTTATCTATTCCAAACGAAAGCATCTACTTAATCTAAACAGCACTGCGTGTAACGATAAGCGAGAAGACGTGTTGAATCAATCACGCAGCGAACGCGGGCATCTGACTCACGACGACGCTCGCGAGCGCTGCGCGAGCGCCCCATCGCGCCGCCTTCGTCAATGCTTTGAGCGGGACATCCGCCAACGTTTCCGTCGTGCGCTTCCCACCGTCGCTCGCCACGGCGGTGAGCGCCCAGGCGATGACGAGTGCGTACACAGGATCGCCCGTCGTGAGCGTCACCGCAGCGCCCAAACCGCCCGCGCCGAACGCCGAGAGAAACGCCGTCGCGAGCTGCGTGTCCGGCGCGCACGTCTTCGCGACGTGTGAGTTCAAGTTCACCAACGCCGCACATGAAATCCAACCGAAGTGCATCGACAGAGGAACGTGCGTCGTCCAATACCACGCCTTGCTCGCCGCGCTCGCCGCGGCGCGCAGCGCTCGGTGCGCCGAACCCAGCGCAACCGCCTCGGCGACCAACAACGCGCTCGACACCCAAAAGTGTCTAGGCGCCTTGGCCCACGGTCTGAACGCCGCGCACCACAACGCTTGAAACGCACACGCGAGCGCCCAGCTCGGCGCGACGGCGCGCGTCGCCGCCTCGCTCGCGCCGCCTCCGCTCGCCGACGCCAACGCGTGCGCCACCAGCGCGAACTCTCCGGCGTAAATCGCCCCCCAAATCGCGAACGCCCATCCCGCGGGCGTGAACAAGCTTCGGTATTCGCTATCGAGCGGAATCGCGTGCGTCTTCTCCTTCGCGTTTTCATCCTTCGCCTTCGCGGCGCGCGCCTCGGCTTGCGCGCGTCGCTGCATCTCCCCGTCGATTCTGCCCGGCACGCTCACCGCGAGCACGTTGACGCCGTACGCGAGCGCGGTGACGAGTTGCCATGGCTTCAACCCCGCGAACGCGCGCGCGGACGCGGAGGCGATCCTGCGTGGAGAACACGCGGCGTCGGTCAGTACTGGAGGAGTGGATAAAGCCACGCGGGACGCCGGGACGGAACGTACCAGGGCGCGAGCTTAGCGACCGCGAACGTCGCGGCGGCACCCGTGGCGCATATGAGCGCAGCGGTGACGTCGCGAGCGGCGTCGGGCATCGGAAGGCGCGCGCGCGCGAAAGTGTGGGGCGAAGACTGCGCTCGACTACAAGGCTACGGGCTCAGTCGGCGAAGACGGTTTGCAAGCTCGGGAAAGGATCCGCCTTGGACAACACCAAGACGCGGTTCTTGTGCGATATGTAGCCCTTGATGAACTTTCTAAAGATCAAGTTGGCGACGATGCACTCGACCTCGTCGAGATCGACGTCGTCGGCGCCGCACCACGCGAGGGCGGTTTGGAATTTGGCGAGCGAGACTTGGTTCGCCTTCGCCGCGTCGGCGGTTTCGCCGTGAATGGCGTGCACTTTCTTGAACAGCGTGCGGTAGACGGACATGCGAAGCTTTTCGAGGATCAGATACGTGCCCTGTTTGATGAACGTCGATTCACCGTCGCTGAGGGCGGCGTCGAGCGTGCGCGCGTCGCCGCGGCGCATCGCCTCGACGACGTCGACAAACTCTCGCAACTCGTACTTCTCCAGTAACTTTCGCGACGGCAGCGTGCCTAAAATCAACTTCACCGGGATCAAGTACTGCAAAATCAATCGCACGTTCCGCGCGCTCTGCGCGTGACAATGCGCGAACGCGTACTCAAGATGCTCCGCCGCGCGCTCGTACGCGTCCTCGAACACCGCCAACCGCCCGACGTAAAAGTTATACGTCACCTTTTCCGACTTTGGGAACGAATCGAACGGCAAAAACGTCGGCAAGTTCACGGCGTTGATCAAGTTCTTGCACAAATGCAGCGCGTTGAGCTTGAAGTACACCTTGAATAAATTATTCACCACGTGCAACTGCGGCGCCTTCTTCTCCGCCGTCGACGTCTGCGACACCGCTCTGTACACCAGCATCAGCGTCGACCCGGCGTCGGCGAGTTTGCTCGGTTTTTCCCCCCCGCGCTTCAGCGCCTCATCCGCGCGCTGCGCCAACGCTCTCGCGTCGTCCACCGCGACGTACCACGCCTCGCTCGTCCACGCCGAGTCCTCGTCCGCCCTGTACGCCTTCACGAAATCCTTCACCCCTCTCGCGTGCGCCTCGTACGCGCGCACCGCGTCCTCGTCCCTCCCGCTTCCCGCCAGCGTCCGCGCGCACGCGAACGCCCCCATCGCGTCGTCCCACGGCGCGCGCACGCCTCGCTCGCGCATCAGCGTCGCCGCGCGGTCGCAATCCGAACCGCACGCGCGCGTCCACGTCGCGTCGTCCTCGTCGCGCTCGCGCGTCGTCGACGCGCCGGCGTCGACGCACGACGCGAGCGCGCGTCCATCGCGTCGCGCGATCGCGTCTCGACACCGCGCCGCGCGCGCGTCCATGCTCGCGCCGGCGTGTGCGCCGCGCGTCCATGCTCGCGTCGGCGAATCGTCCGACGGCCGGCGCCGCGCGCGCGAGTCCTCTCTTTCTGAGTCATGACCCAT
>VMHT01104349.1_pt1 | contig 12686 bp, 8 predicted proteins | sample 4693611 | NCBI WGS metagenome assembly VMHT01 (sample SAMN12280063, study PRJNA550983) | marine metagenome | isolation source: seawater sampled from same location over 5 years 0.02-0.2 micron viral filtrate | place: USA: collected off the coast of southern California halfway between the port... ... | reverse complement strand
GGGTCTTGACAAAGTATAGATACGGAAGCCACTTTCATGCCGGTATCATATAGATACTTGGAAAGTTTTAAGCGTTCACAGTTAGTATCAGTAACTGTACGTCCTGTAGAGAACCCAAATACTTGCCCTTGATAAGCACCAGAACGACCTACAGTACAAAGGTCTTGAGAGTAAGACATAATACTAGGTGCTATAGCAGAAGCAGGAGGTGCTTCGCTTTTTACGTTCTGATTGATTGTTTGTGTAGAGTTAGACTCGTTAATATTTCTATTAGTATTATCAGACTTTGTATTGTTATTATTGGTATTAGTATTATCAGTAGTAACATTAGAATCTGAAGTAGATTGATTAACATTAGTATTATTATTAGTATTTGTATTATTACTAGTAGAATTACTATTGTTGTTTACATTTTGATTTACTGTAGAGTTTACAGTAGAGTTAGATGTAGACGTAGATGTGTTATTATTGTTATTAGTATTGGTATTATTACTGGTAGATGTAGAATTATTAGTATTGTTATTTGTGTTAGTTGATGTATTAACATTAGTATTATTATTAGTTGAGGTATTAGTATTCGTATTTACGTTAGTATTATTATTGGTGTTAGTATTCGTATTAGTATTAGTATTTGTATTATTATTAGTATTATTATTGGTGTTAGTATTTGTAGTAGTCGTATTATTAGTAGTAGTTAATTCATTGTCTTCACAATACTGTGTACCTGCAGTACAATCATCTGCACTTACAGCAAACGACATTGCCCATAAACTTAATATAAGTAATGGTCCAAAAAAATTTTTATTTATATCTCCTCTTGACATTTTGTCTCCTTTTATTTATTTCCTGCTGGTTTTTTAGATGTGCTAGTATACAGACCAAACCAAGCTGCTCCGGCTCCAACAACAACAGATATTAAACCTGACTGTTCCATACTAGGGTCCGGTAAATCCATATACCAAAAAACTACATAATATAATAAATACATATATATACTAAGAAAAGCTCTAGGTATTATTCTCCAACTATCTATAGCTTGTGCTACAAATATAAGTTTTTGATAGGGGTTATCGTTCTTGATATCCTCTAACTCTCTTATCCTATCTTTTAATGCTGACTTTTCTTGTAGTAACTCCATGAATTTATTAAGATCAATTTCAACCTCGTTCCTATCCATGTCGCCACTAAATCCACCCATATTATTTTGTTGCATAATGTTCTCTTATTTTTTAACTAGGCTTCCACCAAAGTACATACCTATAATTGCTGATACAAGGTTTGTATCTAATTGTGTTATTACTAAACCTTGAAAAGTTATCCACTCAAATATATCTCTACCATCAGTAAAGAATAAAAATCCCGGTTTAAATAATGTATATCCTACTGTTACATCTACATCTGGATAATAAACAGCTACGAGTTTAGGTAGTATAACAATTGCAAAGATAGACGATAGTGCAATGATACGTCTTGTCCATTGAAATCCTTTATCTTGTACGTTACGTGCAGATTCTACAGCTTTAAGTTGAAACTCTCCACGAGTAATCAACATCTTTTGCTCATCTTGTTTAGCCTTCATACGTTGAGACCACAAACTTAACATACTACTCATTAGAGTAGAACCTAACATAGTTATAATTTCAAATGGGAACATCATATACCTCTTGTAATAGTTCTTCGTAAAGTCTTCTAAAGTTTTCTAATTCCATAAAGCCCAACCCTTGTCCAATCTGGTGCATTCTATAAATGTTATAGGCTGTGTTTAATTGTTTCTCTGTGTAAAGTAGCATTAGTCGTGAATGGTCCAGAGTTCATTTACTCTGTCAATTGTTTCTTGATTAAATTTTGGATTCTTAGAAGATAAAGTATGATGATTATATAAATATGCATCTTTACCTGCTTGTTGATCGCCACCTAACAAGTAAGGAACCAAATATTTATCACTACCTTTTGCTTCTAAAATATTACCATAAAATAATAATGTTTGTGTATCTGAACTTAATTTACTAGCATCGTTATCTTTAGGAATTGGTGTAAATAAATTACGTTTATCTTCTGGTAATCTTTTTAAAGTTCTATTATAAGCTACAGGTAATGTACCTTCTAAAAATTGATGGTATCCTGCAGCACTACTACCTCGTAAGTTACCTCCTTTAGGAACATTTCTATTACTACTTTCAATATTTCTAGTATTTTGTTCTAAGTCCTGCATTCTTTTTGTAAATAAATCTATATTAGCTTGTTCAGCATACTCTGGATTTTCATTAAGCATTCTGTTATAATGATAACTTAAAATATCATTTTGAAAACTATTAAAATTAGGGTCATTTTGTCTATTCAATCCATCTACAAAAGCTGCACTTTTATTATATGCTTCTTTAATTGTATCTTTAATAGTACCAGCAAATGTACCTTCATTAAAACCTAACCTATCCATTTGTTCTTGGTAAGGTTCACCAGTAAACGGGTCAACTCTATCTGCTGGATTTTCTTTAGTAAAAGGTACGTTGTATTCTCCTTCGACTATACCACCCACAGATTTACGTGTCCTCATTAATTCCATAGGTGTATATATTCTGTATTGATTATCAATGTCTTCTATAATTGGTAGATAATGATAGTCTAGTAGTAAATTATTATACTCATCATAAAAATTTGAAAAAGTCATACCTTTACTAAAATCAACTTTTCTTTTAATAGATTTTAATTGATACTCTGTAAGTCGTAAAGGAACAAATGAATTATTACTTGCTAAAAAATTATTTCTTTCAGAAGATGTAAAATATCTTAGAGCTGATTGTGCAGTATTACTAATAGTTTTTATATCTGTGTTAAAATGTCGTGCAGCTTCTAGTGCCAACTTTGCATCAGTAAAACTTTTATAATAAGAACTGTTAGCTTTTTGATATGTATTTAATATTTGTTGTGGAGTTCTTCCTTCTATTATATTTGATGTTATGTAATCTTTTTGTTCTTTATTTTTATTACTTAAGTCATACATTTTAAAAGATAAAGACCTTTTAATTGAAGATGGCTTAACAGTTATTGTCCTCTGACCTGTCAATCTAGAGAATAATTCTGTTCCTAAAGATAACTCTCCCTTTTTAATTCTTTCAGCTTTTTTACCGCCTAGTAAACTTAAATCATCTTGTATCTCTCTAGGTATTACTCCTGTAGCAAGATGATTGAATGAAGCCATTAAATTATTATAACTTAAACCACCTTCGCCCGGATTATAATCAGGAATTAATCTACCAGTTTCATAGTCTTTACCTTGATTAAAGGTTACATCCAGAACTTTATCTGTTAAAATAGCAGGACCAGTAAAAGGTTTTAGAAATAACATCATAGATTCTTTCATACCGTTTAAAACTTTATCACCTACAAATTTTGAAGGTATTGTTGGGTCTGTTGCTTCATTTAAAAATGCTCTAAAAACATCTGTAATTGGAGCTGAAGGGTCTGTGTAAGTTAAATCAATATATTCAATATTACCATCTTCATCTCTATCAAAAATTAAGGCACTGTTTTTTGACCATTCTGGAAGATTTAAATGTCTTATAGCTCTTTCATCTTCGTCTGTAACTCCCCAAACTTTTTTACTTAAATCTGTAGCTCCTTTACCCATACCGTATGTTACAGCTATTTGAGAAGCTAATCTTTTCATTCCTCTTTCAACCATTACTTCATTACCAGTTCTTATTTCTTTCATTCCACGCATTAGGGTATTATAATTATTACGATACTGTTCTGCAGTAAATGAAAAGAAATTACCAACAGGCAGCTTTCTTAATTGTTGAATGCCCGGTGCAATTAAATCATAAGTAGGCATTGTATCTCTAATAATATCTGCTGCTTCTTGTTTCAAAACATCAATACTTTTATTAGGATATGCCTTTTGTAAAGTTTGTAGTTCTTTATTATAACCTGCAATTCTCCACATATCGTCTTCAGCTACATATACATTAGTTAGATTTTTATTAACCCTAGCAAGTTTTGATGAAGCAACTTTAGGATTTGTAATTAAAGAATTATTTTTTGTACTTACATAATCATTAAAAAGTTTTTTAAATTCACCAACTCTAACATTTTGATTAACTAATCCAAGACGTTGATACTCTTCATATATTTCTGTTAAAGCTGCATCTTTACTTAATGGACTTTTTAACGGATTAATTTGGTTATCTAAAATTTTTAAAGCATCTGTAGTGTCTGAAGTAAAAGGATTCATTCCATTTCTCATAAGAATAAGTCCACCACCAACTGTATTTCTAACGTGCGTTGTTCCGTTATAAACAGTAGCAGCAGCTTGAGAAAAACCTTTTAATTTTAAAGCATACCCATAAGCCATAGCTAATTTACCGGGGTCAGGAACATTTTTCATTTTACTAAATAAATTAGCTATACCTTCTGTAGTATTAACTCCGTTTAATTTATGAAATCCTTTACCTACAATTTTTGAAGCTTCCATTTTTTTATCTGGAGCAACCGAATACTTTCCTGTACCTTTGAAAAACCACTTACCTAAACCATCTTTATATAAATCATCCATTAATTTATATTGAGTAATTTCACTGGATAAAGTTTCTATAGTTCTAAACACTGAAGTAGAAGCAGATACCTTTCCCCCTAAAAGCTCATCAATAGCCGGAGAAATATTTTTTCTTGCTTTAAAAACTTTTTCTGCATTTTTAGTACCAAACACAGAGTTAATATGAGATTCAAAATTATTAAAAGATTTACCTTTATTTTTATTTAATAAATTATCTACATATTTTTCTGCTTGTCTTTGATACCACCCAGTAGGTCTAGGTCTAACTCTTCCAGCAGTTTGATCTGAAGATTGTAAACCTATTTTAATTTGAGATACTGCATTATCATATAATTCTTTACTAGGTTTATAACTAGGATTTTCAAAAGCTTCATAAGTTTTTCTAAGATATTTACCCATATTAGAGTTAATTTGTTCTCTAATTTTTTTAGGTATATATTTAGATTGAGCTAACATAGTACTTAAGTTATCAATGTTCTCTCGTGCTGCTAAAGCATGTGGTTGAATTTGTTTTGGTAAATCTTTTAGTTTAACTAATTTTTTATTTTTCTTTTGTCCAGTTAAATAATACTGAAATAAATCTTCAATTTGATCTTCTGTATATTTACCTTCTTTAGAAATTTTTTTAATAGAGGTTACTAATTTTGAATGTATATCCATTGCCCTAGCTGACCAAGCAATTTTATTATATTCTGATTTCTTAATAATATCTAACATACCCGGAGCATACATACCACCTCTAGTTGTTAAAGCATAAGTAGTTTCTTGTAACATTCGCCACCCTTTATTAGCAAGACTATCTTTACTTGCGAAAGAAGAGTTTAGGTCACGGATAATTGGAACGTCAATTTTTTGTTTTACTGGTTTTACAATTTTGTTTGCTGAATCAGATTGTCTAGAAACATTTATAAATTCTTTAAAACGAGCAACACCTTCTGGTCCAGATTCTTTAATTTTATTTACTAAATTTGTAACACCTTTTACAGCAAGTTTACCTGCTCCTAGTGTAACTCCAAATGCTGAACTAAATACAACACCATCTAATAATAAACTTAATCGTCTGGCTGCTTCTGGACTGTCTTCATCAGCATCTAAATAATCAAACAAAGCAGACAACTTAGTATCATCATCTCCTATAAAATTAGAAATACCACCAGCTACAATTGCAAAATCAGGGTCGTCTACAAATGTAAATTGAGCAGCAACCTCTGCTTTTATTAATGGTTCAAATTTTTCTAATCTACCAATTCTGGTATCTGCTCTACTTTCTAAAGTTTTTTGAATTTTAGAAGGTCTTCCTCTTTTCCTTCTCGGAGCAGATAGTCCTTTTTTAACAACTTCTAAACCAGCTTTAGTAGGTCTTTTTGTTATTGCCATTCCAGCTATTAATTCACTAACAGGTCTACTAATAGCTTCTGCAGTTGTTGTTGCTTCTTCTAACTCATAATAAGTTTCACCAGTTTTAGCATCTACTTTTGTTTCGTAAATATCTTTACCAGCTAGATTTCTAAAAAACTTATCTGTATTTCTTCTAATCTCTGTTTCATTTGGTAAAACTGCTCCAGTTATTTTTCCTGTACCGGGTACAAGAGTATCACTTACTCTCGTTACTACACCCCTACCTAAATTTAAAAGAGCTTCAGTAGCTTCACTATAAGGAGTAACAACAGCTCGTCTTGTACTTTTCCAACCTCTACCTTCTTCTTTAGCTATTTTTTCTAACTCGCTAACACCAAATAAAGATTTGTAATATTCGGGATTATCTTTTAGTTTATCTTCAGGTTTAGTAGGATCAAAAAATTCTTTTATTGTGTGGTCAAATTTAGTTTCTGCACCCTCAATAGATAACTTTACAAATTCATCAAAGTCATAATTTTGATTAAAAACTTTTTTAGAATTGTAAAGAGTTTCTAATTCTTGAATATCAGTTTCTAGATTTCTAGTTTTACGAATACTATCTTTATAGATTTCAAAGCGTGATGCCATTAACTATCCTTAATAAGTGTCAGGGTCTGCCGGATCAAAGTCTGATGTTGTTGTTTTTAATCTGGATGTAATTTGGTCGTATCCCGGTATATCTAAATCGTCTTCTCCTGTTATATCTAACAAACGTTTTGTTGTTCTAATTCTATTGTCAATGTATTGTTTCTTTTGTAATTCAAAAAACTCATTAGCATAGTTTCCATTGTCAATACGTAATCTATTATCCGAAGCACTCAAACCACCTAGTTTTCCAAGCTCTGTTAATTCTGCGTATGCTTCTGGGTTAGTCTCACTAAATACAGCTTTTATCTCATCACTAACTGGTGTATTTTTAATTGCTTGAATTGTTAATGTGTTTCCTAATTCAATTTCAGCAGCTATAGAAGAAGAAGTTTCTTTCCATACAGCTTGTCCAATTTGTTCCTTAGTAAGCAGACCTCTACCTTTAGCAATTTGAGCTTTCATATATAAGTTATCTTGTTCTTTTAAGAAAGCTTCTTGTTCTTTAATGTATTGGTCTGAACCCGGAACACCACTAAATGTTCTATTATTTGCTTCTATTGCTAGTTCACCATAGAACCTTGCATCATCTAATAAGTCTTGATTTAAATTTGTAATACCAGTAGCTTTACGTATTTCAGCAGCTAATGCTCTTTCTTTTTGATTTTGTGTCATATTGTTTATAACATCAGGACTTGAATTAAAACGATCTGTTGCTTCTTTAATTTTTTCTTTATTTTCAACTAAGTAACCTTGAACAATGTTAGATGTAATAATCTCTTCTGCTTTTCCTAAAGTTTGTAATGATGGGTCAAGCTGTAAGAATTCTCTTTGTGAAGCATTATAAATTCCCGGATTTTGAGAATTAGTAAGATTAAATTTATCCATTTCTTTTATAAACTCTGTTCCAGTAATTCTAATCTTTTTAAGTTCTAACACTGGTAAATTTGGTGTTTTTCCTTTACTTGATGGTTTGTTGTAAAGATTTTTTTCACTTAGTAATTTATTGTAAGACTCTTCAGCTTTAATATAATTGCTTTCTAATTTTTGATCTCTATTTTTACCTATACCAACTTTGTTTAACACTTTATGTACTAAACTTAACTCAGTAGGACTAGTAATTTTTCTTCGTTCAGCTTTAAATTTATTTAACACTGGTTCAGAGTAAGCTTCAAACGAACCTAACCTACCTGCTTTTTCAGGATCATATTCATTTTTAATAAATGAGTCATATTGATTTGTAGAATATTCATTTTTCCAAGTTCGTTTCATTTTGTTGGCATCTTCATTCGAACCATCAAACCTTGTGGACATACCTTGCTCAGTTACATATTTATCAAAAGCTAATTCTGCATCTGCATCATAGTATTCAAAAATACCTTTACTCTTAATATCATCATATTTATTTTGTAATTTAAATTGATTATCATAATTAGATTTAGCTTCTGCAGCAGCAATAATTTTTCTATCTTCTAAATCTTGTAAATTTTGCATAACTTCAGATTCCATTTTACTTTCTCTAGCATTAAATAAAAATGATGCTACTAATGCATTTCTCCTTCTGTTACTTGTTTTATTATTACCAGAAAAGTAAGCTGCAGCTATATCACCAAACTTTATACCTGCACTTTTTCTACCTAATAAACTTGTAAAATCTTTGTTTGCCATGTTACTTATCCTCTTTACCTAATAAACTATTAGGTTGTTCTTGTTTTTCTAATAAACCTTTTGGTAATTCAATTTGTTCTATTTGTTCTCTAACTTCTACTGGTATAGTTTGTGGATTAATCCTATTAATGGTTTGATTTTTAATTTCTTGTAAAGCTGTTAAACCACTTTTCAAAGTTTTTTCTTGTTGTTCCCCAGTTATTTCTGGTTCTTTATCATCTTCCCCTGTATCAACAATATATTTAATATTTGCTTTCTCAGCCAATGCCATAATCATATACATGGTTGGCTCCATTAATAATGACATTAAATCTGGATTCCACTTACCTTCTAAAAACCCAGAATACAAAACAATAGATGCAAGGTCTATAACACCTACACCATTTGAAACTGACTCTAATAAGTTAGGAACTGTTTCTGGAGTTGTTAATACGCTAAATACATACAAAGATGCTTCTTTAGTATTAACAAACTCTGGTGGTTGTTCCCACTTATAAGGTTGCTTTGGGTCATTTGTAAGGGATTGTCCGGGTATAGATTTACCTGTAGCTAAACTATTACCTAAAAATTCTACTGCTTTTTCTGATATTGCCATGTTCCTATCCTATTGCTTGTGGAGTTGCTAATGGTTGATAAAATTGTGATAAATAATTTGTAGACCCTGTACCATAAAGAGTTTGTTGAGATAACTCTTGGAAGCTCGGTATACGTGTCATACCTGTAGCTGCCATTGCTGAAGGTCCGACTGCTTGTATGTAATTTGCTTGTGCAGCTTCTGCTAATGGTTGAGATGCAACACCAGCACTTCTAAATGGTTCTTCGTAATCACCCTGTAAAGCTCCCATAATTGCACCTGTTGTAACACCTTGTATAGTATCACCGACAAAATCATCACCAAATAATTTACCATCTTCACCTAATATTTTGTCTTTAGCAAAATTATAACCTCTTTCAAATATATTTGGAGTACTAGCAGTAGCTGCTTTTGATGTAGTAGTAGTTCCTAAAGCGTTAGGAACAGTAACTGCTAATTGTTCTGCAGCAGTACCAGTAACTCCTCCTACACCTCCTATTGAAGGTATACCAGTTGCTGAAACAGAAGCAGCACCGGGAAGAGTACTAGCAGTGGTAGCTAATTGTTGAGATGCTGTACCTGTTACTGCTGTTCCTGTTCCAGATGAAAATGCAGTTGGAACTGTAGATGTTAATTGTTTTGAAATATTAACTTGCTCTGCAATATTATTTTTAACAACAGATAAAGTTTGATCTAATGCAGGTACAGCTTCTTTAATAAGACTATCTGTAATAGTTGGGTAAACATTTGTAGACCCTGTAATAGCAGCACTATCAATTGCTGCAATTGCTGAATTAGCTTTTTCCATATTATTAGTTGCGGTAGCTATTTGACTAGCCATTGTTTGATTAGCTGCTGATTTTTTTACAGCTTCGGTTGCTAAGTTTTCACCAGCTAATAAAGCTGTTTCACTTAGTTTTGCCGATGCACCTACTGATTGTACTCCTGATGCAGCTATGGCTTCTGCAGCAGCAGCTTCACTTGCAGCAGTTGCAGCAGTTTGTGTGGCTGCAGTTGTTCCTGCTTTAGCTGCACCGCCAAAGACACTTTGTGCCCACCCTGTTAATCCTTTAGCTACTGGACCCATAAGCATGTATAATCCTACAGCACCTATGACAGAACCTAATTTACTTCCAAAAACTTTATTAAGTTTTTTACTTATTTTTCTACCTATTTTTCTTAACCATCCCATAATTTAAAATCCTCTTCCACTTATATAATCTTCGTATGGATCATATGAATAACCAGCATTAAATGAATTACTTACTGTACCTAAAAGACCTGTTAGAAAATCATCATATTTTTCACCAGCCTTACCCTCGTTAGCTAAAGCTGTTGAGATTATCTGTGCCTTTCTATTTTCTTCGTTTTCGTAAGCTCTAAAATCAAAGTCAGCTTGATCTCTTAATTCTTGCCATAAGAATGATTGAGACTGCATACTTAAACCAAAAGCATTCTGTGCATTCTGCATATTAATTTGATTTTGTGCAGCAGTATTAACTGTATTAGCTTGTCTTCTCCATTGAACATTAGAAGCTTCAACAGCAGCAGCATTTTGTGCGTTCCATTGATTCCTTGCAAAGTCTTGTTGAGAATTAAACTGGTCTACTTGTGTTACTAACTGAGCATTAAATTTATTTAAATCAGCTTCTCTTTGTGAATCTCTGGCTGCAGCAGCGTTATTTTGAGTAGCGTTAAACTGTTCCATAGCATTTGTTTGAGAAGCATTGTACTGATTCATCTGTGCATTAAGATTTGTCATAAACTGATTTGTTTGATTTTCACTAGCAGCATTAAACTGAGCTGCAGCATTTTGAGCTGATTGATTACTTAATAATCTTTGTTGATTTTGTTGAGCTTTTAATACATTTGCTTGTTGATTATTACTTAGATTAGTTAAATCCATTTGTAAGAATGCTTGAGCATTTTGTATTTGTGTACGTTGATTAAAGTCTGCTTCAGTTAAGTTAGCCTGAGACATTAATGCTGCATCTTGTATAATAGTTTGTTGGTCCATTGTAGCATTTGTAATACCTACAGTTTGTAAGAACTTACTATTAGAAAGTGCTATCTGTTGGTCAGAACTAAACTGAGCCATATCCATTTGGAAAACGTTACTAGCATTTGTTAATGCTGTTTGTTGTACTCTTGCAGCATTAGACTCTGCTTCTTGAGCTTCTATAGCTCTTTGCTGTCCTATACTAGTTTGTATAGCTTGTGCATTAGACTGAGCCATTGGCATAGCTGATGTTATAATAGCATTAAACAAGGCATCTCTACCTACTGTAGATGCTGACATACCACGTTGAGCTAACATAGATTCTACTGATGCAACAGCAGGTCTTGCCCATGCAGGAATTTCACCTTCTTCAATACCACTTAATAAACTGTCTAACTGATTAGATACTAATGCTTCTTGTGGTAATCCTTCAATAATACCTCTTTCAGATTCACTAAAGTCTGCTAGTCTATCTTCTAAAGATTCTGGGTCATTACCAAGTTCTGTAATATCTGCATCACTTAATCCAGCGTTTGATAGTTGTTTCTTAGCTCTTGTAATACGTGATAAAGAACTACCTACGTTAATAGCAGCAGTTGATTTAGCTCCTTCACTTAACGTACCAACAACTCTTTCAGTTAAAGCACCCTCTGGAATATCAATGGTTGCAGATTGAGTTGGGTCTATACGTTCAACACCTGCAGCTTGTGCAACAGCATCTGTTGATACTTCTCCAGTTGCAGCATCTACTTTTGCGTCCGGAGTTACAGTGGTTGCTGTCATTTGTGCAGCTTGTATCTCTTGTGGAGTTTGTGCAGTTGTTACATCACCTGTAGTAACTGTTTCTGGTGTTACTCCTTGTGCAGTAGCTGCTTTTGCTCTTTGTTCAGGAGTAAGAGCATCCATTTTTGTTACAACAGTATCAGCAACAACTGGAATTGGATTTCCTTCTTCGTCTAATATAAGATTACCAGCCGAATCTCTTTGCATTCCACCAACTTTTTGAGCATCTGGAATAACTGCAGATTCAGATACAACACCTTGTGCAGATTGTGTAATAGTATCAGCAGTATCTTCAATACGAGCAGTTCTTTCTCTAGCAGCAGTAGTATCTATAATAAGTTGAGAACGTGCTGCTGCCAATCTAGCTTCTTCTGCTGCTAATCTAGCTTCTTCTGCTAATCTAGCTTCTTCTGCTAATCTAGCTTCTTCTGCTAATCTAGCTTCTTCTGCTAATCTAGCTTCTTCTGCTAACCTAGCTTCTCTTTCTTCTTGAGTTTCAGTTTCTTCTGATGGAGGTGTTTCATCTACTACATTATCTTTACCACCACCTACACCACCTATTGATGGTGGTTTTGGAGGTATTTTATCATTAGGGTCTTTATCAACAACAGGACTCGGAGCAGGAGTAGTCGTAGGCGTAGGTTTAGGCGTAGGTTTAGGCGTAGGTTTAGGTTCTGGAGTATCTACTGGTACTCTTGGTTCAGCACGATCATCAAACTCCTCTCTTCCACGACCTTTTCTTTGAGGTCTTTGACCACCTTCTTGATAACCAACTCTACCCCCTTGGGTATAGTCTTCTCTTTTAACTGAACTTCTTTTTCTGTTTTTTCTTTTATTAGCCATTATTAAATCCTATATACTTATTTTACTTAACTTCAAATAGTTTGTCAAGTTTTTCACCAATTTTATCTATTCTATCCATGAGGATTCCCATATCATCTTTAAGTTCTGATTTGGTAACATAATCTTTTGCCATCTCTTCACGAGTTTTATTTAAAAGTATGTCTATTCTTTTTGCTTCGGCTTCGTTCCTACGAATACCATAAAGCACCGGAGCTAACACCAAAGTTATGAAAATGTTCCAGAACAGGTAAGGTGTTAGTTCCATTGTACTTAACTGTTGTCAG
>VMHT01214210.1_pt1 | contig 12687 bp, 13 predicted proteins | sample 4693611 | NCBI WGS metagenome assembly VMHT01 (sample SAMN12280063, study PRJNA550983) | marine metagenome | isolation source: seawater sampled from same location over 5 years 0.02-0.2 micron viral filtrate | place: USA: collected off the coast of southern California halfway between the port... ... | reverse complement strand
ATGTACAATCTGGTAAAGTGTATTATGGCAATAACCCAATTCATGTATTTGGTAACGGAGCAAACCAGGCCTTGGTACCAATGAGTTTAAGTGGAAAGCAATTTGGGAGTTTCTTTGGAAGAGAGCCGAGACATAATATTTTTATGTTAGGATTAGAAGATAATACCACTGTAGATTTACATTGGGAGAGATCAAAAATTGGATCAGGTGGTAGAAGTCGATCTGGAATAAACAGCACCCCAAGCGGCACTTTTACATTAAATGCTGGTGAACAGTTAAAGCATACAATTGAAGATAATTTAGGTTCTAATATTGATATTGATCAAGCAGTATTAACATTAAATGCAAATAAAAATATAATCTGTGCTGTAGATTCAAACAGCGCTGTAGACGCACAGATTATGGCCCCAGCCGAACAGGATGTATATAGAAGAAGAAATCACTTAGAATCAAATATTGTTGGTCAAACTCCAGACATATTCTATAAGCCTTCTAATGTAGAAGATTCATTAGGAGCTTTTGCAACTGATATAGCTGATGGAGATGGATCAAGTAAGGCTGGTCATATTGGATTTTCTAAACTTTCAAAATATTTTGCATTTGCTGGCGATGGCTATGCTGACGGAACTCTAGATGCAGATGACTGGGAAATTGTTGCACCTTATTCTAATACAGATGTGGAAATATCATACTGGAGTGGAGATAATTGGTATGTTCAACATAGTATAAATTTAAATGGATCAAAAACCAGCCCCCATAGAACTGGATTTACTCCAGTTGAATATCCAGCCAACGACTTAACAGATGGATTACTATATAAAATAGAAGCTTCAAATCCAATAGCGTTTTTTGTAGATGATTGGAATGAAGGAGATGAAGATGTTGTTGTTGGTTGGAACGATGAAAGTCTTCCAGAAAATAATCGAGCATCTTTTGGTCAATTTTTATCTTTTGGAAACTGTTTTTTAAATAATGTGAATATTTCTCAATCCATTAATGGTTTGATGCGATCCACATATTCCTTTACTGCTAGCAATGTTCAGGCTGAACAAACTAATCCTCATAAAACAAGTTCTAATGATTTAATATATAATGATGTAAGTGTTCCATCATTTGACTTGACTGGAATACAAAATCAAACTTTAACTACAAGCATATCTGGAGTACATAAATATTATTCAAGTAGCTCTAATAATATTATTCCACATTACTCAACTAACGTAATAATAAGTGGTAGTGGATCTGTCGGAAATTTTTTGGTTCAATCTGATTCTATTCAAGATTTTAATTTAAGTTTACCAATTCCAAGAAAAACAATTTATAGTTTAGGCAAAAAATATCCAGTAAAAAGAAAAGCATTATTTCCCTCTGAAAGCACATTTAGTTTTTCCAATCGAGTATCTAATTTCGAAGTAGATGGAGACAGGTCAAATTTAAAAGATTTTTTAAATTCTGACGAAGACTATGATTTGTATATTAGTGGAAAAAATGACGTTGGTGATAATTTTAATTTTAAAATTAAAGATGCTAAATTATCATCACAAAATTATAATTCTTCAATTCAATCAGATGTTGTTGCTGATTTAGCCTTTACCTTCGAGTTAAATGACTTCATTAATTCAGCTGTAGCAAATGGGGGCTCAGTTACTAGCTTTACATATGATTCTATTGTTTTTGAATTTCTACAGATGTCAAATGGAAAACCTAGATATACTAATTCAGCAGGGGACGTCCGTATTGGTTGGGGGGGTAGCTATTGGATATTGTCAGATTTTAGAACTTCCCATGCCACATTTACACCAATAAATCCAGTTCAAAGTAGCTTACCACTTGTACCTGGAGAAGATACGGATTATCCGTTTCTTGATTTAAATGGTCTTATTAGGTCAGAATTTTCTAATCTTGTTTTTAGTTAAAGCTCAACATTAATTCCAGCTTTGTTAGCTTTTTCTACGGCCTTACTAAATTTTTCCTTTTGTTCTCGTGGGTGTAGTTTTCCATTTGTCTTATTCCTGTAGTCCTCGTACGATTTTTGCTTTACTGGGTCAATTCCACCAGCTTGTTGTGCTCTCATTTCAGACGCTTCAGCGCTACGCTCAAAGAGCTCTCCGTAGGTATCGTTCTTACCTACAGTTGAAGCTCTGAATGAAGATTCGCTAAAAGGATCTAGCTTGGTGTCTGTAGACATGTTAGGGTTAACGTATACACGCCTCCATAAGCCTTCTTCTGAACCATCCTCGCCTTGGTACTCATGAGTATCGTTCATCCCTTGTAGGACCTCTAAGACCTCTCCAGTCTCTTTATTTTCATATAAGTATAGTGGCATAATTAATTATAAAAAAGCCCCCGACATTTTCAATCGAGGGCTTTAATTTATTCTACTGGAATTTTAACAGTTTTAGAGTTTTCTGATTTCGGAAGTTTTATTTTAAGAATTCCATTTTTAAGGTTAGATGAAATTTTAGTAACATCAATACTATCGTTATCAATCCTTAAGCTAAGGACTTCACTGAGCTTACCTTTATCATCATTAACTGAAACCTTTAAAACGCTTTTGCGAACATTTGCAGTAATTTCTTTTGAATCAAATCCGACAATAACCTTTTTTACTAGGTAGTGATTTTCTTCATCTTCAATCTCTGATGGACCGACATAACCTTTTCCGTGTTTTTGGAAAGAGTTATCGCTAAGACCTTCATAAAAGGCACTTTCAATTTGATTTAATAAGTTTGAATACATAGACTTCCTCTTTTGCAAAGCCCATGCCAATATTAAGACATCCCTTCAATCCCTTTAAGTAAGCGGTCTACAGAGCGACTGTAAGAAAATTTATCTTTTAGAAGCTCTCCATTAGTGTTAAGTTGTCCCTTTTTTGAGACAGCTAAATCCATAGCTTGAGACACAATGTCACTATCCCAAGTGAATATATTTCCCTGATTAAATGGAGAACCTTTTTTAAAAAACTTATCATCGTAACACGATTGAATTCCGTTTGAATCAACTAAAATAGAATTATCATTGTCAGCCCAATCCTTATGGGCGGTTTCATTTAACACAATTGACCATTTACCTAAACAGGTAGCATTAAAAGCTGGTAGATTCCAACCTTCAGCCCCGCTTAATCCAGTAAGATCTATATCAATTGCATTAAGTAGGTCGTTTACCTCAGAGTTTGTTTTAAGATGAGGTAAGAAATTAATATTTGTATATCTTTTACCGCCTAGACAATTGCTTAAAATATTTTCCATTTCTTCTTTCTTGAAGAATGGATTCGTTACGCAAACGCTTAATTGATAATTATTATTGTTTCCATACTTTTTTAACCAGAGTTGAATAATTTTTTCGGTATGTTTTCTTTTCTCAAACTTCCCCATTAATCCAAAATGGACTATATCTGGATTTAGATATTGCTTATTTGTTTTACAAAAGTCTTCATCGAACCCCAAGGGAAGCACATCTGTATTTACGCCATGCTTCTTGAAGGCTTCTGCGGCGTAGTTGCTAGAAAACCAAACTTTGTTTTGAAATTTAGCTAGATTAATTTCTTGTTCCGTCGGTTGATCTAATTCATAAAAAGTATAAAGATTTTGAGTTGCACCAATTCTAGATTGAGAACCGTTCAAGTGCCAAAGTTGAAAAGTTGGCATATCGGGTTTGATTCTCTTGTTGGCGTTATTTGCTGAATCCTGTAACCATTCTACAAATTTTGAATCACTCTTGTCAAAGGATTCAAGCGATGAATTGCCTGATTTAGGAAACCACATCACATTGATATTCTTACGCCAAAGTTCGCGAAGTATATTATACGAAACGTTTCCGAAGGAAAGGGAGTTAATTGGAGCTTCTACTATAAGTGAATTCATTGTGCTATTATACAAACTGACTTAATTAATTCTAGACAAAAAAAACCCGAAGCGGAAAGACCACTTCGGATTAGATAATTACAACCCATCTAGCTTATGAGCTTAGAATGGTATTTCTTCACCTGCGCCTGTAGATGGGGCAGCTGTAGCAGAATTCTGAGGGGCGTTTTCACCCTTACCTCCAAGAAACTGAACATTATCAGCCTTGACGTAAATCTTAGAGTTCTTCTTTCCATCCTTCTCCCAAGTGTCTTGGACTAGGCGTCCATCAACCAGTGCTTGACGGCCCTTGGTGAGATATTTTTGGCAAATTTCGCCAAGCTTACCCCAAGCTTCTACATCTACATAAGATACCTTATCCTTAGAATAAGAATCGTTAATTGCTACAACAAGTCGGGTGACGTTTGCTTCTCCCGCTTGGCGCGACTCTGGATCTCTTGCGAGATTTCCTACTAGTACTCTTTTACTATACATATTTTTTTATTTCTGTTAAATGTTTGTTGTGGATATTTATACAGCCTTGAATAGATAAGTCAAGCTTTTTCGCAATCTTTTTCCAAGGAGTTAGTTTTTTATTGTTTTTATATCTCATTTTAAATATCTTTATAGCTCTTTTGTCTTTTATAAGATCTATGGCTAAAAATATTCTTTCTATATCTTCTTTTGTCTGTATTTTGTTTGTATCAGAATCGCAAGATATACTACTTTCAAAGGTTTCATCTACTGAACATTGTGGAAATTTTGTATTTTTATTAAAAATGTTTAAACACTTCCATCTTGCTAGATTTCCTATATAAGTACTGAATTTAGTATTCTTGTTCTTGTCAAATTTGATTGCCGCATCATAAATGCAAAAATTTTTATCTTCCAGTACGTCGTTCTTCATTATTCCATCCATGTTATCTGGCAAGTATTTATTAACCATATCAACATATATCCCAGAATGTCTGTCTATCAGTTCCTGGACAGAAAAGGAATCCCCCAATTCTTTTACTTTATTTATTAGTTCTATATCTTCTTCCATATATTGTTTGATTGTTTAAACATTTGCCACAAAATCTCTGCATGACTTTTACATTCATCCATATTGTCTGGATCATATGACGGCCAAGTATGATTATAATTAGCAATTTTTTTTACCAGGGGGTCATTTTTTGCTTCAATTTCGTTTGGCGGGGAGTTGCCTATTCTTGATATATGAATGATGCTCCCACCCTTTTCTTTAATTTTTTCGGCTTCGAAACCGAATCTGACATCAGTCACTATAGGGAATATTTTTTTTCCTATAGTTTTATCTTGTTCGATTTTTCTAACAACTTCTTTTAACCAAACATCCTCCCCGAAGTGCTTTTTCATCTGTTCGCCATGAGCAACCATAATAGGTCGAGTGATGATCTTCTTTTCTGTATCTTCTGTAAACGGGGAGATATCGTAGTATTTCTCAAGGAAGTCTTCTAATTGACTTTTAATAGCAGAAGCAAAAGAATAAAACTTTACCTCAATTTTGAGTTCTTCTTCAATTATTGACTTTAAATTAATTGCTAAAGTATCTTTTCCAGATCTCGCTAATCCTGTTATTCCAATCATTTTTTAATGTTTTTAATTATATTTGTTAGGTCTCTTGATTTTTCGTTCATCCCCATGTCCGCAAAGACTTGATCTATTCTAATCAAAGTATCTTCGTCTTCAAATTTTTCTTTAATTTTTTTTACTCTTATGCATGGAGAAACCTCAGCCTCTTGCTCTAAAGTATTAATTCCCTCCGATATCGCGGCGACCGCTGCGCTATCCTCATCGACTGCCTTAACCACAGTCGACCACCCAGCTGTTGTGCAAAAGTAAAAACTGTCATTAGATGTATCTAATTTAACCATATTCCTACTATAACTAAAGAATAAGTATAGTCAAGGCAAAAAGCATTTTTGTCTTATATTTTTATATATTTTATAAAATACTTATAAGTATTTATTACTATATAATTACTCATTCGCGTCCTTCGTCCGCTCATTCGTAATCATACGATATTTTACATCGAATACACGAAAAGTCAAGAGCAAAAATCTTTTTTTTCAATTTTAAAGAAAAAAATTGACATACTGATTAGATCGTGTAAATTGATCCATATGCTATTCGAAGAACAATTATCAAGGAAGCCGAATCTTTATCCATGGACGGATGAATTCGTAAACGCAATGCACAATGGGTTTTGGACCGACAAGGAGTTTAATTTTCAATCTGACGTACAAGATTTTAAGGTCAATATGAATGACCAAGAGAGAGAAATTATAAAGAGAACCTTGTCTGCGATTGGGCAAGTAGAAGTATCTGTAAAGAAATTTTGGGCAAATCTAGGTGACAATTTGCCTCATCCAGGAATTACTGATTTGGGCTACGTTATGGCTAATATTGAGGTTATACATAACAACGCTTACGAGCGCCTATTGAGCGTCCTTGAATTGGAAGATGTTTTTGAAGAAAATTTAAAACTTCCCATTATCAGGGGGCGCATTGACTACTTAAAAAAATACTTAGAAAAGTGCTATAAAGATGATAAGAAGCAGTATATTTACTCAATGATTCTGTTTACTTTATTTGTTGAGAATGTTTCTTTGTTTAGCCAGTTCTATATTATTAATTGGTTTAACAGATTTGATAATGTCCTCAAGGATACAGCTCAGCAAGTCGCTTATACGAGCCGTGAAGAAAATATCCATGGTCTAGTTGGAACAAAAATTTTAAATACCCTAAGGGAAGAATATCCAGAGCTATTTAACGCCGACCTGCCAGACAGATTAAAGGAAGAGGCTCAATGTGCCTTCGAAGCAGAGTCTAGTATTATTGACTGGATTATGGGCGATTATGACAGAGAAGGACTCAATGCGGACATTTTAAAAGAATTCATTAAAAATAGATTAAACGAATCTCTAGAACAAATTGGGTTCGAAAAGGTTTTTGATGTTGACAAAGATAAAATAAACCTTACTATGTGGTTTGATGAAGATGTATTAGGCAATTCCGCCACCGACTTCTTCTTCAAGCGTCCTGTCGAATATTCAAAAAAGGACAAATCATTTGACGAAGACGATTTATTTTAATTATGAATTATTTAGAAGCGATATTACAAAAATTAATTGGCCAAAGAGCAATCGAAACACAAGATTTAATTGTTTATTTAAACAGCCCAGTTGGGGTAGGTGAGCACTCAAACATCGGAGAAGAAGTGGAGCTAAAAATAAATAAAATAGACTCAATGAATTCTAAAATCGAAACTGTACAAACGCTCATTAAGCAGTTCCAACCTGAACAAGAAAATAAACCTGCTAATAAATAATGGCACTTAAAGATTATTACTGGCTAAATAAGGACTCAAGAACTTTCCTTAAAAGGGGTTATCTAGAAGACGGCGAAACTCCAGAAGAGAGAATAGCTACCGTAGCTGACGCTGCTCAAAAAATTCTAGCCATACCTGGATTCTCTGAAAAGTTTCAAAGCTACATGGCAAAAGGATGGTACTCCCTGTCATCACCCATTTGGGCCAACTTTGGAAAAGAAAGAGGGTTGCCAATTTCTTGCTTTGGTTCTTACATAGAGGACACAATGGAATCCATTCTGAAAAAAAGCTCAGAGGTTGGCATGATGACAAAAGGCGGGGGAGGAACCTCTGGCTACTTTGGAGAACTCAGAGAAAGAGGTGCCGAAATAAACAGTGGTGGAAAATCAAACGGGCCAGTTCATTTTTTAGAAATTTTCGAAACGATAGCAAACGTAGTTTCACAATCCAATGTTCGCAGGGGTAGCTTTGCAGCTTACTTGCCAGTAGAGCACCCAGACATTTTGGAATTCCTACAAATCAGAGGAGATGGTAATGCCATACAAAATCTATCAATAGGCGTCACAATTACAGATACCTGGATGAAAGAGATGCTTGCTGGGGACAAAGACAAGCGCAAAATATGGGGGGCGATTATTAAAAAAAGATTTGAAAGCGGATATCCTTATGTAATGTTCAAAAATGCCGTAAATAGAAATTCTCCTCAAGTTTATCAAGACAAGGGGATGGATATCCACGCAAGCAATTTATGCTCAGAAATAGCGCTCCATTCCAATAAAGACGAATCGTTCGTATGTAATCTTTCTTCAATGAATTTGCTGCATTATGAGGACTGGAAAAATACAGACGCGGTAGAAACCTTAACCTACTTCTTGGACGCAGTAATGACTGAGTTCATTGATAAATGTAAAGGCAAACCGTTTATGGAAGCTCCAATGAATTTTGCAAAGAATCAAAGAGCGCTAGGCATAGGAGTACTGGGATGGCACTCCTTCTTGCAGTCAAAGATGATTTCTTTTGAGTCAATGAAAGCCAAGTTTTTAAATACTGAAATTCACAAATTCATACAGGAAAAATCCCAATATGCCACAGAACAATTAGCCGAGGTTTATGGGGAGCCTCCCCTATTGAAAGGGTATGGCAAAAGAAACGTCACCACAATGGCTATTGCCCCTACAACTTCTAGTTCATTTATCTTAGGGCAAGTATCCCCAAGTATTGAGCCGTTAAATAGTAATTATTTTGTAAAAGACCTAGCTAAGGGCAAATTTACATATAAAAATCCTTACTTAGAAGCTATTTTAGAAGAAAAAGAAAAAAATACTCCAGAGGTGTGGAAAACCATCCTAGTCAAAGGGGGTACGGTTGATCATTTAAAATTTCTTTCGGATGAAGAAAAATCTGTTTTCAAGACATTTGGCGAGATCAGTCAAAAAGAAGTTTTGATTCAAGCTGCCCAACGCCAAAAATTCATTGATCAGTCTCAAAGCTTAAACATTATGGTTCACCCCAAGTCTTCGCCCAAAGATGTCAGTCAGTTAATGATATTTGCTTGGGAGCAGGGCGTTAAGAGCCTATACTACCAAAGAGGTACAAATCCAGCTCAAGAGTTAGGTAGAAATTTATTAGAATGCCAATCTTGCTCTGGTTAAGTGTAAAGAACTTATATGGAACTAGATTTTTCAGATCAAATTAAAAGCAACTCGAGCCTTTGGGAGAATATTCGCAAAAAGAAAGAGCGCATTAAGCGAGGCTCTAAAGAAAAAATGCGTAAAGCTGGAGACAAGGGCGCACCAACAAAAGAGCAAATAGAAAGAGCCAAAGGCGAAAAAAAAGCTACTGAGGACGCAAAAGACTTTAAGCCACACATGATGTATGACCCCAAAACGGGCAAAGGCTACGAAGCAAAAACCTACAAGGATCATTTAAAAATGAAAGACATGGGTTATACCCATGAAAAGCCTAATAAAAAAGTGTAAATTCTTGTATGCCAGCAGGAACTTTTAACATAACAATAGAAAAAAGAGCTACGTTTTCTTTCAATGCTACTTTTACTAAACAAGATGGAAGTCCATTAATTTTAACAGATAGAAATCTTTTTGGAGAAATTAGAAGAGATTTTGATAATGCAATAGAAGCTACGTTTAATATTACAAAAATAGACGCAACCGCAGGAAAAGCATCAATTTCTCTTTCAAAAACTCAAACTGCTAATCTTACTGAGAATAGTTGCAGTTATGATATATTTGCTGACCATGTTTCTAACGGCACGTCTTTAAAAATATTACAAGGCTCCGTAACCATTATTAACAATATAACTTCTGCATAAAAATGTCTTCCCCAAATGTAACAATTGATTCTTCGGGCAATCCTAACGTTACCGTTAGCGTTAGTAATGTCGTTAACGAGTTTTACGAAAGATCAGATATATCGTTTTTTAATCAAAAATTTGTAAATACTGGTGATCTTATTGATTCTTCTAGAGAATATAATTATGTAGATACTGGTTCTTTTAATGGAGTCAATCAATTTTTTTTAAATTCTATTCAAGTTGATACAGATTGTAGAGTAAGATTTTATAACAGTATAAATGAAGATGACTTAACAAGAAGGTCCTCACTAGATGCACCAACTAGCGCTGGGTTAATAGCTGAGGCTGTATTAACCGCAAATCAACCCGTGGAGTTAAATCCATCACTTTTGGGTTGTGTCAGTCGGTTAAGCAATAGCGGCCAAAGCATAATGATTGGTATAAGTCCAACTGGTTCAATTCCTATAAGTGGTATTAGCGGCAAACTTGATATAATAAAAATTTTTTAATAAGTCGTGAAAGAATTCATTGTAACATTATGGAATCGTAAAGACTTAGACCAGTTTTACCAAGAAATGGAAAATTCTGGTGAGTGCAATAATATACCGCATAGACCTGTAGAATGTTGTAATAGAAGAAAAATTAGTCGTAATACACATTATTTTTTATCTGAAGATGAAGCCGTAGCCCTTCTGCAAGACGAAAGGGTTAGAGATGTCTCATTAACCACAGAAGAGTTAGGAATAAAAGCTGTTCCAATTTCAGGAATCGTAAACAAACGAGACGATGATTTTATTATCGGCGAATCAAATTGGGGTTTAGATACTCACATCAATGGCGTCAATGGCAGTAATTACAGCGCAGACAAGCATTATACGCAAGCCGATAGTTACGATTACAACACTGGCCTTTTTTATGTAGATAGAGACATAAAAGGGAGTTTTCTAGAACAAAATTGTTTTTCATTATTCGATGATATAGCTACCAATAAAGGAAAAAATGTTGACGTAGTTATCGTAGACGGTGACGTAGATGGACAACACATTGAATTCAGAAAAAATACATCAAAATTAATATCAGATATTGTTAGATTGCCCAAAAAAATTGTTGTAAGTGGGCTTATGTTTCCTACTGGTAAGGTATTAAATCTTACTTTTAGGGATGACTCATTTCATCAAAGCAATCTAACTAATTTTTATATCGATGAAGATTTAGATAGAGATACTGTTGGCTCGCGTATAATGCTTTTTTCTGAACCTGTTGTCGAAAATGCTTACGCAAGAAATACCAGTGGCTTAACTGAACTAAAGTTAGTACTTAAAAGTGGAAGTATCGATCTAGCTACAAAAGTTGTGTCAAAGCCACCAATTCTTGATGAAGGTTATAGTTATAATTTTCATTACGCTTGCCCATTAAAGACAGTTACCTCAAGTTTTTTTAATGCCCCCACAAAAGATGAATTTCTTAGCAGAGGCTATACTGGAGATGGATTAATGTCATCAACTAGCCTAGCCTTAGCGCTTGGCCATAGCGACGCCAATGGCTATTCAATACTTAAACATGAGAGCGCTGAAACCATAGATCATCAAATTATTCCAGCTTATTCAGATTATCAAAATGCACCTAATGAGAATTACGTTTATCCATTTTACATAATTAGACCTGAAGGTTTAAATCATGTAGCTCTTCGGTCAGATGCTCGTACGCCCTCCAGTAATGTGATAGAAAGAGATTATATTGCTCCTGATATTTATTGTATGTCGGGAATCACAAATTCCCCTACTTTGGAATATACTATGGAATTTAGAGAACTAGTAATTGATCTCGGTAATGGCGATGAGGTTAGTCATGTTACAGGATCAACTAATCATACTGTAGGGACTGGCAGTAGGCTTGTGCATTATAATTGGTATAAACATGGTTTTTCTTCTTCTTCATATCAATACAACCCTGGAAACACCGAAGATTCCAATCATGGCACTCATGTAGCTTCAATAGCTTGTGGAAATTCTCAAGGACTAGCTTCAGAAGCAAATATTTATAATATAAATCCATTAGATTTCAGCAAATCCTTTAATCTTTATTTTGATTTTATTAGAGATTTTCATATAAATAAACCAATCAACCCAGAAACAAATAGGCAAAATCCTACTGTCGTAAATAATAGCTGGAATTTTAATGCCCCAACCACTGATATTAGCGACTTGACTGGCATAGTTTGTAATGGCTTTTCTAAATATAGTGGTGATGGTTTTAATTTGATAGGTGCAGAAAATCCTGGAATTACGGGAACTCTAGACCTAAAAATTAGCGGTAAAGTAAATGCAGTATCTCACATCAAAGGAGTTTTTGATAATATGAGGGTTCTCATAGGAGGGGAGTTTACTGGCGTGACCTTAAATGGAACAGGCTTTGATGTTCGCAATCTTTGTGCAATAGATTTATATAGGAATACTATGTTAAAAGATCCTACCTTCCCAGATTCTAGCGATCTTTATTTTGGCATGGGTGTGAACGGTCCAGTTGAAACAATATTAACTGACCTTACATCTGCGAATTTTATTCAACATCCTTATAATCATCCCTCTCAAGGAAATATTTTAGTAGGTGGAGATTTTACAAAAAAATATGACGATGATTTTAACGAAACAACTGTCAAAAATATAATAAGCTTTGACGCTTCAACCGCCAATATTTTATATAATACAAAACCCTTATTTACTAGTTTAAATGGTAAAGTTAAAAAGATAACAAAAACTACTAGCAATAGGGGTCATGGCTCTAAATATTGTTTCTTGGGTGACTTCACAGAATTCAATGGTTCTCCTCAAGAAAATCTTCTAGTAACAGACACAAGTTTTGATAAAACTGGATTTTTAGGTGAAAATTCATTTGATCCTCCACAAATAATAGGAACAGTGAATGACTTTGGGGTTCTACAAAATGATCTTGATGCCAATGATTTAGAACATTCCATGGTAATTGGTGGAAATTTTAGTGAAGTTGGAGGACAGTCCTTTAATAATATATGTGCTCTTGATTCTACTGGAGGTTTAGTCTCTGAATTTAATCAAAACTTTAATGGAACTAACGGAGAAATCAATGCGATAATTGATGGCGGTTTTAGTTTAACCACCTATAATTATATTGCTCTGGGCAACTTTACTTCTGGAAATAGTCCT
>VMHT01078090.1_pt1 | contig 12687 bp, 10 predicted proteins | sample 4693611 | NCBI WGS metagenome assembly VMHT01 (sample SAMN12280063, study PRJNA550983) | marine metagenome | isolation source: seawater sampled from same location over 5 years 0.02-0.2 micron viral filtrate | place: USA: collected off the coast of southern California halfway between the port... ... | reverse complement strand
TCGACGATGATGACAGGGGACCCAGATATGACCCGACTTGTGAATAATCCCGATAATTTCCCATCTCAGGCGGTCGCGGGGCTTGTCAGCGCTTTCCCGAACCATCTGAGGCCGGTATTCGGGGGAGTTGTTCGCGCCGCCCGTACCGATCGCAAGGTTGCCCTCGTCGTCGGTGGGGGATCGGGACATTACCCGGCCTTTGCAGGTTGGGTCGGTCCTGGCTTCGCTGATGGTGCTGTGTGCGGGAACATCTTCTCCTCTCCCTCGGCCTCCCAGGCTTATGCAGTGTGCAAAGCCGCTGATCGTGGCGCCGGGCTCCTCATTGGATTCGGCAACTACGCCGGGGACGTCCTGCACTTTGGGCAAGCAGCAGAGCGGCTTCGTAGCGAGGGGATCGACGCGCGTTGCCTGCTCGTTACTGACGACATTGCTTCGGCGCCGGACCATCTCAAGCGTCGGGGAATTGCTGGCGACCTGCCGGTCTTCAAGGTCACAGCGGCGGCCTGTGAGGAGGGCCGGGACATTGACGAGGTCGTCGCGATATTTGACCGGGTTAACGATCGCACTCGGTCCCTCGGAGTGGCCTTTGCAGGCTGCACTTTGCCGGGAGCCGACGAGCCTCTATTCCGAGTCGAGGCAGGCCAGATGGGCGTGGGCATGGGGATCCACGGTGAGCCCGGCATTCACGATGAGACCTTGGGCACCGCAGACGAGGTGGCTGCCATGCTCGTTAACAGATTGCTGGCTGACCGGCCCGAGAATCCTGGGACTCGAGTGGTGCCGATCGTTAACGGGCTGGGCAGTACTAAATACGAGGAGCTCTTCGTACTGTGGAATGACATCAGCCGTCATCTTGAGAAAGCTGGCCTGGCAATTGTCGATCCGCAGGTGGGAGAATTTGTCACCAGCCTCGACATGGCCGGAGTCTCCCTGACTCTGGTGTGGCTCGACGACGTCATCGAGCCGTTGTGGTTGGCAGCATGCGACACTCCCGCGTACCGACGCGGAACTGTCGGTCAGGTGGATTTTGATACCACGCCGCTGCCCCAGGAGGTTGAGCGGGTCATGGTTGCTAACCCGGGATCTCGAGCTTCCCGGAGTCTTGCGGGCGTTATCGTCGAAGCTCTGGAAGTGGTGGCGACGAGGTTGTCGGAACGCAGTAGCGAGTTGGGCCGTCTCGATTCTGTGGCTGGCGACGGTGACCACGGTATTGGCATGGCACGTGGGTCCCGGGCTGCCCTTGCTGAGGCACGACGGGTGAGCGGGGACGGTGCCGGTGCGGCAACGACTCTCAATGCGGCCGGCTCAGCATGGTCTGAGCATGCTGGAGGGACTTCAGGTGTGTTATGGGGAGCAGTGCTGACCGCCTTCGGAGCGGTACTTGGTGACGAGGACCCGGCAGGCGAGGACACCATCCCTCGGGCGGCTCGAGCAGCCCTCGACGCTGTTATCCGGCTGGGAGGGGCTAGCGTCGGCGATAAAACGATGGTTGATGCCATGGACCCCTTCGTCACGACCCTCGAGTCCTCGTCTGATCCGCTGCCGCAGGCTTGGGAATCAGCCTGTCATGCTGCCGACATGGCAGCTCAGGCGACCTCCGAGGTGACAGCCACGGTCGGTCGGGCGCGCCCGCTGGGGGACAAGTCGCTGGGAACGCCTGATCCGGGAGCAGTGTCCTTCCACGAGGTGGTCGTCGCAGTCGGATCCGTGCTGTCGAAGTCAGCGTTGAGCAACGGGAGGTTTCGCGCTCAACGTTGACCGACCGGAGGTTTCGCGCTCCAGGGAAACACGATCCACTTGTCCGTGGCTTTCCACACGAAGTCCGGGTTGATGATGGTCGTGGGCTTGGCATAGAGCACCGCCGAGCGGACGTCGGCTTCGAAGCCGCGCAGCAACTCGAGTACCAGGGCCAGGGTGCGACCGGAATCAACAACGTCGTCGACGATCAGAATTCGCTTGTTCCTGATGGATTCGGTGTCAAGCATCGGGGCCAACAGAACGGGATCGGGGAGGGTTTCCTGGACGTCGGTGTAGAACTCGACATTGATGGCGTCGGTGAGTTTGACCCCGAGGGAATACGTGAGGGCTCCGCCAGGGATCATGCCGCCGCGTGCCACGGCGATGAGGATCTCGGGATCGAACCCCGAATGATGAATCTGGGCAGCTAATTCTTCGGCGGCGTCACCGAAGGTCTCCCAGGTGAGGATCTCTTTGCCTTCGAGGTCACTGGCGTCAGCATGGTACGCGGTCATAGAGCAACCTTAGCGATGCCGCAGCCGACATCGCCTTGCGGTGGGGGACCGGTGGCGGGCCTGGTCGGTGGCGACGTGACCGACAACGATCAATCAAGAGTTAATTGCATGAGCACTGCAGTACGCCAGTTGCCTAGTTTGTACGCGATGTGCGGCAGTCGCCCGACTTCGACGAAGCCCATCGCCGAGTGGAAACTGATGCTGCGCTCATTGTCCGAATCGATCACCGACAGGAGGTTGCGCAGGCGATCATCTGCACGGGCGCGGCGGATGAGCTCGGTCATGAGTTTGCGTCCCACCCCTTGTCCTCGCGCCTGGGGATCGAGCCAGATCGTCACCTCCGCTGTGACGTCGTACCCGCCACCCTCGCGGAAACGGTGGTAATTGGCGTATCCCGCCATTGTTCCGTCGACCTCTGCTACCAGGAGTGGTCTGCTATCGGCTATCAGTTCGCGCCACCAGGACAGACGGTCCTCGACGTTGGTGTTGACCACTGTGTAAGAGTAGGTGGTTGCTACGGCGCTCTGGTTGTAGATGCGGCTTGCGGTAGGAAGATCGCGCTCCTCCATGGTGCGGATGTTGACGTCCATGGACGGTAACGATAGTGACCAAGTAGGGGACTACGGCGGGTATCTGCCTAGTGGAACACTCGCCTCGGGCGGTCACCGCTGTGGCCTGCTCACTGTAGGGGCGATGTCTGATACCACTGGTTATGGATAACCCGGATTCCCAGAACCGTCTCAGGACCAGTGGGGTCAGCCCCTTGCCCAGCCGCAGCCTTGGACCCGGCTTCTGACCTCAAGGGGCCTCATCCGAGCAGCTGATTTCCTTCGAAGATGCGGTGGGTTACTGCAAGTGGGGTGCGCCATTTTTCACTCCACATAGCCCCCAATCTGGGGAAACGTGCAACCCCGGTGTCGTGGGTAAGGACGTTTGGCCGTAAAGTCACCATCATGATCATCGGAATCCCACGGGAGTTACTCCCAGGTGAGAATCGGGTCGCCGCGACTCCGACGACTGTTCCCGCCCTACTCAAACTCGGCTACGAGGTGGTTGTCGAGGCCGGAGCTGGCGAGCATGCTGCTCAGCCTGACCGCGCGTATGAAGAGGCCGGAGCAAGGATTGTCGAACCGGGGGAGGCGTGGAAGGCTGACCTCGTACTGTCCGTCAACGAACCCACCGACGACCAGATCTCCCTCATGCGCGCAGGAGCCGTCCTCGTCACCTTTCTCCATCCCCGCCAGGACCTCGCCCTTACCGAGAAGCTGGCCGCAGCTGGCGTCACCGGTCTCAGCATGGATATGGTCCCGCGCATTTCGCGCGCCCAGTCGATGGACGCACTGTCTTCGATGGCCAATATCTCCGGTTACCGCGCCGTCGTCGAGGCGGCATTCGCCTACGGACGCACCTTCGGTGGCCAGGTCACTGCGGCAGGCAAGGTTCCGCCGGCCAAAGTCTTCGTCATCGGTACTGGCGTCGCCGGTTTGGCTGCACTGGGCGCCGCCAATTCGATGGGTGCCGAGGTTTACGCCACCGATGTCCGCCCCGAGACCGCTGAGCAGGTGCAGTCGATGGGCGCCATCTTCCTACACGTGCGAACCGGAGATTCTGACCAAGTCGTCAGTTCTGACGGCTACGCCAAAGAGACGAGCGACGACTACAACGCCCGCGCCGCCGAGTTGTACATGGAACAGGCTGGCAAGGACGACGTCATCATCACCACGGCTGCTATCCCTGGCAAGCCGTCCCCCAAACTCATCACTGCCGAGATGGTCTACGCGATGAAGCCTGGCAGCGTCATCGTTGACCTTGCTGCCCTAGGGGGTGGCAACTGCGAGTTGACTCGCCCCGGTGAGTCCTATGTCACCGATAACGGTGTGGCGATTATTGGTTACACTGACCTGCCGTCTCGCCTGCCTGGTCAGGCCAGCCAGCTTTACGGCACCAACCTCGTCAATTTGCTTAAACTGGCCACCCCGGAAAAGAACGGCGAGCTCGTCCTTAACTTTGACGACGAGGTCATCCGCACTATGACGGTGTGCCACGAAGGTCAGGTGGCTTTCCCTCCACCCCCGGTACAGGTCGCTGCCGCGCCCAAGCCTGTCGCCAAAGCCGAGATTGCCAGTGCTCCGGCCACCCCGGAGAAAAAGCCGCGCCCGTGGCCGCAGACCTTCGGCATCGTCGCAGTGCTGTCGATCGCGCTGATTGCCCTGTTGACCTTCTCCCCGATGGAATTCGTAGCCTTGTTTGGCACCTTCGCCATCGCGGTCGTCGTTGGCTACTACGTGGTGTGGAACGTCACCCACGCACTCCACACCCCGCTTATGAGTGTCACGAACGCTATCAGCGGCATCATCATCGTTGGTGCGATCACTCAGCTCGGCAGTGAATCGTGGGGTATCCGGATTGTCGCTGCGTTGACTGTGCTTATTGCCAGTATCAACATCTTTGGCGGCTTCACGGTCACCCAGCGCATGCTCAAGATGTTCAGGAAGGCCTGATCCATGACGTCAACACTTCTTATTGCCCCGTTGGCCGGGTCGTTGGTGAATTTCGTCAACGCATCCTTCATCGTCGCAGGCCTACTGTTCATCTTTGCCCTGGCCGGTCTGTCTAAATTTGAGACTTCTAAGAAGGGTAATGCCTATGGCATTCTCGGCATGGTCATCGCGATTGTCGCGACGATCGTCGCTCTGGTGAAGTTGCCGGGATACTCGCCGGTATCCATCGTTTTGCTCTTCATCCCGATGCTTATTGGCGGCGCTTTCGGCGTGTGGAAGGCCGTTAAGGTCGAGATGACCGGAATGCCTGAGCTCATCGCTCAGCTGCACTCCTTCGTCGGTCTGGCCGCTGTACTTATCGGGTTCAACGCGTTCGCTGAGGAGGGAACCGGTGCCAGCACCTTCCAGCTTTCCGAGATCTGGATTGGCATCTTCATTGGCGCTCTTACCTTCACGGGATCGCTGGTGGCCTGGGGCAAGCTCTCGGGCAAAGTCGCTTCAAAGCCACTGACCCTGCCAGGTCGTAATTGGATCAACCTTGGTCTGCTGGTCGTTATCATCGCCTGCGGTATCTGGTTCTCCAATGTTTCTGGTGGTATTGCGTGGCTGCCGCTGGCGCTACTGACTCTGGCCTCGCTGTTCCTCGGCTTCCACCTCGTCGCCGCTATCGGTGGCGCGGATATGCCAGTCGTCATTTCGATGCTGAACAGCTACTCCGGTTGGGCAGCTGCCTTCTCCGGATTTAGTTTGCACATCCCGGTGCTTATCGTCACTGGTGCCCTCGTCGGCTTCTCCGGCGCCATCCTGTCCTACATCATGTGCAAGGCTATGAACCGCTCTTTCGTGTCGGTCATCCTCGGTGGTTTTGGCGATGCCCCGGCGGTTGAGGGTGAGGGTCCTGCGGGGGAGATCACTGAGATCAAGGCTGACGAGTTGGCTTCCCAGCTGTCTGAAGCGTCCTCGGTCATTATTGCTCCCGGATACGGCATGGCCGTGGCTCAGGCCCAGTACCCAGTCGCCGAATTGGCTAAGAAGCTGCGCGACAATGGTGTGGACGTTAAGTTCGCGATCCATCCGGTAGCCGGCCGTCTGCCCGGTCACATGAATGTGTTGCTCGCCGAAGCCCACGTCCCCTACGACATCGTCATGGAGATGGACGAGATCAATGACGACTTCGCCGACGCTGACGTTGTCCTGGTCATTGGCGCCAACGACACCGTTAACCCTGCCGCTATGGATCCTGGTACCCCGATTTCGGGTATGCCAGTGCTCCACGTCTGGGAAGGCCATGAGGTGGTTGTTTTCAAGCGCTCCATGAAGCCCGGATATGCCGGTGTGGAGAACCCGTTGTTCTTCGCCGATAACACCCGGATGCTCTTCGGTGATGCGAAGGCAAGCGTTGACGCTCTGGTAGCTGCTCTTTGACGGCGCCGCAACCTGTTTTCGATGCCCGCGACTGACTGACGGTCGTGGGCATCGTTGCATGCTGGGGGTGAGTGTCGCGAGGCGGCACTATGATAACCGTGAATGTCTATCAGGCCCCTTGTTAGGGCCGGAACAAGGAGAAGACGTGACCTACGTCATCGGTCTGCCCTGCGTGGACGTCAAGGATCGTGCTTGCGTCGAAGAGTGCCCTGTCGACTGCATTTACGAGGGTGAGCGTAGCCTTTATATTCACCCTGAGGAGTGCGTTGATTGCGGTGCCTGTGAGCCCGTGTGCCCCGTCGAGGCTATCTACTACGAGGATGACCTGCCCGGCGACCAGGAGAAGTTCCTTGACATCAACGCCGAGTTCTTTAACGAGCTGGGATCCCCGGGCGGTGCTGCGCGGCTTGGCCCGACCCACAAGGACCACCCGGCCGTCGAAACCCTGCCCCCACAGGGCGAATGAGTCGCCGTAACGTCTCTGCCAGCCTGCCTACCTTTCCTTGGGATACCATCGCCGAGGCCAGGCGTAAGGCTCAGTCCCATCCCGACGGCATCGTCGATTTGTCGATGGGTACGCCGGTCGATCCCGCCCCGGGCGTTGCCATCGCGGCGCTTACGGCGGCTGGTGACGCTCACGGTTACCCGCAGGTGTGGGGGACTCCTGCCCTGCGAGCCGGAATCCTGGATCACATGAAACAGGTCTGGGGTGCGCCCGCCAGCCTTGACGAGACTAGCGTTCTGCCAGTTATCGGGACCAAAGAGTTGGTGGCCTCCCTGCCTGGCCAGCTTGGACTGGGGCCGGATTCGACCATCGTCATACCAGCGTGCGCCTATCCGACCTACCGGGTTGGTGCTCAGCTTGCTGGGGCCAAGATTGTTGCCGTTAATGAGCCTGACGAGGTCGATGTCGCACCTGACCTTATCTGGATTAATTCCCCGGCCAACCCGTCAGGTCGTGTCCTCGACCTTGACGAGATGAAAGCATGGGTGGATCTGGCGCGCAGCACGGGAGCTGTGCTGGCCTCCGACGAGTGCTATGGCGAGTTTGTCTGGGAAGGGGAGTCGGTTTCGGTCCTAGACGAGAGAGTCAACAGCGGTGACGTCACCGGCTTACTGGCCTGCCTGTCGATGTCCAAACGATCGAATATGGCCGGCTACCGCGCGGGGTTTGCCGTTGGGGATGCTGAGTTGACCAGTGAGCTACTCACCGTGCGTAAGCACTCGGGACTCATGATTCCAGCCCCGGTGGTAGCTGCTATGCAGGCTGCCCTGGCAGATCGCTCCCATGTGCTTGAGCAAGTGAAGCGGTACCGGCTACGTCGCAATGTCCTGAAGCCAGCTTTGGAGAAGGCCGGCTTCCGTATCGACCATTCCGAAGGGTCGCTGTACTTGTGGGCGACTCACGACGAGGACTGCCGGGTTACTCTGGATCGACTAGCCGATCTGGGAATTCTCTGTTCTCCCGGTGATTTTTACGTTGCCGGTGGTTCCGACCATGTCCGTATCGGACTGACGGCTACCGACGAGAGGATTAATGCCGCCGCCCAGCGGCTACAGCCTTGACTAGCTCCGAGCGGTGACGGTGCCGGAGACCCAGCCCGTCCCGCTGGCAGCTGGGCTCGCTGAGGGACCGGCGGCCGCGCCCCATGAGGCGTAATGCTCGGAGTCTGCTCTCCAGCTCGTCGTTGCGACCGTCGCGCGGTCGATTGGCCCCAGGCTCGTGCTTGTCATCGTCAACGCCACTGCCGCGCGCACAAGTACCGGGTCAGTAGCGGTAAATGTCACCGTTGGGCCAGTTACTTGGGTGGCGACCTTCGGTGCAAGTGCCCTACGTGCCGTGCGGGCGAGTTCCTGAACGGTTGTCGTCTCGGAGGATCTATTGATGCAGGTCAATGCTGAGGGAGAATGACCCGTGAGTGCTGAAGCCCATGCCTTCGCTAGCGGCTCATGTTTGCGGTAGGCCTCGGGATATCCGGATCGCTGTACTTGCTGGGCGGCGTCATTGATACTGACGGTCTTCCAGTTGCTGAACTTCACCAGTTCCCCGTAGAACTTTCCCGACGAATACCACGGATCCATGATCTGCTTGGCGGTTCCCCACCCCTGGGAGGGACGCTGTTGGAATAACCCGAGGGAGTCGCGATCCCCGTAGTCAATATTGCGTAGCTTTGATTCCTGCATAGCCGTTGTCAGAGCGATGGCGGCCGCACGGGTCGGAAGGCCACGGCGGATTGACTCGGCAGTGATGATGGCGGCGTTCTGGGATTGCTCTAAATCGAGGTCGTAGGACTGGCCTAAGACCACCACTCGGCAACCCTCAGGCTCCGTCGTGGCGAAGGGGTCGACGGCCTTCCATACTTTGTAGCCTCCCCAGCCCAGCCCGGCCAGGATCGTCAGTACCACCATGAGGGCGGCAATCGACCTCACAGGGTTGGCAGACCGACGTTTACGTCGTTGTCGCGTAGCCGCAGGGCGGGTCCGGCGGGGAGAGGGCTTCGTCATGTCAGTTCTGATGCAAATCCGAGTTGAGTTCGATCTTGTGGTTACCGCGGCCGCGCGCCTTGACGATCCCCGTCGTTGAATCACGAATGTAGAGGATGTCGCTGGCGCCGGAGAGCTCAGAGGCCTTGACAACCTTGCCGTTAGGCAGAGTTACTTTGGTGCCTGCAGTGACGTAGAGGCCAGCCTCGACGACGCAGTTGTCACCCAGGGAAATGCCGATTCCGGCCTCAGCACCAAGCAGGCAGCCGCGACCAATTGTCACCCGCTCTTTGCCGCCACCTGAGAGGGTCCCCATGATGGAGGCTCCGCCGCCGATATCGGTGCCGTCGCCCACAATGACACCCTGGCTGATGCGTCCTTCGACCATCGAGTGGCCTAGCGTACCGGCGTTGAAGTTGACGAACCCTTCGTGCATGACGGTGGTTCCCACGGCTAGGTGAGCCCCCAGGCGGACTCGGTCGGCGTCACCAATGCGCACACCAGTGGGGACGACAAAGTCAACCATGCGCGGGAATTTGTCGATCAGAAGAACGGTGAAGGGGGCATGGGCAATGCGTGCCTCCATGCGGGCCTTTTCGAGATCGGCCATGCGGATCGGGCCGATCGTCGTCCAGGCATTGTTTGGGAGTACGCCGAAGATGCCATCGAGGTTGATGGTGCGGGGAATAGCTAAGCGGGACGACAGAAGGTGCAGGCGCAAATATGCGTCGGAAACGTCGACCGGCGCGGCTTCGAGATCGATGACAGTGTGCACCACCTCAGTGTGCACATTGCGGATAGCGTCACGACCAGCTTCGGTTACTCGGTGCAGATCAGCAGGGGCGGAAGAGTCGTCGGGGCAGCCCAGCTGAGGCTCAGGGTACCAGGTATCCAGCACGCCCCCGTCCTCATGGACGGTGGCCAAGCCCCATCCCCAGGCTCGGCGGTCGGCCGAGGCGGTCTGCGAAGTCGTCGTCTGCGTCATGCACTGAGTCTAACCAGCAGCGCCGACAAGACGGTGAGGAGAAACGGAACTAAGAAAGCTGTGTGAAGGTCTTGTACACATGTATTACTTTGCGCTATTGTTGAAAACGTCGTGATGGTTCCTCAACGGTGAGGCAGGGGAGATCGATGAACACGCAGCAGTCCGCAGTTTCTGATTGTGGCTGGTCGGTGCGTGCCCGATTTACTGAAGTGTCCCCGGCGGCGACGAGCGCAGACGCCGGCGACCCTGCTGTTTCATCGGTGAGTGGCCCATGTGGTCTCGATGAGTTTTGCGGGATGCACAAGTGACTCGACAAGGATAGCGGTGCGTGCGCCTTCGAGATGGTGGCACCGGCCAATGGGAAAACAAGGAAAGGATCAATGATGACCAAGATTGTTAATTCATGGAACGACTGGGATCCGCTGAAACGAGTTATCGTCGGACGTGCGGATAACTCCGTCATTCCGCCAGAGGAGCCGGCGACTTCCGAGAAGGTTCCGGTGGATTCTGCCATGCGAGGGATGTGGGGGCCGCGTCCGCTCGAGACGGTTGAGAAGGCGAATGCACAGCTCGACAATCTTGTCGATGTTCTCGAGAAGCACGGAGTCCAGGTCGATCGTCCGACTCCGCTCCAGTGGAATCAGGCCATTGGCACCCCCGATTTCCGTAACGACTCGATGATGACGTGCATGCCTCCTCGGGACATCCTGCTTACTATTGGCAGCGAAATCATGGCCTCAGCTAATTCGTTCCGCTGTCGGTATTTCGAATACTTGGCCTACTGGCCTCTCATGAACTCCTATTTTGAGGATGATCCGGAATTCAAGTGGACACAGGCTCCACGCCCGCGTCTCACCGATAAGAGCTACAAGCACAACTACTATGACGAGCGGGTTTCGCTCGAAGAGCGTCTTGAGCGCACTGCGGCCAAGGATTTCGTCACGACGGAGGTCGAGCCCATGTGGGATGCGGCCGATGTCATGCGGATGGGTAAGGATCTCTTCATCCAGCACGGTCTGACGACGAACCGGAAGTCAATGGAGTGGTTTAAGCGTTACTACCCCGATTTCCGCGTTCACGCGGTGAATTTCCCTGGGGATCCGTACCCGATCCATATCGACGCGACCTTTGTGCCGCTTCGTCCGGGGCTCATCATCAACAACCCGAATCGTCCACTGCCGCAGGAGCAGAGGAAGATCTTCGAGGCCAATGACTGGCAGATCGTTGATGCTGCTCAGCCGGCGCACGACACGCCTCCAGAATTGTGCTACTCGTCTGTGTGGCTATCAATGAACTGCTTGGTACTTGATCCGAAGACGGTCATCTGCGAGGCTTCGGAAGTTCATCAGATGGAGCAGATGGACAAGCTGGGTATGAACGTCATCCCGGTCGCCTTCCGTGACGCGTACCCATTCGGTGGAGGTCTCCACTGCGCCACGGCTGATGTATATCGCGAAGGTACCTGTGAGGACTATTTCCCGAATCAGGTCGACGACCCGACCTTGGTGTGAGAAAACCCCGTGGTCATGTCATGACTGACGGATCTCGGTGGCTCGGTACGGAACTTGCGTTGTCCGTTACCGGGCCGCCGGGCCTGATATGGCAGTATCACGCCTAGCAAAAAGGAGCATGTCATGGACATGGAGCCGGGCATCATCAACGTCAAACAGGAAGTTCCAGGCGTCGGTACGATGAACCAGAAAGTGGGATTCGTGTCCATGCTTCTTTCTGCAACGGGTATGGGGTTGGTGGGTACTTTCGGGCGTCTCAGCACTCCTGTGGATCCCACGACGGGCAGTAAGTACATCATCGGTGATTTTTTGGCCACTGGTAGGATGATGGTCGGGGTCCTGGGATTTCTGCTTATCATCGTCATACTTGGAAAATGGTCTGAGCTTCGCCGTATCCGGATCTCACCGGCCATCGTCGGAGGCGGACTAGCGATAGGCACATCGTTGGCCTTGTATGTTTCAGCCACCCTCATGACGACGATCGCTAACGCAGTATTCCTCATTTATACCGGTCCGCTCTTCGCGACGATTCTCGCAAGGATCTTTCTGAAGGAGAGAGTGGGTCTTCGGAACGGTATTTTCTTCATGCTGGTGTTCACGGGCATGCTTCTTACGGTCGGTTTGGTGCAGCTGGGCGGTGGCTCTGTGGTATCTTTCGGGCTGCAATTCGGCGCTGTAGAAGGTCTTCCTCGAAAACCGCTTGGAGATTTGTTTGGATTGGGTTCGGGTGTTTTTTATGGCCTGGCACTATTTTTCTATCGCTACAGAGGTGACGTTCCCTCAGAAATACGAGGATTCTGGAATTTCGTTTTCGGTACAGTAGGTGCATCGGTGGTGTTGGCACTGAGGATTGTGTTCTTAGACCAAACTAATCCAGTTGCTGTTATGACCGGAAGAAATTGGTTGTGGGCGATTGTCTTATTTGCGGTATGTGGCCTGGGGGCTATTGGTTTGTTGGTCGTGGCGGGAAAGAACTTGAAAGCCGTGGAGCTCTCCACGACCGCGTACTGGGAGTGTGTCATCGCACTCCTGCTAGGGTGGCTTGTGTGGGGCGAGTCGCTTACCTTAACCAGCTCGATTGGTGGGGCCCTGATCGTGCTAGGAGGAGCGGGTCCTGTTGTCTTTGAGCTGTTCGGTCGTGATCACCTGCCGAAGGACGAGCGAAGTGTCCCTGACTGCGGTTGAAATGGGGCTGTGTTGATGTCGGAGGACCGCTCGAGGGTCGTCAGGAAGGTCATTGTTGCCTCGTTTCTCGGGAACTTCGTGGAGTGGTTCGACTATGCCACGTATTCATATTTGGCAGTGATAATCTCCAGAGTGTTCTTCCCCCAAGGAACAAGTAGGGACGCTCTTGTTCAGACATTCGCCATATTCGCCCTGTCCTTCCTACTCCGCCCGATTGGAGCGGTGCTCTGGGGGTGCTGGGGGGACAAATACGGTCGCAGATGGTCCCTTTCAGTCTCCATCCTCATGATGGCCGTCGCATCCTTCCTTATCGGTTGTTTGCCTTCTTTTGCCGTGGCAGGGGC
>VMHT01025704.1_pt1 | contig 12688 bp, 7 predicted proteins | sample 4693611 | NCBI WGS metagenome assembly VMHT01 (sample SAMN12280063, study PRJNA550983) | marine metagenome | isolation source: seawater sampled from same location over 5 years 0.02-0.2 micron viral filtrate | place: USA: collected off the coast of southern California halfway between the port... ... | reverse complement strand
CAAGTAATGAGACAGGTTCTGGAATGTTGTCTTTTTCAAATAAATTTTTGAATCGTTCGGGGTAGTCAAATGGCTCGTGGGTAGCTTTAAAATGAGTCATCAACATAAAAGGCTTATCTTTATCTCTTTGATCCAACCACTTGAGAGATTCATCCATGATGACATCGGCAGAGAATCCCTTGTATTCCTTCCCTCCTTTGTTTCCGTACTCCCAATTATTTTTGTCTTTTAAAATGGGATTGTGATACCTGCCCTGTCCCGGTAGAATGTTGAAATGGTCAAAACCAGAAGGTCTGTCTTTTAAGTGCCATTTTCCTACAATTGCGGTTTGGTAACCTGATTTTTGAAGGATTTGGGCCACATTCTGTCTTTTAGGATCCAATGCGTCGGTAAGGGTATAAACTTGATTGTTGTGACTGTATTGTCCAGTGAGGACAGAAGCTCGGCTGGGTACACAAATAGAATTGGTACAAAAGGCATTTTCCAAAACCGCCCCTTCTGCCGCTAATCTCTTGATGTTTTGATTAACCGCATAATTTTCCAAAGCACCTCCATAAATCCCCCAGGCCTGACTGGTATGGTCATCGGACATTACAAAAATAATATTAGGTGGTTGTTGTTTTTTGACGGCTGATGGGCCACAAGCGATCAACATCAAACAAATTAAGTAGATTCGTTTTAAATTCACACTTCGATTTTTTTTATATTGGGCATAATTGCTTTTTTCTTACATTTGCGTGTACGCACACAAAACCTTAATTAGTTATATAATGAAAATCAAATTTAACTTTTTTAGTCAATTGTTTATCCTAACACTGGCTTTATTTTTATGTTCTAATACTAGCGCTCAAACGGCATGGAAATCTCTTTTTAATGGTGAAGATTTAAAGGGTTGGGAGGTGAAAAATGGAACTGCTAAATACCGAATCTTCAACAATGCCATTGTGGGTACTTCCCAAATCGGAACGCCAAATACTTTTTTGTGTACTGAAAAAAGATACAATGATTTTATTCTAGAATTGGAAGTGCTGGTTGCGCCGGGACTGAATTCTGGGATCCAATTTAGATCCAACTCGATGAAGGAATTTAAGAATGGTCGGGTACATGGATATCAATCAGAACTGGACACCAGTGAAAGAGCTTGGTCAGCAGGAATTTTTGACGAAGCACGCAGAGGCTGGCTGTATCCCCTAACCATCAACCCCAAAGGAAGCTCTGCTTTCAATAATGGTGGATGGAATAAGGTGAGAATTGAAGCCATTGGCAATACAATCAAAACTTTCCTGAATGGGGTTCAATGCGCCAACCTTGTAGACGATAAGACAGACAGTGGTTTTATCGCCCTACAAGTTCATTCTATTAAAGACAAGTCTCAAGAAGGAAAGACAATTCAATGGAAAAATATCAGAATTGTTACAGAAAATCTGGATCAATACAGATCAAAAAACCAACCACATGCTCGACAAGTCAGCTATTTGAACAATACACTTACCCAAGAAGAAGTAAGTGAAGGTTGGAAATTGCTTTGGGATGGTAAAACTACCAATGGCTGGAAAGGTGCCAAATCTAAAAACTTCCCAAAACACGGTATACAAATAGTTGACGGAACCATTCTCTTCCTTAAACATAAAGAATCAAAAGATTATAAAAAATCTGGAGATATTGTTACCCAAGAGAAATTTGAAAATTTTGAATTTGAGGCTGACGTAATGTTTAAAAAAGGAGGCAATAGTGGTGTCAAATATTTTGTAGATGCACTGACTGAAGGGGACGGGAGAAGTATTGGATTTGAGTTTCAGGTACTTGACAAAGATCATCACGATTACCACAGAGGAATTGACGGCAATAGAACCATAGGATCTCTTTATGATCTAATTGCAGCCGAAAACCTCTCTGAACCTAATCGCGAAAACATCAGAGCTAATGGCGCTGATCGATGGAACAGGGTGAGAATTGTGGTAAATAAAGGAAAAGTCCAACACTGGATTAACAATATTAAGGTTGTCGAATTCGATCGTTATTCCCAATCGATGAAAAACCTTATCAAAAAGAGTAAATATTCCAAATACAAAGGCTTTGGAGTGGGAAGTAGTGGTAGAATCTTACTTCAAGATCACAGTCCAGGGGATGTGAAGTTTAAAAACATCAAGATACGTGAGTTCTAGAATATTGATTTTTTTACTTCTTTTTGTCGCCTTATCCAATTGTCAAAAGGCACCGAGTTTAAGTAGTCGTCCAAACGTTATATTGATTTTGGTGGACGATATGGGTTATTCAGATTTGGGAGCCTATGGTAGTGAAATTAAAACGCCCAACATCGACCGGCTGGCTTTTGAGGGAGTTCGGTTTACAAATGCCTATAATACCTCTAAGTGTTTTCCCTCCCGAGCAACATTACTCACCGGATTGTATTCCCAACAAACTGGATATCACAAGAGCTTTGGACAACCCCTACGCAATGCCATCACATTGGGAGAATTATTTCAATCGGCGGGATACACCACCCTTTGGTCAGGCAAACATCACAGTACAGAAAATCCAATATTTAGAGGGTTTGACCACTACAGTGGGCTGTTGGATGGTGCTTCTAATCACTTCAATCCTGGCATAGAACGAGAGGGGGAAGGTCAACCCGCTCAAAAAGGACTAACAAAAACACCCATCAGCTATCGCAATTGGGTGATTGAAGGTGAAATTATTAATCCCTACACTCCCAAATCCAATGACTTTTATACCACTGATGTTTTTACCGATTATGCCTTGAATTGGATGGAACAAATCGAATCCGAAAAACCTTTTTTTCTATACCTCTCCTACACTGCCCCCCATGACCCTTTGATGGCTTGGCCAGAGGATATTGAAAAGTATAAAGATCGTTATACTGAGGGCTATGAAGCAATTCGTAATCAAAGATTTGAAAAGCAAAAACAGTTGGGTGTAATTCCCGAAAACACAGTACTTTCCCGAAAAGAACACAGCAAATGGGAAAGCCTAAGTGTAGAGGAAAAAGCCAAAGAAAGTAGAACCATGGCTGTGTATGCAGCCATGATTGATCGATTGGATCAAAACATCGGTAGAATACTAACAAAATTAGAGCAAGAAGGAAAACTGAATAACACCCTTATTCTTTTTGCTTCCGACAATGGTGGATCGAGTGAAGTAGTAAATTTACCGGGAGGGTCTGGAAAAATCGGGGCACTAACCAATTGGAAGTCACTCGGAAAAAATTGGGCCAATGTAAGTAATACCCCTTTCAGAGAATTCAAAAACTGGAGTCATGAAGGAGGAATCAAAACTCCACTAATTGCCTATTGGCCAGAAAAAATAAAAAATAAGGGATCGGTTACGCACCAAGCCATACATTTTATTGACTTCCTCCCTACCCTCCAAGAAGTTGCTGGAGCAGATTATCCAAAGATGCTAAATGGTGATGTCATTTTTTCCAGCCCTGGGAAGAGTTTTTTACCGCAAATGGTTGGTAAGCCTTTCGCCGTAAGAAAAGAGCCTCTATTTTGGCAATGGCAACACGGAAAGGCCATTAGGCATGGTAATTGGAAATTAGTTGCATATAAGGGGGATTGGGAGTTGTACAATTTGAAAGAAGATCCTGTTGAAGAAAGAAATTTAGTACTCGAGGTACCTAAAAAGGCTGAAGAACTAAAAAAATATTATTCCAAATGGGCAAAACAATATGTAGTTGATTAACTACTAAAATTTTAAAGAAATGAATCCAAAAATAATTTTTTTAATCCTTGTGTTGATTTTAACATCATTTATTAGCTCCATCAGATCTGAATATGTTGCGACCGATTATGGAATTATCGGAGATGGAAAAACCCTAAATACCAAAGCCATCCAAAATTTGATTGACCGGGTGAGTGAAAAAGGTGGAGGAAAAATAATGTTTCCTGCTGGAAAGTTCCTTAGTGGAAGCATTGAACTTAAGGACGATATCGAACTCTTTTTTGAAGCAGAAGCCGTTTTATTGGGAAGTAAAAACCCTTTTGATTACAAAAAAGTAGTCTCAAAGGACACCCTAACGACACGGCATAATACAGCATTAATAAGTGCTCATTTGAGGAAAAACATAAAGCTTACAGGCTCTGGCACTGTTAATGGTCAAGGCGGATATTTAGCTTTAGCTCTGGACAGTCTATATTATTCAGATCCAGATGCTTATTTCAAAATTTCCAGGAGCTATAACGAAAGAAGAAAAAGACCTAACGAGGGAGGAAGACCAAACCTTATTTTTTTTAATCAATCAAAAAACATAAAGATCAAAGGCATAACTCTAAAAAATGGCGCAGAATGGGTGACAAAAATTGAGCTATGTGACTCGGTAGAAATTGATGAAATAAAATTGGAAAGCGATGTTTATTGGAATAATGATGGAATAGATTTAGTGGACAGTAAAAATGTGCGAATTACTAATAGCGACATCAATGCCGCTGATGATGCCATATGTTTTAAATCGCATCATAAGTTCTCCTATTGTGAAAACATTTATGTTTCCAACTGTAGAGTCAGATCCAGTGCAAGTGCGGTAAAATTTGGAACCGCCTCTCACGGTGGATTCAAAAATATTGAGTTAGATAACCTAAAAATTTATGACACCTATCGATCTGCAATAGCCATAGAAGTAGTAGACGGAGGTTTTGTTGACGGTGTAAAAGTGAGTAATATCAAAGCCATCAACACTGGAAATGCTATTTTTATAAAATTGGGACACCGTAACGCACCCGGTTCTGTAGGGAGTTTGAAAAATGTGGAGATCAAAAATATTGATGTTAGTATTCCCAAAGGAATTCCAGACAAAGATTATAAAATCAGAGGTCCCATGTTACCATTCTTTCACAATATATTCCCGTCTTCGATTACGGGTATTCCTGGATACGATGTAAAAAACATCAGTATTGAAAATGTAATCATTAGATATCCTGGGGGAGGAAATCAAGCCTATGCAAATATGCCTACCTGGCGAATGGATGGAGTCCCTGAAAAAAAAGAAAGTTATCCCGAATTCAGTATGTTTGGTGAATTGCCAGCCTGGGGATTATACGTAAGACATGTGTCAGGGCTGAAACTAAAAAATATAAATCTTGAAGCAATTGAAAAGGATTACAGACCCTCTATTGTGATGGATGACGTTAAAAATTCAGAATTATCAGCCATAGAGATTAAAGGGGAAGGATACCCCAAACAGATCGTTGTTAAAGATGTGAAAAATGTCAAGATCGCCAATGATGAAATGGTTGAAGTGGTAGAGAAAAACTTATCATCAAATTAAAATGAAGGGAAATATAATTGCCTTAATGCTATTTTTGTGGCTCAATAGTTGCCAAGGGGTATCATCACCTCCACCCAACATATTGTGGATTACAGTAGAAGACATTAGCACTAATCTAGGATGTTATGGAGACTCTCTTGCCTACACGCCTTCATTGGATGCTCTAGCCTCAAAAGGATTTTTGTATAATAATGCCATTGCCAATGCGCCTGTTTGTGCACCGGCACGAAACGCGATCGTCACTGGAATGTATCCGTCCTCTTTAGGAACGCTCCATATGCGGTCTTTCTCTGGTGCTATGAAAAGTACTGGAAGAATTCCAGAAGATGTCAAACTCTATCCTGAAGTATTGAGAAAGTCTGGTTATTATTGCACCAACAACACCAAAGAGGATTATAACTTCAGTTTGAAAAGGGAAATCTGGGACGAATCGAGTAAAACGGCTCACTGGAAAAACCGACCTAATAAGGATACCCCTTTCTTTTCTGTTTTTAACTTGATCATGACTCACGAGAGTTGTATTAACGATAAAGAAAAACACGAGCGCCTGACCAAAGACCTCCCCAATCACCTAAAGACAGACCCAAGTAAAATAGTGGTCCCTCCATACTTTCCAGATACGCCCGAGACAAGAACACTACTAACCCGACATTATGACAATATAGCCACTATGGATGCTGTGGTTGAAAAAATCCTCGATGAACTCAAAGCGGCCGGAGAAAGTGAAAATACGATCGTATTTTTTTACTCCGATCACGGAACCGGACTGCCCAGACACAAAAGATGGCTGTTTGATACAGGAGTAAAAGTTCCTTTTATCATATATATACCAGAGCAATTCAAAGAATTGTATCCCGCTAAACCAGGAAGCGAGATAAATCAACTAGTCAGTTTTATTGACTTGGCTCCTACTGTCATTAAGTTGGCAGGAGCAGAAATACCGAAAACCATGCAAGGGAAAGTTTTTCTTGGAGAAAAACAAAAAACGGAAAGAGAGTATGTTTACTTGGCTAGAGGTAGAATGGATGAAAGGTATGACATTCAAAGAGGAGTCAGAAGTAAATATTATAAGTACCTGCGGTATTACGAGCCCAAAAAACCTTTTATTCAATTCATGAATACACCAGAAGGAGGTCCTATGATGACAGAACTTAGAAAGGCTGAAAAAGCTCGGACATTAAAGCCAGTAGGACAACAATTGTTTGCCACTACCAAGCCTACTGAATCCTTATTTGACTTACAAAAAGACCCAATGGAATTCAATGACTTGGCCCATGATCCAAGCATGAAAGAGGTGCTGGCTCGACTCCGGTCGGAACACGACCAATGGATGAAAAAGGTTTTAGATGTGGGCTTGATCCCAGAAGCCATAATGAGGCGGTGGGAAGAAAAGAATAATAAATCTATTTATGAATGGATTAGAGCCCAAGAGGACTTTTATGATGACTTGCTACTGATGTCCTCAACAGCAAATGAAAACACTTTGTTTGACGGGCTTATCCACCCTAACGAAGCCGTTCGATATTGGGCGGGACAAGGCCTTTACAATCTGGATAAAAAAATAAAAAAAAGTACAAGTCAACGATTAAAACAAAAACTTAATGACTCTATTGTTAATGTAAGTATTAGTGCCGCCAGAGCACTACTTAAGCATCGGTCATCATCGAATAAAATATTTAAAATATTATCTCAAGGATTAGAGGCAGAAAACGAGTGGACGCGTTTACAAGCTGCTTTGGTTCTGGATGATTTTCAGGATGTGCTCCGAGCTTTGGAAGACCAAGCTAGAAATCAAATCAATAGCGACCCCAATAAGTATGTTGTTAGGGTTCTCAATCACGGATTAAATAATCTAAATGAAACTATGAATAAAGTAAGATAATTTGATTTTTTTAAAAGCTAATATTTTAAATATCAAATAAGTAGCAATATTCAAAAAAAACTTTATTTTTGATAAAACGTTCGTGTACGCACACAAAAAAGCACATTTAAACTTTAATTAATATAGATTATGGATTTAAACAGAAGGAAATTTATCAAAGACGCCTCACTAGTTTCTGCTGGGGTAATCGCTGGAGTAAGCGGGGTTAGTGCTGCCAGTAGTTCGATGAGTTCCCAAAGTTACAGAAGAATAATTGGCTCCAATGATCGCCTCAATGTAGGAATCGTAGGATTTTCAAGTCGAGCCAAAGGTTCACTTATTCCCGCTTTTCAAGGGCATACAAAACAACAAAACTGCCAGATTGTAGGTGTTTCTGATATTTGGAATAGAAGAAGAGACGAGGGAAAAGCATTTTTAGAAAAAACAACCGGTAACAAGATCGAAACATGGAGAAACAATGAGGAAATGTATGACAAAAATCAAATTGATGCCGTGATCATCTCAACTGCGGACTTTCAACATGCCCTTCATACCGTTCAAGCCGCCAATGCCAAAAAGGATGTATATGTAGAAAAGCCTTTTGCCGAAACTATGGAAGATGCCAGATTGGGTAAAAAAGCCGCCAATGATGCTGGAATTGTTCTTCAAGTTGGATCACAACGAAGAAGCGGTAAAAACTATCATGCTGCCGACAAATACATCAAATCTGGCGCTTTTGGAGACTTGGTAATGGTTGAAATGACGTGGAACGTAAATCAACCCGGAAGGTGGAGAGTGTATCCCAACAAAGTAAATGACATAAAGGAATCTGATGTAGATTGGAAGAGATATTTGATGAACCGACCCTATCAAAAATGGGATCCTAGAAAATATTTAGAATATCGATTGTTCTGGCCTTTGTCTTCGGGCATTCCAGGACAGTGGATGGCACACCAAATCGATACCGTTCATTGGTTTACAGATTTGGCTCACCCAAGAAGTGTTGCTGCCAACGGGGGTATCTACCTTTGGAAAGACGGACGATCCAACTTTGATACCATGAAGGCAGTATTTGATTACGGTCCTTTTGATGATCAAAGCTCTGGATTCCAAGTTGTTTATTCTTCTCGCTTTACTAACTCTGCGGGAGGGACCAAAGAAATTTATTATTCCAACGGTGGTGAATTAAACATGAAAACCAACAAAGTAACGCCCAATGGTGGACTTACAGAGCGCTATTCTAAGGCTATGAAAATGAAACCCAATCAATTAAAAGAATTCTCTTTATCTGATTTGGAAACCAAGGTGGTTACTTCTGCTAATACAGGAGTGGACAACATGACTTCCAATCACATGCTGAATTGGCTGGAATGTGTCCGTTCAAGAAAAAAAACCAATGCACCGGTTGAAGCTGGTTACAACCACTCTATTGCAAATATCATGACCACAGCCTCGATGAGAACTGGGCTAAAAGCTACCTTTGACGAGGAAAATCAGGAAGTGTTAGCAGGAGGTAAAGTCTTTAAATATTAATAATTGTATGATTCGAGCTTTTCTTTTTATCAGTGCGTTTTGCATCTTTTCGATGTCATGTAATGAACAACCCAAAACAACCGAGGCAGGATCTGCTTTGGTTGTTTTTTTAAACGATACAGTAGGCCAAAAAGTTGACGTACAACTAAACGGAAAGCCATTCACCAGTTACCATTATAAAGCTTCATTGCCAAAACCAGTTCTCTTTCCTTTGGTTACTGCCAGTGGAAAAACACTTACTAGAGGTTTTCCTATTGACCCCCAACCTGGGGAGCGAGTTGACCACCCTCATCATATGGGACATTGGTTCAACTATGGAGACGTTAATGGTTTGGACTTTTGGAATAACTCCGATGCCATTGCAAAAGAAAAACTGAAAGAATACGGAAAGATTGTTCACAGTAAAATTGTAAAAATAAATCAAGCGGAAGGCAGCCTTACCACCAAAAGCACTTGGCAAAGTACTTCGGATGAATCAATGTTAAAAGAAATAACAGTTTTTAAATTTTCGCAAGAAGGAAACACAAGAATTATTGATCGATACACTACACTCACTGCCCTTCAGGATATTTCTTTCAAAGACAACAAAGAAGGAGTTTTTGGGGTTCGAGTAACCCGCGCTATGGAATTACCCGCAAAAAAGCCAGCGATTTTTGTAGATGCTCAAGGCAATCCCACAGAGGTAAAAGTATTGGACAATACAGGAGTGAATGGGAATTACCTCAGTAGTGAAGGTTTGGAAGGAAATGACGTTTGGGGAACTCGTGCCGAATGGGTTCAACTCTACAGCACCATAAATGGGGAAGCTGTTTCCATAACAATTATGGATAATCCCAAAAATGTAGGATACCCTACCTATTGGCATGCCCGAGACTACGGTCTTTTCGCAGCAAACCCATTGGGTCAAGAAGTTTTTTCTAAAGGTAAAGAAGCTTTAAACTTCACATTAAAAGAAGGTGAATCTGTTAGTTTTCACTATCGAATGTTGATACACAATGGATCGGTTTTAAAGCCCAAGGATATCAATAAATTTTCATTAGTAAGCTCTAAATATAAAAGTTATTTTGATGGAAACGACCTCTCCCAATGGATGATTCCCGAAAAAAATATTTGGTGGTCTGTTGAGGATAAAATATTAAAAGTCAAAAGTGGTCCTAAACAAAAAGGATCAACCCTTTGGACTAAAGATAAGTTTGGTGATTTTCGTGTTCGATTAAAATTTAAGTTTGGCTCCGGAACTGTAGATTCAGGGATTTTTATGCGTGGTGACGATCCCCGTAATCCACAAATCCAAATTGGAATTTCAGGATCACTCAAAAGGGACATGACAGCCTCACCCTACATTCCAAAGCAGGGATATCCCAAAGAAGCAACTTTGGTTGAGGAACTCCTTATACCAGACGATTGGAACAAAATGGAAGCGGAAGCCATCGGTAACCGCTACCGAGTTTGGCTCAACGGCAAACAGGTCATGGACTATTCACTTGAGGACGCTAATTTATATGGGCCAATAGGCCTTCAACTTCACGGTAAAAGAGAAATGGAGATATGGTATAAAACCATTGATATTGTAAGTTTCTAAAAAAAAAGTTTAATTTACAAATCGCAAAAATTATTTAAATAATTTAGGTGTTGGTTTATTTTTTTTACTCAAAACCACAGTCTTTTACAGCATGTTAAAAAAGTTATTGATTGGCAGCACGATCTTTCTCTTCCTTCAACTCACTTGGGCACAACAAACCCAAAAACAACTCGATAAAATCATTAAAGAATGGGCTGCACCCGATGAATTCCCAGATCATATTATATTAAGTGCTACAGCCGACCCATCACAATCGATTGCTGTCAACTGGCGAACTCATGCCAATAACACTGAAGGCTATCTAGAGATAGGAATCGCTGGGCCAGGGCCAGATTTTAGAATTAACACAAAAGCTTATCCCGCTGAGAGAACCCTTATCAACTCGGCTGAGGCATCCAGAGATGGTTTTAAATCTTCCTTTTTTGAAGTTCAAATCGATGGGTTAAAACCCAATACTCTCTACGCTTATCGCGTGGGAAATAATTATTTCAAAAGTGAATGGCATCAATTTTCAACTGCCAGTGACCAATCCACGCCTTTGTCCTTCTTGTATGTGGGTGACGCACAAAATTATATTTTGGAATTGTGGTCGAGGGTGATCAGGAATGCCTATAAAAAAGCCCCGAATGCAGATTTTTTTATCCATGCAGGAGATTTAATCGATACCGCCCACGACGAGAGTGAGTGGAATGAATGGTTTGCTGCTGGAGGATTTATCCATAGTGAAATACCTGCGATTGCCGTACCCGGAAACCACGAGTATCGTGGATTAAATGCAAACAGACCTCGAGACAAACGGGAGCTTTCCATTCAATGGAACGCACAGTTTGGTTTTCCAAAAAATGGCCCTCAGGGATTGCACAAAACCTGTTACTATATAGATTATCCCAATCTAAGAGTGATTGCCCTTAACAGTAATAGAGCCATAAAACTTCAGGCCCAATGGCTGAAAAAAGTTTTGGAAGAAAACAACAAAAAATGGACCGTAGTGACCTTCCATCACCCCATCTTTTCTGCATCAACAGGAAGAGACAATCCAGAGCTACGCAAATACTGGAAGCCACTGTTTGATCAATACAATGTGGACTTGGCGCTTCAGGGACACGACCACGCCTATGCCAGAGGGGCAATATATGAAAACCCCATTCTTGTGAATAAAAGTGATGAAAACAAAACAGTAATGGGCCCTGTGTATGTCGTATCTGTAAGTGGCGGTAAAATGTATTCTGTCAATGAGTCGGGATGGGATGAATTTGGAGCCATACAAGAAAAGAATGGAAAACGAAAACAGTTGTTTCAGCATATTTCAATCGATGGTGATCAATTGATTTATCGCTCTTTTACCGCCACAGGGGAATTGTTTGATCGTTTCGAGCTTTTGAAACAAAATGGCAAAAATCAATACATAGATTAAAATTTATATTTTATCTTTTTTTTATGCACAAAACTTTCCTTCCGAGTACTCTTAATTTTGAAGAATTGAAAAAAATCATTTTACAATTGATCCTCGTGCTTTTGAATTTTATATTTACAACCCAATTCTAATCAAGGAGCCTTGAAATATTGGAAAGAAAATTTACAGTGAAATTTAAGGAGTTGTATATCAAACGAATCAAAACACAATGAAGGTAAAGGCTTTAACCACCCTTGTAATTATAATTACTGCCCTGCCCTTTCAGAGCTGTGGAGAAGAAAAAAATCGCCCCAAAAACTTAAGAGTCGATTTAATGCGTAATGCGGATTATATTGGTCTTAATGGTAAAAAACAATCCCTTTTATTGAATGACGATATTTTGAACGAAGGGAAATATGAAATTGCTAAAGTTCAATCTGAAAACCCACTATTCCATTGGATACTGGACGACAGGTCTCAAAATACTATCGCCCATCAGATTTTAGTCAGCAGTAGTCGGGAAGGATTAGATCAAAATAAAGGTGATTTTTGGGACAGTGGAAAAGTAAATACCCAAAAGTGCTCTTCCTTGTATAGAGGTAAACCTCTTCAAAAAAATAAAGTCTATTACTGGAAGATTCGATATTGGGAAAATATTGGTCAAAGATCTTTCTACTCAAAGCCTCGAGCATTTATCATTGACCCCTGTGCAACGTTGGAAAAATTCTCTCAAGAACCACTAGTCGCTATGGATGAGTTTCCTAAAATGACCAAAAAAAGAGATGGAAGCTATTTTCTTGATTTTAGAAAAGCAGCTTTTGCCAAACTCAAAATTGAATTGAGTTCGACAAAAGAAGAATCTGTATTAGTAAGTGTTGGTGAGATGAAACAAAAAAACGAATTTTCCATTGATACTAATCCTGGGAAAAATATTAGGTATTATCAAACCCAACTGAAATTAAAGACTGGAACACATTGGTATGAAATAGTTTGGCCACAAAATAAAAAAAGGTCAAGTAACCATTTTATGAT
>VMHT01158103.1_pt1 | contig 12689 bp, 10 predicted proteins | sample 4693611 | NCBI WGS metagenome assembly VMHT01 (sample SAMN12280063, study PRJNA550983) | marine metagenome | isolation source: seawater sampled from same location over 5 years 0.02-0.2 micron viral filtrate | place: USA: collected off the coast of southern California halfway between the port... ... | reverse complement strand
TGATGACTCTGAAGAAATGGCTTTGAATCTTGGATTCTCAGGCTTCCGTAGAGGATCTTACGATTTCTACAAGACTGACTGGAAATACTTGAACGATGCTTCAACCCGCGGATTGTCTAACAGCGTATCTGGAGTACTAGTTCCTGCTGGAACTTCTACAGTATACGATCAGCAATTGGGTACTAACATCAGACGTCCATTCTTGCACGTTCGATATAGAGCTAACCAAGCTGATGACCGTAGAATGAAGTCATGGTTGACTGGATCTGTTGGTGGCGCTGCTACTTCTGATCTTGACGCTATGGAAGTTCACTTCTTGTCTGAAAGATGTTTATGTGTGCAAGCAGCTAACAATTTCGTATTGTTCTCTAACGCAGCATAATCAAAAGTAAATTACTGTAATTTTTACCTCCGCTATATTGGCGGGGGTAACTATTACTTTTTTTAAATTATTTAATTATATTATATTATGGCAAAGCAACAAACAGTAAAAAAACCAGAGGTTACACCTCAAACAAAATCAACCGAAGCAAAAGCAACTCCGGTACAAAACACAACAGCAAAACCAACTTGGGAAATTAGAGATAGATTTTACTTTTTAAAGTCAGACTCTTCTCCAATCTATTTCAACTTAAAAGCTAGGCATACACAAAGAAGTCCTATGCTTTATTTTGATGAAAAAGCAGGTTTTCAAAGAGAGCTAAAGTACGCTACTAACCAAAAGTCTCCTTTTGTAGACGAACAAAAAGGTGAATGTACCCTAGCTCATATTGTATTTCTTGACGGATCATTAACTGTCCCTAAGGAAAATCAAACATTACAAAAACTACTATCACTCTTTCATCCTTCTTTGAATAAAGTTTACCAAGAGTACGACGCAAAACAAGAAGCAGTGGACGACCTTGATGATATTGAATTAGAAATCGAAGCTTTAATAGCAGCTAAAAACATAGACATCGAGCACGCGGAAGCAATTTTACGAGTAGAAAATGGATCCAGCGTGTCTAACATGAGTTCTAAGGAGCTTAAAAGAGATTTGCTATTGTTTGCTAAATCCAATCCCGCTTTGTTCTTAGAATTAGCTAACGACGAAAACGTTCAATTAAGAAACTTTGGTATTAAAGCGGCAGAAAACAATATTATTGTTCTTTCACAAGACCAAAGAGACTTCAAATGGCCTAATACTGACAGGAAAATAATGACAGTTCCATTTGATGAAAACGCATATTCTGCGCTAGCGGCGTTTTTTAAAACAGATGAAGGAGTAGACGTTTATAAGTCAATAGAGAAAAAATTGAAATAACACGTAATATAAAATATAAGCCGGTCAGTAAAATTGGCCGGCTATAATATAATAATAACCCAACTTAAACAGTAACCTTAAAAGCAAAGAAAATGGCTATAAACGTAAATGATGTTTATAAATCTGTTTTAGTAGTACTAGAGCAGCAAAAAAGAGGAGTATTAACTCCCAATGAGTTTAATAGAATCGCTGCCCAGTCACAGTCAGAAATTTACAACCAGTATTTTGACGACTTAAACCAGCTACTAGGGATGCCTCAAACGTCTTTGGCTTATGCGGACAGGATGGCTTTGTTAGATGAAAAAATATCTTTATTTAAAACCTCTGAAAAGTTGGAATCATCCGAAGACAACGAATATAAAGTGCCAGATAAAGTGCAAGAGTTAGGCTCTGTAATTTATAAGAAAAAAGAAGCTCAAAGAATCCAACAGCACGAAGTATACACAACAAACATTTCCCCATTAACGGCTCCTAGCGCAGATTACCCGGTTTATACTTACGAGGGTAAAAAAATAATAATGTACCCCGACTCTATTAGCGGTGATATTGTTATAAATTATTTAAAAGCTCCATCTAAGCCCGCTTGGGGATTTAAAATAAATAAAGACCTTGGAGGTTACATTTATAATCCTTTTAGCTCAGTAGACTTTGAAATACATAATTCAGACCAGCCTTTGCTTATCGACAAAATATTGGGATACGTAGGTGTAATGACTAAAGACCAATTTGCTATGTCCTTAGCTAGCAGTAAAGAGCAGCAAATAAACGTTAACGATCAAAAATAATAAAAATGGCAACAAATATAACAACCCCTTTTATATCGCTAGAGAATATAATAAATAACTTTATAATCTCTTACACTGGGCCAGGCAAACTTATACCTGATTCGAAAAGAACAGAAGTTGTGTTTCACGCTAGAAGGTGCTTACAGGAATTTTCTTATGAAACTTTAAAAAGCCAGTTTAGTATAACAGAAACAATCGAGCAATCCGCTAACAGCTATGCTGCTATCAAAATTACATTACCAAAAGACTTGGTTACTATTGTTGATGTACATGCTAAAAAGCGCAGTACCGTCGATGGGAGTATGGGAGATGCTGTAGAATTAATCGAAATAGGTCTTCCGATAGATACTCCTTGGAACATTCCAGATGATATTTATGGGCACGATTACAAGGAAAAAACAATATTAATTCCAAGTACCAAATATCCAGGAGAAGTCTCAATAACTTACTTATCTAATTCTTTAACTACAGACGAAGAAGCGGCTATACCAAAATTAGCAGAAGAAGCTATGTATGCCTGTATGGTCTACGCTATATTAGCTAATAGAGAAGGAACAAACCCTAACTTATTACAAAGACTGTTAATAGAAAAAATTGATAAACTAGAGAGATCTAAGTCTAGATTGGTTTTCACTAATTTTTCTGAATAAAATAAAATAAAAATGGCTATAAACGTAGATACGGTATATAAAACTGTTTTGCTTATTCTTAATAAAGAGCAACGCGGGTATATGACCCCTGAAGAGTTTAATAAAACAGCGGCTCAGGCGCAGTTAGAGATTTTTGAAAAATATTTTGAAGATCTTAACCAGTTAAATAGAACAAGACAAGACGGCTCAGATTATTCTGACAGAATAGCCTATTTAGACCAAAAAATATCAATATTTAAAGAAACAGGAGTAGGAAGCGAAGGCGATGAAAACGATTCTTTAACTTTACCTGACGACTTGCACGTGTTAGGAACTGTCAACAATAGCGGCGTTGAAGTACAAAGAGTTCTTAAAAACGAATATTACAACTTAATAAAATCTGACCTTACAAAGCCCTCTGCGAATTTTCCTGTCTACGTGCTAAAAGGAAAAACAATTCAGGTTTTTGGAGCATCAAGCCTTTCCGGGCTAGAACTAGACTACATTAGGAAACCTGTCAATCCAAAGTGGAACTATAGAGCAGGTAGTCTTGGTCAGTTTCTTTATAACGAATCAAACGCTGATGAAAATCCTTCTGTAGATTTCGAGATACACGCGTCTGAGCAAACAGAAATAATATTAAAAATACTAATTTACGCAGGCGTTATTGTTAAAGATTCAGGGATAGTTCAAGTAGCTGCTAGTCAGGTTCAAAAAATTGAAACAAATCAAAAAAGCTAATAAATGGGACTAATAACAGAAACTAACGCACATTATTATTCAGGGCAGCAAGCTCACGTAGCCTTAAACAGCGGATCACTTACAGAAAACGTAGAGTGGGTGGGTAATACAAAGCTGAAGCCTTCTATACCCGGGGTGCAAAACACCAATTACCAGGTCATTTATAAAGAAGATGAGTTAGTAGAAAACACAGACTACACTTTAAACGATAGCGTAGTTTCTATAAACAAGAATCATGTAAGCGGAGATATTTTTATTATACAACTGCTGGAAAGCGCAATTGAAAATAACTACGGAGGCTATGCTTACATATCGTTAGGAGATCTTATAAATAATTTTATTGTAGCATACGTAGGAGACGACAAACTAATACCTACTGCGAAAAGAACAGAGATAATATTTCACGCAAAAAGAGGACTACAGGAGTTTAGCTACGATACCTTGAAAAGCATTAAGGCTCAAGAGCTGACTGTACCTAATAGTCTTAGCTTGGTAATGCCGGAGGATTATGTAAAGCATGTTAAAATGTCTTACATAGGGGATGATGGCATTAAATATATTATATATCCCACAAGTTTAACTAGCAATCCGTCTAACCTACCTATACAAGACACCGAAGGTATACCTATCCAAGATAGCTTTGGAAAAAATATAAACGACGATATTTCCCTCGCTAAAAGAGGCTGGGATAAAAATAGCGAAGCTGTATTTGAAAAAACTAATGAGGGCGTAGGGCAAAGATACGGTTTGAATCCATCAACAGCTCAATCTAATGGGTGGTTTACGATGAATCATAGAGAAGGTAAAATATCTTTTTCAGCCAATATGGTTGACAAAGTCGTTATTTTAGAGTACATATCAGACGGCTTAGCTTACGATGCTGATACTAGAATACCTAAGTTGGCAGAAGAAGCTATGTATGCTCATTTGAGTTATTCTTTATTAGCAGGTAGAATTAACCAACCAGAGTACGTCATAAGAAGGCTAAAGCAAGATAGAAGCGCTAAACTAAGAAACGCCAAAATCAGAATCTCTAACATAAAACCTTTAGAGATTACTCAAGTTATGCGAGGAAAGTCTAAATTGATAAAATAATAAAATTAAATGGCAGAAGTTAAAAATAGTTTTCTTGGTTCTAAAATGAATCAAGACTTGGATGATAGGCTTATACCTAATAATGAATACAGAGACGCTTTAAATGTAGCTATATCTAATTCTGAAGGCAGCGACGTTGGTGCGCTTGAAACCGTTTTAGGTAATGTAGAATTGGCTAACCTTAGCGACAGCATCATAGGATACACTGTCGACGAAGCATCTGACACTATATATTTATTTTGCACCAACTTTACAGATATGCCGGTTGTTTATGGGAACATCGACAGGTTTGCTCCCCCGAGTGCAATCTGTAAAATTGTTTCTTACGGCATCTTAACCAAAGAGGTTACAACTTTAGTTGAAGGACATTTTTTAAATTTTTCCACGACAAATCCCATACTCAACGCTAATATAATTGAAGATTTGCTTTTCTGGACAGACAACAGAAATCAGCCCAGAAAAATAAATGTTAAAACAGCCTTTGACGACGGGGGTTATTACTCAGCTGAGGATCACATTTCTGTAGCAAAGTATGCACCTTTTAAGTCCATAGAAATGCTTGAAGAGCTTTCCGCAGGAGTGTATACAAGTACCATGAAAGACGTTGTTAGTCCACTTTTACCTGATGGCGCGGCGAACCCGGATTATTTACAAGACGCGAACGGCGACCCAGATTACCCTGGGGATGCGGATTACTTACAGGATAAATTTGTTAGGTTTTCTTATAGGTTTAAATTTGACGATGGAGAATACTCTGTTTTTGCTCCGTTTACACAAACAGCTTTTATACCTAAGCAAGACGGTAGTTTCATAGATAGGTATTCATCCAGTACTTTAGAAAGCTCAGACGAACAAAATGCTTACAAAAGCAGTCTAGTTAGCTTTATGGAAAATAAGGTAAACAGAATCGGCTTAGTAGTCCCGTTTGAATACCCAGCGAACACAATAAACGAAAAATTAAAAGTTACTAGTCTTGAGATACTTTATAAAGAATCAAACTCAAACGCTATAAAGTTAGTAGAAGAAATAGACTTTACAAACGTGACCGAAACAGAAAACTACTACGTCTACGATTACCAGTCAACAAAACCTACAAAGGTATTACCTTCTAACCAGTCTATAAGGGTTTACGATAAAGTACCTGTGAGAGCTTTAAGCCAAGAAACTACAGGGAACAGAATAGTGTATGGCAATTATGTGAATAAGCACACAGCTCCTGCAGTTTTAAATTACGCAATTGCAGCTTCTGAAAAATTTCAATCTAGCAACAACAATTCTGCTAATTCAATAGAAGAATACCCTCAGCAAACCTTAAAGCAAAACAGGAATTATCAAGTCGGCATTGTTTTGTCGGATAGATACGGTAGATCTTCTGGCGTAATTTTAGCTAAAAATTCAGCGTCTTTAATTTTTAACGATAACGATGACTTTGGTAGTTCTACTGTTTACTCCCCTTATAAAAAAGAGGATCCTATATCATTTTTTGGGGACTCTTTGAAAATTTTGTTTTCAGAAAAAATTGAAAGCAACAGAAACCCCTACTCAGCGTATAGAAGGCCGTCTGAAACAGGAGAGCCTGGTTTATACGCGGAGCTGAGCGATAATAAAGTAGGTGCCGTAACAGTCGGTTCGATAGGTACCGGATATACTAGCGGCCAGTATAGTACTGAAAATTCTGTAGGAAACGGAGAAAACCTTATTCTTTCAGTAGAAGCCGATTTAACTACTGGTTCTATAACTAGAGTAACAGTTGAAAGCGGAGGTTCAGGATACGAGCAAGGAGACATAGTTTTTTTAGTTGGAGCAGGAGGTACAGGTGCAACTTTTACAGTATCGTCGTTAATGGACCCTAATCCTTTAGGTTGGTATTCGTATAAAGTAGTAGTAAAGCAAACGCAACAAGAGTACTATAATGTATATGGACCTAACATAGTCTCAGGTAGCTTATCTACTTCAACATCAAATGCGCAAGAAAAAAATATTGTTTTTGCAACGCTTCTTTCGGATAACATAAATAAAATCCCTAGAAACCTAGAAGACGTGTCTCCTGAGCAAAATCAATTTAGCAGCGATTCAATACTTTACCCTAGAGTAAACACTGGTGGAGCCGCAGGAAATGCGTTCAATGAAATGTTTGACGTCACTAAAAAAGGATCTTTTGTTTCTACAATTGCTTCTTTAGACGATATTACAAATAATACCAGCCAAAACGCTAACCCTTCTATATATCAAGCGGAATCAAACCCTTTTATAGCTAAAATTTCAACACCTTTCAGCATAGGCAAGCCTTACGACGCAACTCCCACGCAGTGCTTAAGTGTGTTTGAAACCGAACCTGTTAATTCAGAAATTGATATTTACTGGGAAACAAGCACTTCTGGTCTTATTAAAGATTTAAATTTTGCTATAGATTCTGCCACTCCAGACGCACCTAAGCGATTTAATAATTTTAATTTTAACTTAGAAGAGAGCGACCCTTCTGGGAATGCAGTTTCTTCTACAAATTTTAAGCCTGAAAACGAAGCAGGAATGGAGTTTGGAAATACGGTTCAATTAGTTTCTGTAAGAGACTTTACGGTCCAAAAAAGAGGAGAAAATAGTATTTCAGACCAAGGAAGAGCCGCGGATAGAACTTCGGAGTTCGTGCTGTATGATGGGGGTTCCACCGGTTATAATATTAGAACTACAAACGATTCTTTTTACTATGGCTATGATGCTCAAACTAAAGAAAAATATACTTTTTTGTTTGACGTAACCAATACAGATGTAACCCCTAATCTAACAAGAAGATTGTCATTAGTAGGGCAGTTAGGCAACACAGCTCCTAGCATAATTTCCGCTGAGCAGTCCATAATATATTCTGGTGTGAATAATCCAATAGCAGAGTTTATAGGGAGGAATGGAGCAGCTTCAAGCTCTAAATACAAAAAAGATTTATCTTGGACGTTTGCTGCAAATGGAGAAAATGAACTTGTAATAAAAAAATTGGACGCCCGCGGAGTCGTAGAAGAAGCTGTTAAATTTGTTTTGCAAACAAGCAGAAATTATGAAGACAAAGTTCAGTTGCTTTATGCCCCCTTGCGAAACTACCAACACAAGCTAACTGGTAAGCATAATTTAACTATAGTATTAACAGACGCTGGAAGGGACCGAACTTCAATGAATATAGAAATAGATCTTAACAAAGGTTCATTTGATTTTAAACAATTTTCGACAGAATTCGACCTTTAATAAATAAATAAATAAATATAAAAAAATGCCAAGCAATCAGTATTCAAAAAAAGAAATAGCAGAAAAAATAAATACTTTTTTCGCAGATAATGACGAGCAAGGAATAACAGCTGAAGACTTAAGGATAGTTACTAATGATTATATGAATCAATCCGTGCAAGCTCCGATGCTAATCTATTCAGGATGGTGGACCCAAAGATCAAACCGAAGAGGTGAGTACTTCTCCATCAAGAGCCAGGACGGCAGTCGATTTAGCGAATACGACGGAGACCCTGTATTTATTAAAGAAAAAATTGTAGATACGTATTTTAATCCAGCTTTTTTTCGCCAGCATGACCCACTTAAACCTACTAGCAATCAAAATTTGTGGTCAGTTGACACAGTAGCTGTACCAGGGGCTAGCGACGGAGTGAAGACTATTGAACCAGCAGGAGGTGGCACCATGACTAGACTCCTTGTAACCGTAAAGGATAATGTAATAACTAAACTGGAAATAAAGGACCAGGGAGGTAACAATATAAAAGGGGAATCGTATGAACAAGAAATCGGAGGAAACAAAATAACTTTTACATACAATAGTGTTATTAATCATAACTCTAGTTCCAGTGAGAGCCAGATATTTATTCTTACTGAAAATCCTAATCGCAGATCCGGCGAACAAGGCCATTCTAAAATGAAAACTATTTTGCAAGTAAGTTCGCAGGAGTATGGGCAGAATAGCTACGTATTCATGAAGGAAGGGAACAATGTATATTTCGGAGGCGACACTAAAACGGTTCGAACTAAGCTTCCAGGCGGAATCAAATCCACAAGATACAAAGAGGTAACAACTCCCCTTCAATCTACAGTAACCATTTGGAGAGTACCTAGATTTAATTAAACATATAATTATATGGCAGCCATAATAGAAGTAAAATACTTTAATTCATTTATTTTAAGTAAAACCGTAGATAGTAATGACAAACCTGTATGGAAGTACAGTAGCGGCGCCACCACTAATCCCGATAAAAACTGGTACGTTGAAGAGTCTAGAATAAGAGGGGGTTACAATGATGTAAGCGTTGATTACGGAGGCAAGGCGTATTTGGTTGAAAAAACAAACGAAGGGTCTTTGCTAGGAAACGGGTTGATTTATTCAGGCATATATAATAGTAGAACAGACGTAAACAACACTAATCAATTTCCTATAGGCGAAGACATATCAAGGAGTTTAGACCCGTCAAACGGTACTATTCAAAAGCTTTATGCCGAAGACGCTGATTTAACTATATTTCAAGAAAACAAAGTTAGTAAAGCTTTAATAGACAAAGATGCTATTTATTCAGCCGAAGGGGGGTCTATAACGACAACATCTATGCGGGTTATAGGTCAAATTGTGCCGTATAAAGGTAACTACGGCATAAGTAAAAATCCAGAAAGTTTTGCAGTTTATGGTTATAGAAAATATTTTACTGATAAAAACAGAAACGCTGTACTAAGACTTTCTAGGGACGGTATCACCGAAATTTCGTCTTACGGTATGAAAGACTTTTTTAGAGATAATCTTATCAACATAGACGAACCTGTGTGGAAAGGTAAGATTGTAGGAGGTTTTGATGTCCATAACAAAAGCTACGTTGTTTCCTTACAGTCTGCTAAGCCGGATGTACCATATAAGACTTTAGCTTTCGACGAGGCCGTAAAAGGGTGGACAAGCTTTTATTCTTATGATCCGAGTTTTTCTTTTAATCTAAAAAACAATTTTTTCACTACAAACGGAATAAAGTTGTACTTGCATAATTTTGAAAACCCAGATCCTGGTGCTAAAAATAAATTTTATGGAGAAGATTTTTCTTCTAGTGTAAAGTTTGTATTTAACCCAAAAGCCTCTAGTTCTAAATTTTTTAAGACTATAAACTACGAAGGAAGCGACGGTTGGGAATTAACTAACATAGAAAGCTCTAGCGATACAGCCTTACCTATATTTAGTAGGCTAGAAGGGACTTATGACTCAGCAACACCAGAGCCAAACGTAGGAGCAGCTGCAAAAATATTGCCTTTTTACAATGCTGGCTTTGTACGGAAAGAAAACAAATACCATGCGATTATAAAAAATAACACTTCTATGGTTCCCGGAGCTGTTTTGCTAGGGAAAGATATGACTGGTATAAAAGGCTATTTTGCTACTGCAGAAATGAAAACAGACAGTACAACAAACCCAGGAGTTAAAAAAGAGCTTTTTGCGGTTTCCGCTAATTACGAGGAGTCTTCATATTAAATTAAATTAATAATTATGAGTAACGAGCTGGCAATACTTCAAAAAAGAAAAATGATTGTTAACCTGGAAAAAGAGCTAATAGCTAAAGGCGAAGGTAACGGTATAGTTATAGGTAATTCTGAAACTTTTCCTTTGACTCATTCTTTTTCTGAAGGGGTGTACATCAGAGAAATGTTTATGGCTAAAGACAGCGCAGTTATAGGAAAAATTCACGTCAACGACCACACTTGGTTTTTGATGAAAGGAGAGGTTATGGTGGCTACTGATGAAAAAACATCACATTATGTAGCTCCTTGTTATATTAGTGCGTCAGCAGGGGCTAAAAGAGTCATAGCGGCTATTGAAAACTCTGTTCTTATTAACGTTTTTCCAAACCCAGATAATTTAAGGGATATAGAAAAGTTAGAAGAAATACTGACGTGTTCCACTTACAAAGACTTCAAAACAATTAAAAAACTAAAAAAATAATTAAGATATGACAATGGTGGCAACAGGGCTGGGAACAGCCGCATTAGTAGGAGGAGGTTTAAGCCTTTTAGGAGGAATATTTGGAGGAATCTCTAGTAACTCAAGAGCAAAAAAAGCTGCGAGGGAAAAAAGAAGAATAGAAAAAGAAATAAAAACCATAGAGGAAAATCGTCAAGAAATTATAAACCCATGGGCTAGTAGCGAAAATTTAAGTTACTTGGCTACAGATTTAAGCTATTTAGCAACATCTACCGTGGAAACTGTTTCAAACTCGTTTAACAATTTAGGAGTAGCAACCCAAGCTTCTGAATTTCAAGCAGAGCAAGCTGATATATCTTTAGCTAATACTCTAGACACGCTAAGAGCTACTGGAGCGAGTGCGGGAGGAGCAACAGCTTTGGCTCAGGCAGCTTTGCAAAGCAAAATAGGCATATCTGCTAGTTTAGAGGCTCAGGAAGCCCAGGTACAAAAATTAAGAGCTCAAGGGCAGCAAGAAACAGACAAATTTAATGCTCAAGCGCAAATGACTGACGCACAAAGAATCCAAAGCATACAGCTTAATGACGCTCAACGTATTCAGAATGTTCAACTATCAGAAGGAAAAAGGATACAAGAAACTGACGCTACGGGAGCTCAATTTATGTTTAACACACAAGAAAACAGAACAAGCGCTAGGCTTGACAGGCTAAGCGGGCAATCTACTAACTACGCTAATCAAGAAATGGCGGCAAGGCAAGACCAAACCGCTGCTATAACAGGAGCCATAAGTTCTGTAGGTGAAATAGCCGGCTCGTATATGTCTAACCAAGTCGCGCTAGAAGAGATTAAAAAAAGATAATAAATAGATAAAGAACATGTCATACAGAGACCCACAACTTAACGTACGAAGCGACGCAGCTCTGTACACAAATTTTTTCAACAGTATTTCTTCATCTTTTAGTGACTACGCAGAAACCGTAGTTGCTGCAAAAGAAAAAACTGCTGAATTAATAGACACCAATAAAAAAGCAAACGACAAAATAGACGATAAAGTAGCAACCTACATTTCTAAAGTAGAAGCCGGTTTAATAGAAGCAGATACGTCTACTGCCATTGACCTTGTTGAATCTTATAAACCTGTGCTTGCTCAGTTAAAAGCCAACAAAGACGCGGAACTAAAAGGCACTGCCACCGAAGAAGAGCTAGCTGCTTTTAGAGATTACGAAATAAAATCCTTTCAGTCTATAGCTTTAGCGGAAAACGGGTTAAAAATTATGGTCCAAAACGGGCAGGAGTTAGTAGACTCTAAGAATGACGGTACTTTTGACAATGACCTTAATGATCCCCAAAAGGTACTGGGTTTTCAAATGATAAACAAAGGAGGCGTAAACAAGCTTGTCATAGACGCTGAAGATCCTACAAATATAAACTGGGTTGTTTCATCTAAAGCAGAAAATGACCAACCAGGACAAGAGATATATAGGTACAATATGCAAAGCATGGTAGCTATAGAAGACAGCCCTGGGGCAGACTATTGGGTTACTACACCTACTTTAGATTACAAAGGAGTCGGAGATACCGTGATGGACGCAAAAGGAAACTTTAATGAAGGCATACTCACAAAAGAAGATTTTTCTCTTATTAAACAAAATAAAGGCGAAAAAACTTATTTAGTAACAGAAAATCTAGATGTAGAAGCGATGCGGAAGCAAAACGGATCCACGGTTAATGCTCAAATAAAAGCTAAAGCAGCCGGTATCCTCGAGTATCCAAACCAAGCAGCTTCTTTGTGGAACAAAAACCTTAGCAAGATAAACGGTCAAGTAAAATGGGCTAACCCTATAAAAGGAGAACCTTTATCAAATGAACAGAAGGCTATGTTTACAGAAACATATATAGACGCGTTTTACAAAGGGCTAGCTAAGACATACAGCAAAAAAGTAAGAACTGTTATTAACCCAAGAATTGATAACGGCGAAACTAAACCAAAGCCAGGAAAAGCAGCCGCTGCGTTGCTTGCTAAAATTAAAAGCTTAAAAGGTAGAGGAGTAGGTTCGTTTTTCGAATTTAAAGGCAAAACAGTAAAGCAAACAAAAGAAAACGAGTGGACTCTTACGGAAGAAGTTGTTGATAGTGGTGGAAATACAAGCACTAAAGTAATAGCTACAGTAGACGACCCTAACAAGCTTAAAGATAAATTT